>Ga0307517_10007525_pt1 | contig 15843 bp, 9 predicted proteins | sample 23_EM_MG_FD_194515 | JGI IMG/M metagenome (GOLD analysis project Ga0307517, IMG submission 194515) | Populus trichocarpa ectomycorrhiza microbial communities from riparian zone in the Pacific Northwest, United States - 23_EM | ecosystem: Host-associated > Plants > Roots > Unclassified | place...
CCCTATTATCAACATAATCTAGAATTGTTTACCAATGATTATTTTGTTTTTTAAAAAATAATAACATTACTTATATACCCCTGAAGTAAAAAAAATTAGAGTTGTTGATAAATGTTTTTTTTTTTTTGGCTTCTTAGAATAAAGTAAAAATATATTTTTACCCTTAAAAAAGATTAAAAAAAAAAAACAAAACATACATCAGAAGGCATTTTTGTCCTTCCATAAGTTTCTTTTTAATATACCTTTCAGGCTCTTGAAAGGCATTTTGGTATTTTTAAGTTGGAAAAATAAATTTTTATTCATAAAAATTAGCACGTGCGCATTACACGCTAACGTGTGGGTGGTGTTCACGCTCTTTGGACGGCGTGTGCAAAACCATCTGGTAACCAAACCTGCTTTCCCATCGTGTCTTTGGAAGCATCACCATGTCTTCTTCCTATTGATGTGTCGCGTAGAGGCAGATGATAAAAGGTTTGTCGCCGGTGGTTTTTTCTTTTTCTCTTTTCCATAGAAAATACATGTCTATCCTTTTTTCTTTTGACTTTTTAATTCTAGTCCTTATGTTTTTTATTGTTTATTTTTGTCCTTGACCTTTTTATAAAAGTTTTTTATATTTTCAATTTAGTTTTTAAATTATAATTTTTCATATATTTTCTTTTCAATTAACTCCTTTTTTTATTTTCTTCCTTAACTCTTTTGTTAGAGTTTTATAGGTTCTTAATTTCATCATTCAATTAATGATTATGTTGTTTTATTTTTTTCCAATGTTACCCTCATTCATTTTATTTCTTTTTTCTTATGTTAATTTTTATTTATTTAACACTCTAGTTCTTTTTCATGCTTCTAATTTATTTTTTATTTTGATTTTCACCTTCATTCTTTAATTATAATTTTTTGTGTGATTGATTTTTTTCTTCTAATTTCATCATTTAACGTTTGATTTTTTGGAGATTAGATTTCATAATTGTTTTTTATGATGCTTCTGATCTAATAATACAAGCTACAAGTTTGAAAAGTTAATGCGGTTCGGTATCCTTTTTGTAACTCATTGTTTTTATGATTTTATTATTCTACATTATTTTTTTTAATAAAATTTAGTTTTGTGTCTATCTTCAATTTATTTTTTATCAATTTATCTCGATTTTATAATTTAGATTACGAGTTTTGAAAGCCTTTTTTTAATAGAGTTTTCTATAAAAATTATTTTGCTTATATTTAAATTTTGAAGAAATGTTTTTATTTTATATAAATAAGCTTTATTTTATAAAAAATAATATTCTACTATGTTCATCTTTACATAGCATATATTTTTATTTATTTAATTAATTTAACTGTGTTTTCATTTCAAAGATTTTAAAATAACATTTTTAATATATTCAGCCTTATATAATATTTTTTTTTTATTCAATCAATTTAACCATGATTTAATTTCAAATAATTTCATGGGTCATTGATCAACAAATTGATTGATTATTTGAAGCACTTGATGATCTCCGGGTAAATATTCTTTTTGAGGTTTATCTGTTAACGTTTTTCCAAGATTTTGGCATGCATGACATTAACAGTCCATGTGTCTAGCTAGCTAGGATTAAACCTTGAGCCACGCTGATACAGTGATTTTAATAATATGTTGGGGTCCTCAGGTTCTGTGTTTTTTCAATAGCTGCACTCATGCTCCTCCTCCGCATGCCCCCAAACTCTCTCTTTAAAGCAAACACTTCACTTGCAAGAATACTCAACAGTATAGACATAAAGTAATATATATATATATATATATATATGTTGTAAGATTAGGGAGGCAAGGTCATATATAATTAAGTAATGGGAAAAAAAGTAGAAAGATGAAGTCAGCATTTTGGCCTACCATTACCATATCACCAAGCTACATTTCTCTGTGCAAGCTGGATGATGCAAGGAAAAGAGACGAGGAAAGGTGAGAAACCCATGTTGGAGAAGGGGAGCACGTGCAAGGAAAGCTTGAGGAGAGAGCTTGCACGTGCCCTGCTTCTCCAGCAAGAGCAACACACCCAATTGTAAACCGCGCATATGGCCTTCGTCTTTCTTCATTCACCACAACTCAGGAAAACTGAGAACATTGTTGAGAAGCTAGCAATGGAGCTATAGAGCTGCCCTGGCCATGCATTTATATACTACAAGTCCTTAAGAGAGAGAGAGGGGGAGAGAGGGGGAAAGAAAGAGAGAGAGTTAAAGAGATTGAGTCTTCAAGTGGGCAATCTTTAAAGAGTACCCTACCCCATATGAGAAAGCAATCAAAGCAATTCAAGTTTTGATGTGTAGAAAAAACCATGCCATTCTTAATGCAAACTTCAAGTGAAAAAAAGAGAGAACAAATTGTCAAATTCATTCAAAGCAAAATCAATGTGATTTGTGTTTGCTCATCACCACTCTCTCTTCACAGGAGTGAAAAACACTCCCCAATCATCTTTGGATTACATTGTAGGTCCCATAACCAGTCCACAGCACAAGTAGCAGACGATGTGGGGGGGAAGAAAACAAGCAAGTGTGTGTATAAATTAATAGATTTGACCTTGAGTTTGACAGTGAGGCAGGCCAGTGAATCTTATTCTTACCGGTTTGATTAGTGGCGATATTTTGTTACGTATGCATGGAGTCAGTTTGTAGGATAATTTCTGCCGCCAAAGAGAGCAGACCCCACCTCTTTTCTTTATCCAAAATTTTGGTCTTCATGACCTCATAAACTGTCTTGAAAGTTGAGAATTCTGCTTTCTTCATAATTTTTTAACAGTAATTTTTTTTAAAAAAATGATTAAGTGTTAAGAAAATATTCGGAAAACAACACAATTTGAGTAAATACATGATTATTAATCGTTAGCTTTTCTTTCAAACACGTAATTACCATTAATCGCGTCCCTTTTGTTTTTCTACCATCAGCTTGGTTGTAGAAAATCAAGATCACCAAAAAAAAACCAAAAACCCGACTGTTTTACCCCTAGATCACCGAAAACAACCACCAATCCTTCACCGAAACACCAGGTTTTTTATCCATTGAAGATTTCTCTTACTTTGAAGGCAACGTGGTGCTCCGCAGGTTGTTGCATCACAACAAAATCATAGTTTTTTATGTTTTTGCTAGTGAAATACAGGTGCAACTTCAGCACACTTCATTGCTCAATGGGCACACGAAGCATGCCAAATATAATTTTTTTTCTTTTGAATTCAAGTTTGAATTTTTTTTCCTGATCTTCGAAAAAATTACGAGGGTGGAGATTTACTTGTGCGGACCATGGAGCACATAAGTAATTAAGTTGGATCACACCCAAGTGATCTTTGGTTGTAAAATTTGGTGTTGGTCGACACTTTTTGTAAGAAAGGAGTGGAAAATACTCAAAATTTGATTGGCAGCCCAGTGAGCAATTAATTTTCCCTGCTAACACATCAAATAGTAATGACTTTTGACCAAGAATTGATGGCAGGTGAAAGACTGAAAGGTAAGTGGCTAGGGAAAGAGAGACTCTTGTATGGGTTTTTCGGCACAGGAAGATTGGATGATAGTGGGGGGAGTACTGGCAGTAAAAGCAGGATATAAAGTGCAAGAAAATGCAGGTCGGGGTTGCGTGTGGCGAGCAAGTTTTTGATTAAACATGGAGAAAATGATCAGAGAGATTTTTGGGGGAGGGATAGTGAAGAGGTTTTGGGGAAAGCAGGGGGAGTCCCTAGGTGTTTACGATTCCTTTATCTCTTGTACGAAAAAATCCACTCTCCACTTCCACCCCCCTTGGTTTATGGTGGTTTTTTCATTTTTCTGACCAATGCCACAGCTCGCTGTCTTGCCAATGACTTGAGGAAGAATACACTAGGAAAAGGGTAAAAGAAGTAAATACTTGAATAGGAAGTCTTTAACTTGTTAAAGGGTAATAAAAATAATAAATGTGATGTGTAATCAAGGGGATGACGTCCATAAATAAATATAAAAGTGTTGTGAAGGTTAAAAAATAAGGGTTTTGAATTTTTTTTTAAAATTTATAATGATGATAAAATTAATAGTAACGAGTTTCGATGGATAAAAAAATTCAAGGAAATTAAAATAAATGTTTTGTAAGAATGAGAAATAGTTTTAAGGAATTATATTGGACATGAAGTATGAAAGTTAAAAAGAATTGCACTTAAAAGTGATAAAAATCGATAATGCAAACTAGTAAGAAGTATGTAAATGGAAAAATCAATAATAAAGAAACATAAATACACTTGGGATAAGAAAATGGTCCTGAGATTTATTAATAAAATTGGTATAATTTATGTAATGATTGAATAAGAAAATTCATATTTCCGATAAAAAATAATAAATTATCCAGTTTTATGCTATCAAGCATAACTCTTAATTTGACCACGTCTTTGAAATTATAAATGTAAATTATCACGTAAATAATAAAATTTTTAGGTAAATCAGAATTAAGGAAAAACTCATAATTTAGGGCATAAACCAAGTAGTTTACCATGAAAAATATATAAAGGACATTGAATAAATTGAATAAATGACAAAATTATAAATGTTAATGAATAGCAAATCCCAAACAAAATTTTTATTGAAAGCATGTTTCTTTCAATAAATCTATTGACAATTTAAATTGCTGATGAAATTGTATTTACTCGCTGATAGAGTATTTCATTGGAGCTTTATAATTTTCTGGTGGTGATTGCCCAGCTCTAATCTTTTAGTAAATTCATCAAAGAAGGGTATTTAGAAACTTCATACAAGCTAGCTACCTGACTCTAAATTGGTTAGAGCTTGACCAAAAAAATTACACCTAACTGGATCGAGCATGATCATGATATTACAACATTCAGAGGTTAAGTGAACAAGGCGGATCAAGGCCCAAATAAATATATTTATAATCTTCATTTCATATTTGTGCAAAGGCAAAACATGGACAAATTAATAAAATCCTATGATATTTATTTCATAGTTTTCAAAAGCACTATTGATCATGATTAAGAATCACGAAGATAACATAACAAATAAAAGTTTACAACAATTGTTATTTGCTTAACAAAATTGAAGCTTGTCAAACTTTTTTGCAGTGAAACTTTGGGAAGATGTCTCTAATCAGCCACTTTGCCAGATGCTTATTTGCATTTTGAGTCCAATGACCGGAGTCCCAGTAGACATACTGCTTAGGTTTTTGGCAAACTGGTATGTTTGGAGCTCCACACATTTTATGAAAGTTATCGATGAAATTGTACTCACTTTTAGGCCCACAACATGCTTTTGTTACTGACTTGAACCCTGGAAACAACGAAGTAATCATATTAAAATCACATCATATTCATATACTTAACCTCTGATGTCTCATAATCGAAGTGTTTTTGAAGAAATTAGATTAGTTTATGTGGTTCATGTCTGAAGAAATGTTGTTGCTCTTCCTTGAGTTGAGAAGGGAAAAAAAAGCACTCACCAAGTTGTCGAGAATTGTCCATAATCCATTGCATTGCTTTGTAAAGATCACCGTACACTATATCTACATGAGGGTATTCCTTCTTCAATTCTTCAATGGCTTCTTTGAGACGATCGTTGTGATAATTGTACAGGTCATTGTAGCTCTTTAGACAACCAAATCCATCATAAGCAGCTGAGTTGTTTGAAGAGAATTTTGTAAGAAATAGTGGTGCACAACCAGACGGGGGAAGTCCATGGACAAGGACTCTACGAGCACCATGATGGATGAATTTCTATAACCAATTAACAAGATATCAGAATTAATCAAAAGATCAAGTGAAAATTGTCACATTAGCCAAGAAATTCTGCAAGGAAAAAGTTGATTCAGACTTTAAATCAAGACATGTTAACTTACCTTGACGACATGTTTCAAGGTTTCCACACATGCGGGCACCAGGCTATTCTTCACCTCTTCAAGAGTTTTATTTTGGGAGAATGCAGTGCCATAGTCATTGCCTCCAGCAAAAGTTGTGAACAGAGATGATGCAAGCTTCTCCTGACAATCTATCAAATATAACAAAGTGATCAGGAACCACTTGAACTTTGAACTTGAACAAATATCCTATAATAATATTGTCCTTCACTTTACATTGATCGATGTATTAGACTAAGGCACTGTTTGACAACATGGTGTGCACCGCGGCAAAAGCATCATTTTTAGTGCATGTTTTTGCTAGCAAAACGCGGGTTGCAAAGTGCATTGCGATGGCAAACGGTCACTAAATACCCTTTGGCAAGAACATATAGAAATTACATTGCCAGGACCTGATTTTGTAACTTAAATGAGAGGTATGGATATGATAGTAACCTTTGGCATCGTGACAATATCCTTGTAAATATTTGTCCAGCCATTCAAGTTGTACATGAAGAGGGCTTTTAACATGATCGTTAGAGATATTCTTTTCTGCAAGAAATTTCGTTGACAAGACGGTAGAGCCACCAACAGCGAAGTTCACTCCATGAGATAAGAAACTTGTTGCATTTTGATATTTCAAATAGGGTTCCAGGAAGGGAAGACCTGCTGATTTTGCTGCAAAAGTTGCAAAGACAGCTAAATACATTCGGTATATATACCAACTAGCTACATATTTGCTTACCAAATCAAAGAAGAAAAATTAAGAAGAAAATGTTTGCTTACCAATGTAATCAATTATCAGCAACCCATCAGAGGATCTGCCAGTTACTTTATGAATAGCTTGGCCATAGGGAAGTTTGGTAGACCAAACCTGAGGAATCTCTATAATTTGATTGCCTGTGTCTGATAACGAAGCCCCAAAATTATATATTGCATTGAACCTGCATTGCTTGAGTTTGGCTACATCATCATATGCCTCACATGAACACCGAGGGAAAACAAGAAGAAAAATTGAGCTTATAAGAACTTGAAAGAAAGCCATGTTCTTGCTAGCCATGGCTCAAGAGGGAATTGATCAATAGTTATTATCACTTTCTTTTTATTTTAATGGTATTGAAGCATCAATTATATATATATAGGGAGGGAGAGAGAGAGATTGAAAGGATGAGAATAGAAGAAAAACAACCTGTCGATAGTAATTAAATGAAAATTAAATAGGCTGCCATACAACCTAGCAAGACAGTAAAAGATTTGTCTTGGGCGAATTCCATCTATAAAAACTGATTAAAAAAAGTAATAATTAAAATGATAACTGATTCTTTTATATTAATATACATAAAGCTGAGGTTTGTTTCTACAGAATGCGTGTCTATAAAAACTGATCAAGATCATAAATGATTCTTTGATTATTAAAAATAAATTAATTTTATATGAAACAAATGGGGTTATAACTTTAATTTAGATCGATTCAAGTTTCCAATTAAGGGCAGAAAAAAAAAGGAGCATAAATATTAAAAAAGAAAAGCTTGCATGAGTTCCTCAAGGTGCTGTCTTTGAAAATATCGCAAAGTGAGAAAAGCTAGCCATATATATTTTTGCAGAATAGGATGATGAAACATTGTTTAGTGAATCACATTATCCAGTAAACATCTCTAATCCCACACCAAATTAGCGATTCAAACTGCTAATTATGTTCCTAATTAACCTAAGAGGATCCAGTTTACAAGCACGTTAATTGATGGTGAACCTACTCGCATTATGCTGTGTGGTACAATTTGATGGGGAAATTGTTAGACTTTATCAGACAGACATTAGAAAGCTCAGGTTGCCCATTGTAGTCTTCTCTTTTCTCCATCACACAAGCTGAAGGTCGAGGATGCTTTATGTATTGTTAAAATTAGGTATAAATTTTTTGCCTAAATGAATGTGATTCTTTAAAGCTATAACAACTTTTGGTGGTAGCCAACAAAGCTCCATGCATGTGTTACTGTAGCTTTACAGGGTAGAACGAACCCTATCAGTCGACAGGTTTACTCTGTAATCCCATTTCAAATTGAAATTAATTATTTTTATGAAAACAGTAATTTATATGATTTGAATGTATTTGTAAGAAATTAATTTTTTTTCTTCCAAATATATTTTTAGCCCGGCATGGCATGCAAAAGAAGAATAAACGATGCATGAAAAGTAAACTAATACAAAGCCAGAAACCACCAAGTCCTGAATAAATTTCAATGATTGGTATTCAGATCAAATCACTAGAGCACTCGGATTTCGAAGGCCATAACTAATCAAAGTTGAAGAACATAGTAAAAGACAACTTGAGCAAATTCCAGATATGCTAAATGGCAGGTAGGTTCTCAATTTAGCGGCTGCAATATTGCAAAAGAACCAACTTGGTAATAAAATTATAAAACATTAACTCGGTAAATGTTTTACAGATCACTTGATCAAACAAAAAAAATGGAGGGGGTTCGATTGAGGAAACAACATGATCGAGGCTATGAGACCTAAATTTCAATCTTCCTCCTCTCCCTCGTTCTCAGCAATGTTGAAGTATCTCAACTCGTACACATTGCGATCTTTGTTGGATGCAATCACTCGTAGCCAATCCCTGACATTGTGTTTCTTCAAATACTTCTTTGTCAAGTACTTGAGATACCTGTACCCAAATCAAAATGGGAAATCATTGAGATAGGGCACAAAACAAAATAGCATTGCTGACAGAGGCTACAATGACTTGGGTAAAAAGTTAGGATAGGAATTGAATGGTGTTATGGCAATTTCTACAATCAAAGCAAATGAACAAGAAATAGAAACCGAACAGTCCATGTTCTAGGGAAAAAGACAGGATTCATGCAAAATCAAATGGCAAATGACAAGAACAAAACAGGAAGAAATAGGTGAGGCAACTAGGGAAATAAGACCATATATATAACCACCGTAGATTTCTACACCATGCGAATTGTGAAATAAGTACCCAAGAGGTCGTGTTCTAGCCCTAAGCATTCATCGATATTCCAAAAACAATCCTCTCAGTAATGTAATATTTACATGTTAAAAGTGGAAAAGTAAGCTGAAAAAAACAGGATAAGCTAGGTTTCAGAGTGTTTGGTTGTCTGGTTTTCCACTCCACTAAACCAGGCCAGGTCGCATAATATTCATGATCCGCCACTCAACCAAGAGAAATACAAGCAGGCTTCCCAGTGCAAAACAAGAATTATAAACTTCCATGCAAAAATTGAGTGTAGCAAGACGAAAACCTAATCATCATGATCTCTGAATGCTACAAAACCATATAAACAAACTAAAACCAACACCAGTCTCCTCCGAAAAGTTTCGCTTCTTGATCACCTAAGACTTCTTCTATAAAACAGATTCCCACCATTTCCAATTGTCTATATGATTAACCTCCAACAGATTACTATCATCTAGACAACAAAGAAACCATTCACCATTCACCGAAAACAACTATACCAAACGATTCCATTCGTAACGTTTTAAGAAAGTCAAGAGACCAAGAAACACTAGCAAAAAGCAGCACTAGCAAACTTATATCATCTCAAGCAACCCAAGAAACCCAAAAATGACAACACATACAGCAAAGCAAGAAAAGGGTTTTACCTTTTGGAGAAGTTACTATCAGAAGTAACAGTAATCTTGTTCTTCTCACGAGTAACAGTAACAGCATCACCAAGAGCACCAGCTTTGCCTCCAACTTTGATCCTCTCTTGAAGAAACTTTTCCAATGAAGCAATGTCCATAATCTTATCCTCCACTGGCTTTGCACAATCTATTGTGAAGGTCGCACCCTTCTTCTTCCCTTTGGGTCCTGGTGCTGTTGCCTTACTCATCTTCGATTACTCCCTGAAATTGCAATCACAAAATAAATAAGAAAACATCAATAATTAAAAGAAACACAAGCTTTCTTCAATTTAAAAGAGATAAAATGTAGAGAGAGCCATAGAGTTACCGGTGGAGACTGCAGGCGAGAGAGATGGAGCGGCCGTCTACTAGAAAAAGAGAGGGTGAGACTAGGGTTTGGTTTATAAGGGTGGCTTTCTATTTTTTTCTAAGCTGCGGCTTAGCCCTTATAAATTGTTAAACATTCCATTTCGGTTCTTAGTGTTTTAGATTTCTCAGGATGATAATTCAGCCTCTTGTTAGATACGTGTCCAAGGAAAAAGGTTTAAATCATTAAATTATTAATTAAGTTAATTTGTAAGGTTTTTTATATTAAAATGATGTTATTTTATTTAAGAAAAATATACGATAAAAACTTATTTTTATAATCAATTTTCATAAAATATTATATTGTTAATTTCACATCTTAACCTCTCTACTAATAAAAAATTCAAATGCCTAAGCATTATATTTATCTTATTATTACATATGTTGTGTAATGTTTTTCAATTAAAAATATATTAAAAATTCTTAAACAATTTAATTTAATGTTTTAAAAAGAAAGATAATTAAAAAAACAGTGAAAGTAATGTTTTTAGAAGAAAAACAATTTAAAAAATGGCAAAAATAAATGCATAGTGCTATAATTAAAGCCATTGATTTTTAATCATGAAAGTACGTTTCTTCAGTGTAAATCCATCATTTGGCTATGTTTCAAATGATATTTTATTTGGACCAAGAGAGAATTTTAGATGGAAATAGAAAGTTGAGATGAGAAATTGATACAAAATATTTTTTAGGAAATTTTTTATTTTTATGTTTTAAAAATATTTTTGAAAAAATTTAAATTTATTTTTTTTTTATTTTAAATTAATATTTTTTTAATGTTTTTGATATAAAAATAATTTTTAAAAAATAAAAAAATATTATTTTAATATATTTCCAATTAAAAAATACTTTAATTTTTAAACCGTAACCAAACTCATAATATACTCATAATATTTTTAGACTGCAACCAAACTTTCAAACATGTTTTTAAAATAATAATTTTATGAGATTAAGACCCTAAGTTTGGTCTATAAAAAGATTTATTAATTTATTATTAAATCATTTTTCTTTTCTAAATTTATAAATTAGTTAGAGATGAGAGCCGACTCTACATCTGCATCGATGAAAGCTTCGATGAAAGAACTAACATGGCAATCGTTTCCCTCATCTTGGAAAGTAAAAATTGAGTAGAATTAATTTGAATAATTAGATCTCAAATGGCAAATTTCCTTCCCCAGCATCTGCACTTGCTTTTCATAAGAGTACAAAACCTGTTCTATCACAATCATGATTGGACCAGGAGGCTATAACACGCATCCTTGCTATAATGAATCAATATTCGAAATGCATATCAACTGCAGCGGGCCACTAACAATTCTTAACATAATTTTCAACATCATAACTTCATTACAGATCATTAAACAATGAAACTTGTGATGGATTTAACTGCTAATTGGTGTGATCATCAGAATAATCCACTCATCCACCACTTATCCCTCTCTACAATATCTGTCATTCTATTTTCTTAGGAGTAAAAACTTGAAAACAAATCATTTTTCACTTCATTCTCTCATTGGATATTTGACTGCTAAATCATTGGGGTATTAAGTTAACTCAATTACAACCAGAAGATAAGAAAGAACAAAACCAATGCTCATTCAAGGAAATATGGTTGTTGTTATCTTTTCATTGGAGGCCCCATATCTTGAATGTTTCAGTCCTTGGGTGGGACGAACTTTGCATATTGTTCAGCCTTCGCTCCAGATTTGTGGTCGGAGTATTCAACCAAAGCAGCACCGGCTAATGCAGCCAGGGTGAGAGCCTGTGCATGCAACCTGAATTCCGATAGGAAGAGGTCAGGGTTAACAAGGCAAAATATATTTTTGAACATCACACTAGATATGAACAGGGCAATCAGGAAGAAGGCACACAGGGTATCAAACAGTGATGAAGAAAAACTTCTGCCCGCAGCAACCGCCAAACAATGCATTATATACTTGAACATTTAACAATGGCAGCAACATCAACAGCACGATGAGGAAAAAAACATGCTTCTAGATGACTTTCACTCCCTCTTTATTGAACATGGAAATGAGGGTGCCAGCTGCCATGGGAGAATGCAGACCTCCATACACTGTTCATAAATATGAATTACCATAAAAAGTCTAGCACGTTCTGAGCTGACAACACAGATTTCAATCCCATGGTTAACTGTGTATTGATTCTAATGCCACAAAATATGGTGAATCAACGACAGACAAATTAGGAAGGGCCACTTTCAGATTCAACGGTAGAGGTCAGAACTTGCACCCAGAACAGACAAATTAGGAAGGGCCACTTTCAGATTCAACGGTAGAGATCAGAACTTGCACCCAGACAGTTATATTTCAAGACCAAGAATAACCACTCCATGTTCAAGAGTATCCCTATCTAGATGTCACTTGTTTATAGAGACAGGATTGAGCTGGGGTGGCACTGAAACCTGTTGTCATTTATCCCCTATCATTCTGTAATTTGGTTTTTAATTCAGGAACTAGGTAAAGACACAAAAGTCAAGCAGCCAACAACAATGACGGCATAAATTGAGGCGTGATCGGCCAACAGCTAAATGCTCAAACATAACATAACACTTGCTGCTCTTAACTGATCATCACACGACACCAATATACAATTAACTGTTCGCTCAAGTACCTACAAGTTCAAAGTAGGTTGCTTTCTGATCATCTCTTAAATTACCAAAGTCACCTAAAAACCTTCCAAGGGTCATCTTTTTCCATAATTAGGTACGCCCAAAATGAACATGCATTGGTCTATTCTTTTACCCGGGAAACAGATAATAATGAAACTCAAAACTTCAAATTTATTTCCTTCAAATCTACAGCAATATACAGGAACATACATGTTCACTATATCATAATTTCTTCTTGTTTCATAAGATACACAAATGCAATAAGGATCACGTCACGGAAGCTAAAAAACAAGAAATCTAATAAACAAAGTAACCAAGAAAGAAACTTTACCTGGCATGAATGATCTTGACACTGGGTTTCATATTTGGTTTCGACCAATTGTAGGCGAATGAACCCGCAATACCACTAATCCATAGACACCCTTCGTCGCAAAACAATCGAGTCAAAAAACCCACATCACAAAACCAAGAAAAGAACGGAACTCTGATCCAACATAAAGTAAAGAACTAAAAGAAATTTAGAGAGAAACCCTTTTCGAAAAACACCATCAAATCAAAAAACCATATCACAAAATTTTGAAGCACAGAGGAAACAACTTCGATTCAATATAAAGTAAGGCACCAAAACAAATTTAAAAAGAAACCCCTTTTTCTCTAAAACAATTAATCAAATAAAAAACCCATATCACAAAAAATCAAAAAAGAAACAATGAGAAGGAAAGGCAAATGGCAATGAATTACCGACAGTTCTAAGCTTGTGGTCAACAACCCATTCCCGGAAAGATTCTACTTTGGTCTTAGCATCAGCCATTTTGACGAGAGAATCTTGTTGTGTCTGGGAGATAGAGACAATTGAGGTTCCCTTTATGTTTTGTTTTTGTTGCGGTGGTTTATAGGACGAGCGAGAGAGAAGTCCGGTTTCAGGAGAAACCGCGGGCAGGCAAAACAGGCAACGAGGTAGCGTGTGGAGTATTAAAGCCAGATGTTCTGTTTTCGCTGGTTTTTTTTAAATTATTTTTTATTAAAAATTTATTAAAATAATATATATATATATATTTTAATATTGTGTCAAAATAATTAAAATTTAAAACTTTATATAAAAAACTTTTTAAATACATGAACAAATATACTAAAAATATGTTTAAATTAAAGCTTAGAATTAGTTTTGTTAAAAAAAAAGTGGCTTGACTGGTTTCAACACGTGATCTCGTTGAATTGATAAGAGGGGCCCCGATGTCAATGTATTCTAACAGTGATTTTCAAGAATTTTAAATATTTGTTTTAAAAAATAAATTAATATTTTTAGTATTTTTTATTATTTTAAAGTGTTGATATTAAAAATTAAAAAATATTATTTTAATATATTTTTAAATAAAAAATATATTTTAATCCAAACAAACTCTTAAATCAATCTAATTTGAAGCATGGTTAATATGCAACTCGGTACTTGGTTTAAAATTTTGAGTTGCAAATGGGTCAATTCATGGTTCAATGAATTGTCCTGATTTTAAATTAAAAAAAAATACATAAAACAATATTGTTTTGAGGTTTTTAAAAAACCACAAAAATAAACATCATTTTCTTTTTAAAAAAAAACTTATTTAATATAAAACTTAATACCGTATAAACTTTGAGTTTATAATTTACTAAATTGATTCGTAAATTGATTCGTTAGGCTGAATGAGTTTTATAGATCGAAATGACTTTAGAATTTCTTTTAGAATTTGCTTTAAACAACAGTACCTTGTATGCGAATTTTTTATTTTTTTCATGTTTTAGGGGGTGTTAAGCCCCGTGGTTCAACAAAAGTTTGCAAGATCTTGATTTTTTATTTTTAGAGTTATTTTTCGTATTTTTAAATTGTTTTGATTTATTAATATTAAAAATATTTTAAAAAAAAACTATTTTAATATATTTTAATATAAAAATTAATTTAAAAAACGACACTTAGTACCCCCATCTCATACACTCTTTCTTTTCATGGTCAGAGTCACGCTTTGGGTGCCAAATATTTGGTTTTGTTGTTTATATATATTAAAAAATGAAAAACCAGCACGAACAGGGACAAGAATGTCACGGACATTTTCTCTGTTGCTTTGCTTTGAGTTTTCTAGGAGATCGATGATATGACTGAACCCGTCAGTTAAATGAAAAATAAAAAGAAAAAACTTGTTTATTTTATCAAAATCTCGGGTTGATATGGTTTTAATTTAATTAAGAGTTAATTATTAATTAATTTATTTAAAAAAAATAATTTGAATAATATTATTTTAATTTTTTTCAATTAAGAATCAACTCTTTCGACTCATCACTCAGATCTTACCCTAGTTTTAATTTTACAAATTAATTATTTTTCAAATTAAAAAAAATATTTATCTTGTAAATTTAAAAAGAATAAATTGTAATTATATTATCTTTCTCAACTAAAAAGAAATGATATGTTTTGCGGAGCTTCATTTCATTGTTGATATGAATTACGAAACCTTTTTTATCTTTTTTTTTCTATACTATTTTTATATATTTTTTTAACAGTCATTCTAGTTATCTTTAAATTAATAAATTAACTAAATTATTTTAAAATAACTTTTACAAGGTTTGATTTTAAATCCAAATTAAAAAAGAAGTTAAAACAATAGTTTTTTTAGTTTGTTTCGTCATTTTCTTTTATTTATTTTCCTTGTAGTTTTTTATTGTTCAGTAAGGTTACTTTTAAACGATCAAATTGACTGAATTATATTAGAATAACTCTAATACAATTTAAGTTATGTTTGTTTTTGTAGTCCAACCGTATTTTTGAAAGATTATATATTTTTTTACTTAAAATTATATATTTTTTATTTTTTAAAATCGTTTTAATATATTATTGTTAAAAATAATTTTTTTCAAAATAAAAAAATATTTTGAAGCATTTCAAAAAAAAATTATATCATAATTCTAAACCTACTTTTAATTTTAAACCACCTGAAGTAACTAAGTAAGAAATCAATTTAAAAAAAATTAAAGATTAATCCTCTAAATTAAATTTAATAAAAATATCAAAACAATCTCAACATTTTTCACGTTAAAGTTCTTTTTATTCCCCCACGTCATAACACGTACGCGTAAAGTAGTTTAATCACACGGGGAATCAAAATCAACCTTACAAAACAAAAGCATAGAAATTCCAACCACACAATATAATATAATTTTTGTGGTCTGGGCGGCTCCCATAGTTTACGTTTCAAACATTACTTCCCGTGAATTTTACGACGGTCCATCCATATACTTTTTAAATTGTTTTAATAAGCTCCTCAGCGATTCTCTTTGCTTGATTAAGTCTCTGTATGTTTTACAAAATTGGTTTTGATAAATGATTGACGTGTCCTTCCATGC
>Ga0307517_10007526_pt1 | contig 15842 bp, 12 predicted proteins | sample 23_EM_MG_FD_194515 | JGI IMG/M metagenome (GOLD analysis project Ga0307517, IMG submission 194515) | Populus trichocarpa ectomycorrhiza microbial communities from riparian zone in the Pacific Northwest, United States - 23_EM | ecosystem: Host-associated > Plants > Roots > Unclassified | place...
AGGTTCAGGGTGGCAGCCATATTAAAATGGATCACAATACCATTTATAGCACTGCTACATCCTATTCGGTGGTTGGTATTGCATATGGCAATTATTCAGGTGCAGCCAGCACCGACATAACTATGAGTTACAATAAAGTAAAATACTTTCAAACCTCAGGAGCAGAATTAGATGCATGGTGGGACCCAAGCACTGCATCACAGCCATTGGGATGGACCACTAACATCTTAAAAGCAAGTATTGATGCAAGTATAATTCCTACTAGTTTAATTACTTTGAAATAAAATCCTCTGATTAAATATAAAGAAAGAGTAGATAGTGGTTAATAAACCATAATAAGACACCTCAAAATCAAGCCCGGTTTGTATGTGATGAAAGCATACTAACCGGGTTTTGGTTTTATTCCTTTACCTAAACTATCTCTGCTACCGATGTAAAAAGCCATTTTTGCCGACATTTTACAAGGGATTTCATAGTTGTTAGGAAATGTGTAGAAAAGATGTGGAAAGTTAATTGATTGACAGACAGATATTTTGAATAATTTTCAATCATTAACTATTCTGAAGGGGAATTTTCATCGCATTAAAGCTTTTAAAACAGCCTTCAGGAACCCTAATTAATTTAACTATTATGATGATACCTGGACTTGGCAAAAGCCGTATGGCTTTTTTATTCCCATTTGCATTTCTTGCAATATCGCTAATAATCTCCTGTAAAAAAGATCAAACAGTGGCACCGGATTCTTCGGACGTAGATTTTGGTGTTAATAATGCTTTGATTTTCAAGGGACGACACCCCAGAACCCACAAGACATCAACAACTGGAACCACGGGGACAACTACAGGAACCACCGGGACGACTACAGGAACCACCGGAACAACAACAGGTACCACCACAGGTAGTAGCGGGTCAACAGGCACAACCGGGACCTCAAGCACGTCTGCAAATTTTGTTTATAAGGCATCGGCTCCTATTAATTTGAGCGGACAGAGCAATATTACCATCAGTGGTGACTCGATCAATGTTAACAATGGGGGAACCATTGGCATCCATCTTAGTAATTGCAACAATGTTCATATCACTAAGTGTAAAGTTATGAACTCTACCACTGATGGTATTCAGCTGAACAACTGTACCAATGTAACTATTGACAGTTGTTTCATTTCTAACGTAAGAGCTGGTGTTAATGCCATGTTCAGCGTAACGGTTAAGGTAAATAACAACCAATTCCTGAACATGAATGGCCCATTCCCATCAGGGAACTTTGTTCAGTTTAATAACGTGAGTGGTGGTGGCTGCCAGATCAATTATAATAAATGTGAAGACATAGTTGGTGTAGCCCAGCATCCTCAGGACGGTTTGAGTGTTTACCAGTCAAATGGCTTACCTGGAGATTCGATCATGGTGATAGGCAACTACATCAGGGGCGGCCAGGTACTGCATGACTCAGGTGGTGCAGCAGGTATTGTTCTGGGAGACGTTGGCGGAACCTACCAGGTAGCAAGATATAATGTATTGGTTAACCCCGGGTCGGTAGGGGCCCAGGTTCAGGGTGGCAGCCATATTAAAATGGATCACAATACCATTTATAGCACTGCTACATCCTATTCGGTGGTTGGTATTGCATATGGCAATTATTCAGGTGCAGCCAGCACCGATATAACTATGAGTTACAATAAAGTAAAATACTATCAGACCTCAGGTGCAGAGTTAGATGCATGGTGGGATCCAAGCACGGTATCACAGCCGCAGGGATGGAGCACTAATATTTTAAATGCAAATATTAGCTCCGGCATTCTTCCAAGTGTAATAATTACTTTGAACCTGTAATATGAATCCCCGAATCTAAATATATAGAGATATTTTAATTATAAGGTATCTCGGAGCTTAACCCGGTTGGTATGCTATTCAGGCATATTGATCGGGTTTTTGATTTCTGTTTCCTGCCTCTCCTGGTTGTTACAAAAGAGTTTAAATGGTTCATTTTCAGTAAATTTCATAATAAATCTAAAGCTTATTTTCGAAGTTATTAAAAAATGTGCATAAAAATGTGGAAAGTATAATTCTTTGATAACCAGTTATTTTAAATAATTTCCGCCATAATTAATCCCGGATGTTAATTTTCATTGAACTAAAGCCTTGAAAAAGACGTTCGAAACATAATTAATTTAACTACAACTATGATCAGACCTGGACGTGGACAAGGCCGTATGGCTTTTACCTTATATTTCTTTTCATTATTTGCAATATCATTAATAGCTTCCTGTAAAAAAGATGAATCAGCTATTCCAACAGGAATTGATTCTGTTAATCCTTCGGGAACAACATCAGGAACATCGACTACGGGCACCACAACTGGAACCACCGGAACTACAACTGGAACCACCGGAACGACAACTGGAACCACCGGAACTACAACTGGAACCACCGGAACGACTGCAGGTACTACGGGTAAAACGGGTACCACCACTGGAACAACTACCGGCACAACAAGTACATCTACAAAAATCACGTATAAAGCATCTTCACCAATTAGCTTAAACGGTCAGACTAATATTACGATCAGCGGAGACTCCATTAACGTTAATAATGGGGGAACCGTAGGTATCCGTCTCAGTAACTGTACCAATGTACACATCACTAAGTGTAAAGTTATGAACTCTACCACTGACGGTATTCAGCTGAATAATTGTACAAATGTGACTATCGATAGTTGTTTCATTACTAATGTAAGAGCTGGTGTTAATGTAATGTCCAGTGTTACAATTAAAGTAAATAACAACCAGTTCCTGAACATGAACGGTCCATTTCCTTCAGGAAACTTTGTTCAGTTTAATAACGTAAGTGGTGGCGGTTGCCAGATCAACTATAATAAATGTGAAGATGTTGTTGGCGTTGCCCAGCATCCACAGGATGGTTTGAGTGTTTACCAATCAAACGGTTTGCCCGGAGACTCAATCATGGTAATAGGCAACTACATCAGAGGTGGCCAGGTACAACATGATTCAGGCGGCGGCGCAGGTATAGTTCTGGGGGATGTTGGCGGAACCTACCAGGTTGCACGATATAACGTATTGGTTAACCCTGGTGCAGTGGGAGCCCAGGTACAAGGTGGCAGTCATATTAAAATGGATCATAATACCATATACAGCACAGCTACTCCATTTACAATGGTTGGTATTGCTTATGGTAACTATTCAGGAGCAGCAAGCAGCGATGTGACTATGAGCTACAATAAAGTAAAATATTTCCAGACCTCAGGCGCAGAAATGGACGCATGGTGGGATCCAAGCACAGCATCGCAGCCATTGGGATGGAGTACCAATATTTTGAAAGCAAGTATTGACGCAAGCATACTCCCGTCTTCAATAATTACTTTAAATCTCTAATTTTCCTGGTTAATAATAATGGGCAACCCTCACTTTGAGCATAATAGCATTTGTACTATTATTTGCGCAAAAATGAGGGTTTAAAGTTGGATAGAATCAGTTATTTAATAGGCATTCTTATCACCTGTAACTGATTTCCAGAATGTTAATACTATAATCTTCAAATCCAGAAGAAACGTCCAGTTTTCAAGATACCATACGTCAGCCTCAACACGTTCAAGCATTGCTTCGGTTGTTTTTGTTTCGCCACGTAAGCCGTTTATCTGCGCCCATCCTGTAATACCAGGTTTCATGAAATGACGAACCATAAACTGATCTATTAATTGTGAATATTGCTCAGTATGGCTCAGCATGTGAGGACGCGGACCTACAATAGACATATTTCCGATCAATACATTGAAAAATTGGGGAAGTTCATCGATGCTGGTTTTACGTAAGAAAGCACCAAGTTTTGTAACACGTGAATCACCCACCGAAGCTTGTACGTGCTCTGTTTTATTATTCGTTTTCATGCTTCTGAATTTGAAACATTTGAAAGCATGATTATCGCGGCCAGAGCGCATCTGCTTGAAAAATACGGGTCCTTTTGATCCTAATTTTATAAGCAGAGCTACAATCGGGAACAACCAGGTGAAAATGAAAACAATTACCGTTAAAGAAAATACGATATCGAACGCGCGTTTTACTATACGGTTAAGGATATTTTCCAAAGGTTCTGCTCTTACAGTCAGAATAGGAATATTTCCTAAATTTTGCAAATACGACGTGTTTTTAAAGTATTCATGATATTCTGGAACTATTTTAAACCTGATCAGGTTTTTGTCTGAATCAGACATTAATCGTTCAATCGTTTTATGTTCAGAATAAGGTAATGCACAAAATATTTCTTCAACATTGTTTTTAAGCACATAATCCATGCACAAGCTGGTGTTGCCCAAATAAAGATGCTGATGAGGAACCCTTGAAGGCTCATCATCAAAAAATCCCAGCATATTGTAACCTTTAAGTACATTATTGTTAAACTGGTTATAAAGCTCATTTCCTGCACGGCTGGCGCCTACTATGATTGCGTTTCTTGAATTGTTCATTAATACGCTATCATTCTTTCTGATCACAAAGAAGATTAATTTCCAGGCACCTAACAACACCCCGAATAACGACATAGAATAAAACAAGTACTCGCGTGTAATGAAATACGATCTGGTGCCAATCACTAACAAAAGGATAAAGCTGATAAGGCCAAGATATAGAAAGTATGTTTTAACGGTATTGCGATAAACCTTGACATCATTATCCGACACCTCATTGTATAAGCTGGTAATATTGGAGGATAGAAGCCATAAAAGATTAAATACCAAAACTACCGGTAAATAGTTCTTGTTGTTCATCCAGGAAAGAAATGAGTGATCCTGAACGTTGTATATAATGATCAGGGATATATTGAGCAACAAATAATCTAATGTTAGATTTATTACATTATAAAATTGTTTGTACCTGTGTACCATATTCAATAGGATTGATGTTTACCATTATACAATAACTATGCATTAAAATAAATTAACTGATGAATCCCGTCTTTTTTTCAAATAATCTTTCGTTTTGTGTACCTGCAATGTGCAAAACGCATATTAGTGTTAATTAAAAAGCACAACTATTTAACTATAATACTGCTGAAAATCATTTTGAAAGAAAAAATAATCCCGTTAATCGGGAAAAAAAATCCCCATTTGAGTAAAAGTTTATACATGGATATTGATGCCAAAAAAAATGAATTTTGATAGTCTCAATGTTGTATTTAATAGACAGCGTTTGTTTGGAATTAAGGGCAATACCCGGGTTTGTGTACATTATTGAAAAGCCTTTTTTTGAAATTTATATCGGAAATAATAAGGCATCATTATTTGCTAAAAGTTTATGGATTAACTATTTCGAAAAAGCAAAGAAATAGACATACCGGTAACTGTCGGCTTGGGTTTACGTCAAACAGACCACCATGGTTACATACTTTATTACTGGTAAAAATGTATAGCCATAAATGGTTTAAATAGCTTGTCCAATTTTTTGGTATGCTTTTTCGCTATTGGCAAAATATTATTTAATGTCCTGATTTAATTCATAATTGAAACATTCAATTAACGTAAGTCGTTAAATGCTTATTAAAAAATTAAGTCTGTCTTTGTTAACAATTTTAAACAAAAAGACTTGTTCTTTGTCGAAGAAGATAGTTGGACATACAGTAAGGGAATTAACTTACTTTTACAACGACTAAAGAAATTGGCAGTAGTAGGCGAAATCTTAATTTTGTGGTAATAAATTGATCTATCTTTGGCTGTGTAATTTTTTAAAAGATACCGATTAAACAAAAAATATTAGAAAAATGAATATATAAAGTCTGCTATTCATTTGAAGTTATGTAATCAATTGTTTCACATAAATTGTTAAGTGTAATACTTTTAAAAGTTAATTATTATTAAAAATAAAACTTATCTTACTTTCGCTAATTTTTTAAAACTATTAATAAAACCAAGCCATAAAAACCACATCTTATATAACCAATAAGCAGACTTTACCATGAACTTTAAACCAGCATCAGTACCCTTTTTCATCGTAGTTATAGTATTGTTCTGCAGTTCCTGCAGCAATTATCAAAAGGTTCCTTATTTCCAGGATTTAAGCCAAACCAATATTACAAAAGAGGATATTAATAATTTCTCACCCCTGGTTATACAGCCAGGAGACATATTGGCCATACACGTTAATAGCCCATCTGATGGAGCTAATCAATTTAATTATAACTTGACCAGAATAAGCGGCACAACAAGCGATGTTGGTCCGGAGAATGCGGTAATAGGGTGGATGGTTGATTTGAATGGAAATATCAACCTGCCTTTTCTTGGACAGGTTAAAGTTGCCGGCTTAAATACCACTAACCTGACCGAGCAGCTTCAAACATCGCTTTCAACTTTCATGAAAAAACCAATAGTTAATATAAGGATCATCAATTTCAAAATATCTGTTTTAGGAGATGTGGCGCATCCTGACGTTTTTACCGTGCAAAATGAAAGAATCACTGTACCAGAAGCTTTGAGCCTTGCAGGGGATTTGAATATCACAGCTATCCGTCAAATATTTTTGATCAGGGAAATTAATGGCAAGCGTGAGTATATACCAATCGATCTGAATTCAAAAAAACTATTTGATTCACCCTATTATTATCTTAAAAATCACGACGTACTTTATGTAACACCAAACAGATCTAAAATTTCAAATAATAACACTGCTGGATTTCAGAGAGCCAGTTTAATAATTTCGGCACTTTCTGTAATCACTCTTGTACTTGTTTACCGTAAAAATTTCTAATAATCAATGGCTGTTACCAGTAACGATAATAGGTTTTCAACTATAACCCTGCCAGTATCTCAAAATCAGTCTACTGATTTTGCCAAGGTTTTTAAGAAGTATGTTTTTCACTGGCCTATCTTTTTTCTGTCATTTGCAATATTTATAGCAATAGCATTTTTCTATCTTAAATATGCAAAACCTATTTATCCAATAAATGCAACTTTAGAATTTAAAGACAGCAAAAATGCTGATAACAGGCAGGAAAAAGACAATATCAGTCAACTTGACCAGATTAGTACGCCCATCGTTTTCGAGAACGAAATAGAAGTATTAAAATCCAAAAAAATCATGCTCCAGGTAGTAAAGGACATGAATTTATGGATAGGATATTCTAAAAAAGATGGTATGGTATCGACCGAACTTTATAAATCAAGTCCGGTAAAGTTCCAATTTATAAAAATGCCTGCGAGGATTGATGATAAGGGGATCAAATTAAACATAACAATAAACGACGCCAATAACTTCACAGTTGAGGATAAAAGCGGCAAACAAACTCAATTCAAATACGGTCAATATATCCAGAGCGATTTCGGCTTATGGAAATTAGATACCACCCCATTAATTGACGGCTACCTTGGATCAAAGGTGATTATCGATATTGGCGATCCGTCAAATGTGGCCGATTATTATGTAGGTGGTCTCAAATCCGCCTTAGAAGATAAGGAAGTGCCATTTGTTGATTTATCGATGTCAGACGTTGTTCCTCAACGCGGCGTTGACGTTCTTAATGCGGTAATCAATGCCTACTTAAAAGCGGCCATTGATGAAAAAAACAAGAAGACAGAAGCAACAATTAAGTTTATTAGCAAACGAATTGACTCTATCGGGAAAGACCTGCATTTGAGTGAAGCACAGATACAAAGCTATGCAAGCTCGCAGGGTATAACAGATATTGCTGCGCAATCCCAATTATCTGTTCAGGATCAGAATGCAAGTCAAAAAGCACTTGATGATATTAATTTGCAGATCAGGATTATTAATAACATCGAAAATTATGTTAACTCACCTGGCAGCAACAAACAGCCATCAACAGTAGGCTTGCAGGATGCCAGTTTAAATACGATGCTTGATAAACTGACAGAGGCGGAATTAAATAAACAACATTTGCTGGCCAATAACCCGCCGGACAATCCTGTGTTTGAACCTATTAACAACGAGATAAATACGCTGCAGGCTAATATCAGGGAGAAAATTCGCAATGATAAGGAAACGCTTTTGCTTACTAAGAGTCAGCTGCAATCTACCTATTCGCGTGCAGAAGGCCAGGTAAGAAGTGTTCCTGGACAGCAAAACCAATATAATGGCATGCAGAGAGATAAAGATGTAGAAGCAAAACTTTATTCTTTCTTGTTGGAGCAGCGTGAGGAGTTATCATTAAAATATGCATCTACTGTATCAGATGCTAAAGTGGTGGATTATGCACATGCCGGAAAATCCAAATGGCCTAAGTCATCTATCGTATATTTTTTAGCTGCTTTTGTAGGTATGTTTGTGCCGGTAGGTATCATATACACTCGTAACAGCTTCGACAATAAAATTACGAACCGAAGGCAAATTGAGCAGGAAGTAGACATACCAATACTTGGGGAGCTTTCGTTCCAGGAATCGTCTACACCAATAGTAATAACAAAGGAAAGAGGGAGCTTTGCTATAGGCGAGCAGTTTAGAGCATTACGCTCAAAATTATATCAGGTGCTCAATAACGAGCAGGGTGGTAAAGTAGGTTTAATTACATCGAGTACATCGGGCGAAGGAAAAAGCTTTGTTAGTGCAAATCTTGCTGTGACACTTGCCTACGCCGCCAGGAAAACGATCATACTTGAAATGGACCTCCGAAAGCCTAAAATCTCATCTATCTTTGAATTATCTGAAGAGCATATAGGGATAAGTGATTACCTGGAAAGCGACCATCTGAAAATTGATGATCTTATTCGTCCTTCAGGAATTCCGGGGCTTGATGTAATGGGGGCCGGGACTATTCAGCATAACCCCTCAGAATTGCTGGAAAAAGTTAATCTCGATAACCTCATCGATATACTTCGCAAAAAGTATGATTTTGTGATCATTGATAGTCCTCCTATACATCTTGTAACTGATGCACTAATCATTGCACGGGTAATTGATGCGGCATTATATGTTATAAGACAAGGATATACTTTGAAAGAAGAACTTGATTTTATTAGTGAAGTAAAATCAGAGAACAGATTTCCTAAACTTAATCTCATTTTTAACGGTATAAAGAGAGAAAAATATGGTTATGGTTATAATTATAACAATAGCTATTACAATACATACACAAGCCGCCCCAAAAACACATTTGGTCATGCAATGAGAGCTTTTTTCAGCAGGTTTTAACCAGGCAGCTCCGTTTTATTAACCAGATTCAGCTATCCATAAGTATCTATAATTTGGAAAGCATTGTCAAAGAAACAATTTTGTTTGTTTCATTTGGGTTAATGCATTTTTCATATATGTAGTGTTAATTAGTGATTGTTTGAATTAGCAATTATAAGGCTAAGGAATTTAACTATTGAAGACATAATAAATCTACCAGGCAAGTGCAAAAATTAACTATAAAAAATTTAAGAGCGTTAATATCTCAAAATTGGAAAAACCCTAAGGCAAGGCAGGTATTAATGTTGTTTTCCGTTAATATTGCCGGCATCCCGATGAGTATCATTACCAGCATCATATTTACTCACTATCTCGGGCCCAATGCATTCGGAGATTATCAATTTATGGATAATCTGTTCAACTTCACTGTACTTATAACCACATTCGGGTTTTTCCAGGCAGCGAACAGGGCACTTGTATTAAATCATGATAAAGAAAAAGCGCGGCAATATTATGGGGCGACTTTTATTATCCTGCTCGGCATGTTTGTTATAATGTCAGTTGGTTTGTTTTTTTATTCCTTATATGATCCGAATTTGAAGGAAAAGCACCTGAGTAATCTGCTTTTCTATTCTATCCCGATAGGCTGGGCCTACCTTTCAATAAACTATTTTGAAGTATTGTTCCAGGCAGATAACAAAATAAGTTTACTTGCCATTCAAAGAATATTTCCTAAAATAGGCTTTCTGATCTCAGCAATAATTATTTATGCATTCCTTACCCATATAAAAACAAACAGGTTGCAAATTGCCTGGTCGTTTTATGTAGGTACGCTTGCATTGGTGTGTATATACGTATTAATAAGGATCAGGCTATCATTTAAAAACCTGAAAGCGACCATTAACGAAATTTGGAATTATAATAAAACATATGGGTTCCATGTATACATTGGTGCTGCTTTTTCTACAGGTGTTGCCTCACTTACCCCGGTTATTATCAGTTATTTTGGGTTTAACAATAGTGGTGTGGGTTTTTACGCATTGGCAACTGCATTAGCAAACCCCCTTACTTTTATACCCAATACAATAGCAACTACAAATTATAAAGAATTTGCCAGTCACCAGCGTATCCCTAAAAAGCTCACTATGATAACCATAGGATTAACCTTATTTTCGCTGGTAGCCTTATGGATATTAGTGCCTCCGTTTATCAAGTTCTTTTACGGTAAGAAATTTCAGTCGGTGGTATTTATTAATTTTGTAGTAAGTATAGGGGTTGCCTTTTACGGCATTGCTGACTATTTTAACCGATTTTTGGGCGCGCACGGCTTGGGTAAATTGTTAAGAAATACTTCATTTATAACAGGTTCATTTATTTTAGTTTTTAATTTTGTATTGATACCTCGTATGGGGGTTAATGGTGCTGCTTTAACAAGATTATTGGGAGGGCTAACCTATCTTAGCTGTATATTGTACTATTACCGGAAAACAATAAACAAAATGCCAGCGGGTTCAGATGAAAATGTTAATATAGAATAAATATGGTCAAACCCACAACAGATAAGAGCGCACGCTACATTTATTACGGTATTTTATTTATATTGTTTTTTCACTTTATTTCCTTAGTTGCTGCTCAATATTACATGAAGGCAAATGCAGTGTCTTCCACACCAGGCTCCTGGTACGGTAAGCTTTCTTTCCTGAGCGATGTTGCTTTAACCCCAATTAGTCTTTACTTATTTTTTAAATATCACCGGTATTTCCCATTTGTAATAAACATGTGTTTTATATTAATGCCGGTATTGGTATTTATTGCTTCATTTGAGGACCTGTCGATTTTTACTAAAAGCCCGACGGTGTTCTATTCACCTAAAGGTTTAGGCACGTGGCTCAATTTTGGGATGCTCTATTTTGCCGCGGAAGAAGAGTATACAGAGAAAGTATTAAAAGTATTTAAGTATTTCTGTTTTATATTGATAGTATTCAATTTGGGGCAGATTGCTATGGCTGGCACAATCTCCAACAGGGATATAGCTTTAAATGCAGTAAGGGATACAACAGTAGTGTTGCTTTGGGTATTCCCATTTTTCTTTTTGGATAATGATGATAAAACCAATATCGCCAAATTGACAAAATATGGAATGATATTAATCATAACCTTTTTTGCTTTTGCAATCGCTTCAAGAAGCTATTTGCTGACGATGGCTATTTTTATTTTTATAAAGCTGAAAAGAGATCTAAAGGAAGGAAGAAGCAGATTCATAATATTCTGCATGATCATGATGGCCGTGATGGCGGCATATTATGTGGTTGCGAACCTGGATAAGTTTGGTACGTTAAAAGACTTAACTTCAGTTTTTTCCGGAAGAATGGGAGAGGATAGCCGGAGCAGCCAGTTAAAAGAGTTTATGGATCAGTTTGACTGGAATAAACTGTTTATTGGCGTTGGTCCAGACGGCACCTGGAATTGGTCAGGTGATTTAAAGGCACCTTATCAATGGCTGGATAATCAGTTCATTTTAATTATTTGGTGGTTCGGGCTGCAGACCTGTATTCCCTACCTTGGGCACTTGCTTTACAGTTTGTTCAAAAAGAACCCGTTAAATATTTTAAGGGTTACCAATGCCAAGATTCTTCTCACATTCTGGACCCTCGCTTGTGCAGGATTTGGCATCTATATCACCATATCATCAAGTTTGTATTATTATTTTATGACTTTAATGATCGGAATAATTACGCTTAATGTCCGGAGGGTAACGATTTATCAGATTCAAAATGAAGAAGAACCAGTCCTTCAAGGTAATCCAGTAACACAAATTCCGTAAAGAACGTAGAACGCAAATCTATTAATAACGTATAACAATTGAAGTTATATTGAATCAATAAGCTAATATTAGATACTGGGAGACGGGCGTAAATATTTTTGTAGTTTTAAGGATAGCAATTGTTTGGCATAAATAGAAAAGTTAAGATAGATTTGCAGTAAATTATTAAAGATTTGTGCCCCTGATATTTAGAATAGAAGAATGAACATTACTATAATATTAAACGAAGCCTACCCACATGGAATGGCTGCTACAAACAGAATTCATTTATATGCAAAACGGTTTAAGGAGCAAGGGCACGATGTTGAAATTATTGTCCCGAGGCCTACAGAACGACACAAAACCAATGCCTTAAATTTTCAGAAAAAAGGCGAATATGAGGGAATAAAATTCAGGTATCCCGTTAATCCTGTTAGAAGCCCCTTATTTATCAAGCGCCGGTTTAACGACTTCATATCTTATTTCATTACACTTTGGTACGTATATACCAAAAAGTGGAATACCGATATTTTACTTATAGTGGACAACAGGTGGTATATGATTATCACTTACAAGATATTTTGCCTGCTTGATAACTGCAAGTTTGTACTTGAAATAAGCGAATTTCCCTTTGTGTTTTCTACCAAAGGTGGTCTCTATAAAGTGTATAGGAATCTATATGTCAGATATATTTTCAAGTTATTTAACGGTTTAGTAGTTATTTCAGACAGCCTTTATTCTTATTTCGAAGAGAAAATAAGTAAGCATGCTAAGCAGATCATCGTTCCAATTATTACCAATACCAGTAACTTTAAGCAAACGCTTACTAATAGTGGTGAAATCGTTTATACAGGTGCATTAAACCAGTTTAAAGATGGGATAATGGACTTGTTGCATGGATACGCAATCTTTAATGGGAAAAATCCGGGAAAGAGGCTGGTTTTGATGGGTGACCTGAATGTTTCTCCCGACAAAGATCAGGTGGTTGCATTTATCGACAATAATAAAATGCAGAACAACATCGAGATAACTGGGTACGTAGACAGGCCGGTTATGATAGAACGAATGAGTAATGCTGCGGTTTTAGCTTTAGCTAAACCAATGAATAAACAATCGGAGCATTGTTTTCCTACCAAAATAGCAGAATATCTTTCTACCGGGAAACCTGTATTAACTACCATAACAGGATCCATTCCCCAATATTTAACTAATGGGAAAGACTCTTATTTAACAGAACCAAATGATCCCGACCACCTGGCAGAAACACTGTCTGATATTTTTTCCGATTATGGCAAAGCTGAAATCGTAGGAAAGAATGGCCGGGAATTAGCACAAAATGAATTCGATTATACCAAGCAGGTAGATCGTATTATCTCATTTTTTGATGAGTTGTTGAACAGGAAAAAAAATACTGCCCCCGCAATACTAACCCAAACTGAATCAATCAAATAAATTATAAGAATAAAATCTGCGAATGGAAAATTTACAAAGCCAAAACCCATTAAATATCTTAATGGTAAATTGGGTATGGTTTCAGGTAGGAGGGGACTGGACTTATGTTGACAATGTAAGAAAGCTTTACCAGGGAAAGGGGCACAATGTAATCCCTTTTGCCATGAAATCAGATAAAGACTTTGACAGTTACGGGTACGATAAATATTTTGTTGACTTTATTGATTACAAGAAGCTGAACGCCAATAAAAGCGCTCTGGGTGCTATAAAAGCCTTGACGAAAAGTATTTACTCCAAACAGGCGAAAGTAAACATGGAGAAATTACTTACTGATACAAAGATTGATATCGCTCATTTACATAACATCAACCATTATATTACCCCGAGTATTTTACCGGTGCTAAAAAAGCATAAGGTACCAGTTGTGTGGACATTGCATGATTATACTTTGATCTGTCCGGAAAATTCATTCATATCCCACGGCAGTATTTGCGAAAAATGCAAAGGTGGTAAGTTTATACAGTGTGGTATTAATAAATGCAAGAAGGACTCGTACCTGGCAAGTTCGCTGGCGGGATTGGAGAATTATGTACATAGGTACATGCATTTGTTTAAACATGTGGATTATTTTCTATGCCCATCCGAGTTTCTGTATAAAAAATTCTACGAATTCAATTTTTTCAGAGATAAATTAAGGTTAACTAATTTATGTTTTAATTTTAATCGGGAAGCATTAGCCGCCCAGGAGAAAATTGATGGGGAAAAGTATATTTTGTATGTGGGCCGCTTAGAGAAAATAAAGGGCGTTACCACCCTTTTAAAGGCGGTAAGCGGATTAAACATCCCACTTAAAATAGTTGGAGGCGGTAACCTACAGGCTGAGATACAGGCCTATATCAATACGAATAACCTAACCAACGTACAGTTACTTGGACATAAAACTTTGCCGGAGGTATACAACCTGGTTACCAATGCGGAGTTTACTGTATGCCCGTCGGAATGGTATGAGAATTATCCATTTTCTGTTATTGAAGCCATGTCTTTTAAGAAAGCAATTGTAGGTGCAAGGATAGGCGGTATACCTGAATTGATAAACGATGGAAAAACTGGCCTGCTATTTGAGTCCTTCAACGCCGATGACCTACGTGAAAAGATCGTAAAATTGTGGGGTGACGATAATTTGAAGAGAGAGTTTGGTGAGAATGCATTTCAATTTATTTCTAACCAGGTAAGCTACGAGCGTCACTACGGTATACTAAAAGATATTTACAGTAATTTAAACGTAGCACTCTAACTGCACCCTGATGAAGATAATGGTAATGGGCACCCGTGGAATACCCCATATTCCCGGAGGGGTTGAGACGCATTGCGAACATCTTTATCCAAGAATGGTAAAAGGGGGAGAAAACTCTATTACAGTAATTTGCCGAAGTGGTTATGTCGTGGATAAAACCTTGAAAGAGTACGAAGGCATTGCACTAAAAAAAATTTACTCCCCCAAAAGCAAGTCATTTGAGGCTATCGTACATAGCGTTCTGGCAGTAACATATGCTGCTATCAAAAGGCCTGATATAGTCCATATACATGCTATCGGCCCAAACCTTGTTGCCGGTTTAGCCCGGTTGTTTAATTTAAAAGTGGTGATGACCCATCACGGGCCTGATTATAAAAGGATGAAATGGAACAGGCTGGCCAAATTCTTTCTGAAAACTGGCGAGTGGATGGGGGTGAAGTTTTCAAAAAAAGTTATTGTAATATCACAGGAGATTAAGGATCACGTTGCAAGTCTTTATGGCCGTACCGATTGTGCATTGATCCCGAACGGCGTAGATAAACCAAACATCAGCACCAATACCGATTATATTGAATCCTTATCGTTGATAAAAGATCAATATATTTTTACGCTGGGAAGGTTTGTGCCCGAAAAAGGATTTGACTACCTGATCCGTGCCTATTCAAAATCAGGCATAGCAAAAAAATACAAGCTGGTAATTGCCGGGGATGCTGACCACGAGTCGGAATATTCATTGGCGCTGAAAGCCCTGGCCAAAGAAAACAATATAGTTTTAACAGGTTTTATAAAAGGGGAGAAATTGAGACAACTTTTTTCCAATGCAGGCTTATTTGTTATTCCATCTTTTTATGAAGGGCTTCCGATTGCATTATTAGAGGCCATGAGTTATAAACTACCTATCTTATCCAGTAATATTGCTGCGAATACTCAGGTAAACCTTCCTGACGAATATTACTTTGAGGTAGGTAATGAGGCTTCATTATTAAAGCATTTTGAGAATATCAATTTAAAGGAACACGAACGTATTGATTACGATATGACCCGGTATGACTGGGACCTGATTGCCAACGAAACGCTTGGCGTGTATAAAAGCTTGTTCTGACGATCAAATTTTACCAATAAAAAAGTCCTTTTTAATTAAAAAGGACTTTTTTATTGGTAACAGTGA
>Ga0307517_10007527_pt1 | contig 15841 bp, 16 predicted proteins | sample 23_EM_MG_FD_194515 | JGI IMG/M metagenome (GOLD analysis project Ga0307517, IMG submission 194515) | Populus trichocarpa ectomycorrhiza microbial communities from riparian zone in the Pacific Northwest, United States - 23_EM | ecosystem: Host-associated > Plants > Roots > Unclassified | place...
CATCTGTTGCTCCGTTTTGGCCCGTGACGTACCTATAAGTGTATCATTATTTAGATAAAAATTCCAATCCATAGTTTAAATATTAAAATTTATTAAAGCATGGATTCACATTAAATATTTTTTTCTCATGATATGAAAGCTTAACTTATCACCATCAATCAAGATATTTATTTTAATACTCTTTCAACAATTTACACAACCAATTGTCGCCTGTGTGCGGCTTTGCGGCGAATAAGTCCACTCTTAGGTTGGTATCTAAAAAAATAGGGAAGACAAGGATTTCTTGTTTTTTATTAGTGGGAAGAGGGAATGAGAGTCGCCATCTAGTATTTTTGTCACTAGGAATCCTAGTTGGTCTCAGAGATCGGGTACGGAGACTAGTTGCGTAAGGGGAGGTATTAGCACCTCAAATACGCCCAATCTAAGGTAAGCTGCATTGTTTAATTATTTGATATATACTAAGGTGCTATTGTATTTCTAATTGTTGGTTTGTCTATGGTTTAAGAAAAGTCATTCTCGGTAAGGAGATCCTTATCTTATCAGGTAAGATCTAACCATTCTAACATCAACAAAAGAATTTAATATCAAGAATACGTCTTACGTATAAAATCATAATCCTAGATACTAAAAGAAAAGAAAATATTTTTTTTTTGTTATTTTTGAAATATTAGCTTAGTTCTCATGACTTTAATAAACTGGTTATTAAAGCCAAAATGCATGCTTACATATTTTAAAATTTTTGTTTTATGAAAATATGATATGATTTTTTTTAGAGACTTAGTGGCATGCAAGAAAACAAGACATTTTTTTTTTATAATTTTCTTTTTGCAACATTTCATAGAAAACCAGGTATTGTAATATCAGATTTGTATCTTTACAGTATAAAAATAGAAATCAATATAAAGCAAAAAATTGATAGAAAAATATGTGGGAAAGTCACAAATTGTTTTTGGACTTGGCTGGACCAAGCCCAAGGTCAGAGCTATCCGGCCCAACAAATAGTGGAGAAGCTCTCCATTGTTCACATGAACAGTGAAGAAGAGATGGATGCAGGAGAACGAGAATAAGAAGAAGTAAGAGGAGGAGAAGGGTGGGGAAAGACTGACCCAACGACGACGTTGGTGGTTCTTCTTCCAAACGAGGTGGCCGTGCACTGTGGAGTTGCTTCACTGACTGACGGTTCTTTTTATTCCGCTCTGTGTGCTTTTCCTCTAGTTCTTCTTCATCTTTTTTTCTTTTTTGTGTTCTTTATCTTTGCTTTTACTCCTCCTCCTTGTTTTCTTCCTTTTTCTTTCATTCCTCTTTTGTTATTTTTTTTCAGTTCTCTCCTCTCTGTTCATCTATGTTTTTCTCTATTCTCTCCTCTCTGTCTCTTCCTTTTTTTCTTTCTGTTTTTCACCTCTAAAACTCCCTAAAAGTGTTATGCCAATCCCCCGTCTTCCCTGTTTTTCACCTCTCCTATAATCTCTTCTTTCTTTGGTCGTGTTTTTCTCTTTATAATGTCTATCTATTTTTTTTTGTCTCCACTGGTTGTTAAACAATCTCCCCTCATCCAAAATCTTCTCTCCAAAATCCCCTTCTCCTTCGTTCTCCCCGCTCTGGTATTTATAAGGGGAAAAGGGGGAGAGAGCCACCCTACCCTGTCTAATCACACCGAATGGGTAGGGTGCCTGGGCAGCCACCCGCAGGGCTTGTCTCCTCTGTTTTTTTCTTTTGGTAGGTTAATGGGTATGGGTCTTATCGGTTTTGGGTTCTTGGTAGAGAGGGAAAGACGCATTGCAAGGGAGAAAATCTCCTTCTTCCCATGCTTGTGCGCATCCAGGGGAAGAAAGAGCACGATGTCATTCAAAATGGCACTGTTCGTGTTTTTTTTAAGAAAGAGAAATGAATTTGGGGAGTAACCTAAAAATAGGTTATAACAGTTGCTCCCCTCTTTACAATGCTTACGGAGCAAAGACTTTGCGTAGTAAGTTTTGTAAAGATAAACAAAACTAAACTTTCAAAATTGATCTTCTCAATGCTTGTTGATCTGACGCTCTGTCTTTGGTTGGGTTAACCTGAAATCCCATCTGACGATTCCCTTTAACCAGAACCTACAAAATGTTTTTTTCCTGACGGAAGGGTTTGAACTTTTTTTTTTTTGAGAATTTCCTAATAATAAGGTTCTTCTCACTTTTCTTCCAATGCTAAGATAATATCGGTGGCTCGGTCATCCTGGGATCCCATCTGATGATCTCCTTTAACCAGAACCAAAGTCTGTCTGTGTGTAGCTCGATCAACCTGAAATCCCATATGGCAATTCCCTTTAGCCAAAGCTAAAATCTCTGTGTGGTTGGGTTAACCTGAGATCCCTTATGATGACCTACTTTAACCAGAACCAAAGAAAATATAAGTGTGGTCTCATTGTAATGGACTTACCCAAGTGGAAAAAATATGAAAAGTGAAAAGTGGTCTCATTGTTATGGGTGACCTACCCGGGTGGGAAAAAAATGTGAAAAACGGTCTCAATATAATGGGTGACCTACCCAAGTGGAAGATGTGACGAGTGGTCCCATTGTAATGAGTGACCTACCCAAGTGGAAAAAATATGACGAGTGGTCTAATTGTTATGGGTGACCTACCCACAAAAAAAAAAAGGAAGAGCGGTCTCATTGTAATGGGTGACCTACCCAGGTAAAACAAATACGGAGAATGATCTCATTGTAATGGGTGACCTACTCAGGTGAAAGAATGATCTCGTTGTAATGGGTGACCTACTCAAGTTGAAAAATGCAAAGATTTTTCAAAAATGGTCTCATTGTAATGGTGACCTACCCAGGTGGAAAGAATATGAAAAACGATCTTATTGTTATAGGTGACCTACCCACAAGGAAAAAGGAAAAGCGGTCTCATTGTAATGGGTGACCTACCTAGATGGGAAAAAAATGGTCTCATTGTAATGGATGACTTACCTAGATGGAAAATATGAATGCGGTCTCATTGTAATAGGTGATTTACCCAGATGGAAAATATGAATGCGGTCTCATTGTAATGGGTGATTTACCCAGATGGAAAATATAAAAGCGGTCTTAATGGAAAATATAGAAAATAATTTGAAGAGTCTTGAAGGGATGACATGATAGGACTCGAAAGGAGATGAGGGCTCAAAGGCACACTCGAAAAGAGGTAGGGTTAGAAAATGCACTACTTGAAAGAAGGTAGGGTTAGAAAACGCACTACCTGAGAGGTTAGGGCTCAAAGGCGCACTCGAAAGGAAGTGAGGGCTCAAAGGTGCACTTGAAAGGAAGTAGGGTTAGAAAACACAATACCCAAAAGATGAGGGCTTGAAGGTGCATTCGAAAGGAAGTGAGGGCTCGGAGGCAAACTCAAAAGGAAGTGATGGCTCAAAGGCGCACTAGAAATGAGGTAGGGTTAGAAAACACATTATCCAAATGATGATAGTGAAACACCGATCTGTCAATGTTGAAAGTAATGCATTATGATCAATATACATGTTTACTTATTTAAGAAATATAGGTCCCTATTTTATTCATGGAATTTTCCTTTTCTCAAAAGTTTGAGTCTTTGTGGCAAAATTTGATGGCTTGTTCGCCTTTGCTTACTCGAGTCTCATCTTATGATCTTGACCTTTGGAAAGGGCTTGATATCATTATACTTCTTCGTTCTCCAACCTTTATCTCAAGGGTTGCCAGCTCTGCCCTACATTTTGTTTTCTTAGAAAGGGATGGAGCCAGCCCTATTATGTATTTTTGGATTGCCCCCCAGCTTGATCATGCCCCCCAAGTGTTCAATTTGGGTTTTCTTTAGCGATGAGGCTAAGTGAAAGAAGGTTTGGTTATTTAAAAGGAATTGTTTTCAAGTAGAAATTTTGAAATTTCAAAGCTATTCCAAACACATAAATCATTTTGACATCGGTTTAAAGCAAACTCGTTATGAAGAAATTCAAGTGATTCCTATTGATAGATTTTCAGAAGTGATGAAAACTTTTTGTTTTGTTTTTGGTGAAAATATGAAGTGATATTTTGTTGGTCAAAGAGGTTCAAACTTCAATTTAAAGGTTATAGGTAATCGATCTTCAAAACATTCATTTTGCTTGTATGAATAATGACTTGCTTCTCATAAGAAAGCATTGCCTACTAATCCAGATTGCTTGTCTTTGATCAGAAAAGGCTTAATTGGGCACGTAATGTAGGCTTAATGACACAATCAAAGAGTTGATGTCTTATCCCAAGTGCAGGAGTATCAAAGTAATAAATAACCCGGTAAGACCGAGGTCTATTCACAGGGAGGTCAACTATATATATATAAAGAGTTAAAGAGATCTTTGAGATGTGAGATTAATGTGAGGATCAAACAATGATAAAAACAGTTGTCAAGGTTAGAATATCCACTAATAGTATTTTAAATAAGTATAGTATAAACTCTTTTTATTAATCGGATGACTTATCATTATTAGCTCATTATAAATTATTAACATGATCATATTAATCATCTTATTTAAGTAACACCATACTTGTAAATATTGCCAGGTATTGATGATGCTAACTTACGTTAACAACAAATCAAGTTCCTCTCATAACAACGATGTCGGTCGAAGACTACGAAGGATCAAACATTTATTGTACCAAATGTTATATACAACAACATAAATGTAGATTAACCATTTACAAGCAAGGTATTAAGAGTGAATAAAATAAAAATGATAAGACATGTTAATAGCAAACTTTCTTGAATATAAGCATTGAAGTCCATGTTGAGTTTATATTATACTTATTCTAACATCATTGGTGAAACCATTTCACCTTGACATAATAAACTTAGCTAAACATTATGAAGAAGAGAAACATAAATAAACAAGATAAGAACATAGTTATGATGAAAAGCATAAACAAGAGATTAATAAAACATGAAATAAAACTCGAACATTACAAAAAGAGAAAGCAAGAAAATGATCTTGATCTGAAAACAAAGATGCCTCAATGTATGGAAAATACCTCCTTTTCATAGGCTAAAGAACTATTCATTTGGTAATTAATTATTAATTAGTGGCTAACTATTGACTTTGTGGATAGCCCTCAAGTTTTTGTTTGGACGAAATGTCATTTCTAACATCAGAATTTGAACAAGTGGTATACATAAAAGTTGTGGGAATCTGTCTCAGCTTTCCATCATAAGACAAACGAGCTCATTTGGACTTCTAGAACTCGAGATATGGACTAAACACTAAACAATATATGGGCTGCACGACAAATTCAGACTTCTCTTTTGTTTCTAAGATTTGAACTTGAAAACAACATATTTGAATCTTGGACTCTTCATGGATGTTTTAGGCCTATGTATTAGCTTTCCATCAAGATAAACCAGATCTAAATCCAAGCTCTACAACTCCAGTTATGACCCAAGTATCGAATGATGTTCCAGTTTGAATTGAACCAACACCTCTTCTCTTAGCTCTTTCTTTATCTTTTCACTTTCAATAGTTAATCATATTAATCAATCCTTTGAATTGTGAGATATGCTTGCATTTAAAATGAGCATTTAGCATAAATTAAAGCTATCTTATATTATCAGACTTGTTATTATAAAACATGCTTAAGTTAGGGAATTTAATGATACTTTAAGTGCAATATGATAATATAAAACCTTAATGAAAATACAATTTTAAGTACTAATTAATTAGGCTTTTGGTTATGAAGAAAAATGATATTTACAAGCTTAAAAGGTGTTTAAGGGATTTCAAGACTAAGAATCACTAGTGCTTATTTCCCGACCTTTTTTTTGTTCATAGATTTTCTGGACCTTGGAATTGATTTGCAAAATGGTCCATGGTGCCCCCTAGTGTCGGGTTTAAGCTTTTTCTCTATTTTTTTTCTTTTTTAATTTGGTTCAGCATCATCATATCAGTTATTTTTTTGGAAAGCTCAAATCTTTTAGATCATTTGAATTCCTTCATGCCCCCCAACTCTTTTTTGTTTTGTTTTGAGCACCTTCAATTATTGAGAATTTTTCTCGCACTTGCCTCCTAGTGTGGGGTGTGATTCTAACCAAGGTTATTTCCAAAAAAATTACTAGGCTCAAAAGGGGACTGCAAATGATATTTTTTAGCCTCATGAAAGGATTATTAAATATGGCATTTCCTCATTTCTAACGCATGCACTTAGGATTGGTAAGCCTTGCTTTCATGCGAGTATGCAAAATGGTTTCTTATTATTCATTCAATAAAAACCCAGCTTTGAAGTCATCTCATGATGTTTAAGTTTTTTATTCAGGTTTTCTAGGTGTATGGTTACTTTTCTAAGGGATCGCTTGAATTTCCAGAACTTGTTTGTTTGGACAAACACCAATATGATTTCTGATTTTGTACTAAAACTTTGAATTCCCAAAAATCCTTGTGAACATGTGAGATCATGCATAGTTTTGAAAAAAAAGGGAAACACACCAAAGGATTCTTAGTGCAGTGGTTTCGTGAGTAAAAGTTGTGCTCATTGTGTTATTTACATGAAATAACAAGAAAAAAAATTAAGGCACATCATGAACACAAGAAAATACATGATCTTATTAATAAGAAAATCTCATTTGATAGAGGGAGTCTTATGGTATTATGAGCCAAGTTATCGACAAGACTAAAACTATTCTTCAGGCATGATCAAACAAAGGCAATTATTTTTATTTTTATTTTTAACACAACATGGGCAAGCTTTATTTCCTAAATCTGGTACACTTGCAGGGATTTCATTGACGGTATAGATAGAAAACCGCAATAGAACTTTGTTTTGTGGGACTCGTTGGCAAACACATTTATTTGTAGGGGTTGGTGTCAGTGCTTTTGAGCGCACAAATGCTGGATTGTAATGGTGCTGCTGACCATTTATGCCCATTCTTTCTTCGAGCTGCATTGTTATTGGAGTCTGATTAAAGGTGACAGGTCAGTGGTAGGACATTTACCAGAGGCATTTCCACGTGTTTGGTTGAGTAAGCTAGTGAGGCAAGTCATGTTGGCCTTCAGAGACTCCAACTCTTCTTGAAAATGGGTGTCACGGTGAGCGCGCTCTTCATCTTCCATGTTTCTCGCTTGAAGTCAAGTGTCATAGACTCTTAAAGGACCTGTATTTCAACCTGATGCATGTATTTATTTATAATGAATTGATGTATGCGTATGGATACAAATGTATATACATGTGTATTGGTTATGGATGACTATATTAGGGAGCTCATACTTTAAGGATAAGTTTTAGGCCATTACCTGATGGGTAGGCTTTCTACCTTGTCTCAAAAAGATCTCTTGTTGTCCGAGTGATCATCCTCGTGAAGGCAATATGGGGGATCATTAGGTAATGAGATGGCATGTGCACTAATCATTATCAGTCTAAGCACTCAGCAAAGAGTTGGGGTTTACACAAACTTAAACCTTTTCTAAAAATCGTAAGGTAAGTTGTTAGTCCCCCACTTAACCTAAATTTTTTCAGTATAAATTCCCCTAAAAATATGAATGATGCTTGAAGCAATTATATACAACGCATGGACAAATATTTACAAAATCTAAAGCATATAAGAAAATGAGGAAATGCATATTAAACAATAACACACAAACCAAACAAAAAACATGATAATCAGACAAAAACAAAGCTTAGTCTATAAAGGTCCCTAGTGGAGTTGCCATTTTATCGCACATGTGCGGTGTCGCGGTGAGTAAGTCCACTCTCGAGTTAGTATCAGAAAAAATAGGGAAGACAAGGATTTCTTATCTTTCATTAGTGGAAAGAGGGAAAGAGAGTCGTCGCCTAGTATTTTGGTCACTAGGAACCCTAGCTGGTCTTACAGATCGGGTACGGGGACTAGTTGCGTAAAGGGAAGGTATTAGCACCCCAAATATGCCCTACCTAAGGTAAGTTGTATTGTTTAATTGTCTGATATATGTCAAGGTGTTATTGTATTTCTAATTGTTGGTTTGTTTATGGTTTAAGAAAAGTCCTTCTCAGTAAGGAGATCATTATTTTATCAAGTAAAACCTAACCGTTCTAACACCAATAAAAGAATTTAACATTCAGAATATGTCTTACATATAAGATCGTAATCCTAGATACTAAAAGAAAAGAAAAAAAGTTTTTTGGTTATTTTTGAAATATTGGCCTAGTTCTTGTGACTTTAATAAATTGGTTATTAAAGCCAAAATGCATGCTAAAATATATTTTAAAATTTTTGTTTAATGAAAATACAATATGTTTTTTTTTAGAGACTTGGCTGCAAGAAAACAAGATATTTTTTTATAATTTCTTTTTGCAACATTTCAAAGAAAGCCGGGTATTTTAATACCAGATTTGTTCTTTACAATATATATAAAAAAAACCAATATTAAGCAAAAAGTTGATAGAAAAATACGTGGGAAAGTCGCAGATTTTGTTTTGGTCTGGACCGGATTCGGCCCATCCATTTTGGTCTGGGCCAAAGCTATCCGGCCCAGCAAATAATGGAGAGAAGCTCTTCATTATTCACGTGAACAGTGGAGAGTAAATTAATTCACTCTCCATTGTTCAGGCAGAACAGTGGAGAAAGGATGGATGCAGGAGAACGAGAAGAAGGAGGAGGAGGAGAAGAAGGGCGGGGAAAGGCTGACCCAGCGACAACGCTGACGGCGACGCTGGTGGTTTTTCTTCCAAATGAGGCGGTCGTGCACTGAGGAGCTGCTTCACCGGCCGATTGCTCTTCTTATTCTGCTCTATGTGCTTTTCCTCTGGTTCTTCTTCCTTTTATTCTTTTCTGTTTTCTTTATCTTTGCTTCTGCTCCAACTCCTCTCTGTTTTCTTTTGTTCCTCTTCTGTTATTTTTTTTCCATTTCTTTCCTCTTTGTTCGTCTATATTTCTCTTTATTCTCTCCTCTTTGTCTCTTCCTTATTTTCTTTCTATTTTTCACCTCTAAAACTCCTTAAAAGTGTCGTGTCAATCCCTCCGTCTTCCTTGTCTTTCACCTCTTCTGTAATCTCTTCTTTCTTTAGTCGTGTTTTTCTCTCTATAATGTCTCTCTGTTTTTTTTTCTCCTCTGGTTCTCAAACAATCTCCCCTCGTCTAATATCTTCTCTCCAAAATCCCCTTCTCCTTTGTTCTCCTCGCTCTGGTATTTAAAAAGGGAGAGAGCCACCCTATCTTATCTAATCGTGTCGAATGGGTAGGGCGGCCACTGGGTTGCCGCCCGCAGGGCTTGTCTCCTTTGTTTTTTGTCTTAGCAGGCCAATGGGTATGGGTCTTGTCAGTTTTGGGTTCTTAGGAGAGAGGGAAAGAGGCATTGCGGGGGAGAAAATCTCCTTCTTCCCTTGCCTGTGCGCGTCAAGGGGAAGAAGGAGCATAATGTTGTTCAAAACAGCACTTTCGTGCTTTTTGTTTTTGGAAAAAAGAGAAATGAATTTGGGGAGTAACCCAAAAATAGGTTATGACACCAATTTTGGTTTCCTTCCAACACTATTATTTTTGACAACCCGGATAGTTGTCAACAATCTGACTACCTCTCACAATAGCCAAATAAATATGATAATCAACACAGTTATCAACAATCCAGCTAACCCTTCTTGGTAGCCAATAAATCTGGTAATCCACTCGATTACCAATAATCCACTTATTCCATAATAATCAACCTTTCCTTCTTTACTTTTACATTTCCATCAATTACAACATATCACCACATAAATGTCACAAATGCTACAAAATAAAAATAAAAGATCATAATTTCAAGTGGGGTGACGAATCACCTACCTACTGCTCGTGGCGTTTCAACTCCTCCTACCTGGGGACCTCATCCCATGTTCTCTCCTGAATCAATAACATTTCATCGGGTTAATTATTTATCAAAAAGTCCATTGTTCCTAACATTTAAGGCATCTAATTTTCTCCAGTATAATCTTAACCGCATCATATTTCATAAATCGCTAAATCATCATTAATATTTTTAAATTCACTAATGTTTCATATTTCCATAATATTCAAGAATCTAATGATATCATGTTTAATTCCACAACATTATTCCATTAAAAATTCATGCATATTTAGTAGTTAACAAGAGACTTCTTAATTTGCATCAAATCATCATTATCATACACACACATCATAGTTATATATTCACATTCCTTTCACCATGCTTTCCTAACTTCCTAAGATTTCCTAAGGCAACATCGTCCAAATTCTTAATTTCATTTCAATTTATTATCACCATAACCCACACATCAATAATACAAACAAAGTTTCAACATCTAACAACATCACTTCACCATTTAGTTACTTCCCTTTTTATTCGGCCATAAACTCTCATTGTTGCTAGCCTATTTTTTACCCAAGATTTGATAAATTTTCAACAACAAAAAAAAAAACAAAAAATAGCAAAAAACAACAAAAACAAAAAATATATATGTTTCTGACATCTTTGCATCACTTGCAGTGTCTTTTTCCTATGTGTTCAATTGTTAATGCACTTTTTAAGTCGACGTTGAAGTTACTCTTTTTCAAAAAAATTCAAAATAAAAAAAATAAGAAAAATAAAAAAGCCCTCATTTCTTCTACAACAAGAGAAAAAGAGTTATTGAATAGTTGATCGTGATCCTATGTCTTTGAAACCCTCAAAGACTTTTTGAGCCTATGAATTTCTCTTTATTTCATAGCTATAAGTCGTAGCCTACATTACGTGCTTTTAAAAGCTCTTTTTTATCAAGTAAGCAATTTTAATCGATAAATAACGCTCTCAAAACTTGAAAAGCTTTTCTATAAGAGTCACGACTTCACGAACTAAACTAATGATTTTTATACATGCTGATAAAATAAGATCTGTAAATAAGACAAATTTTCAATGGAACCTCAAGTCTTTGCTCAAAACCTTTTACTGTTGAAATTCATAGAAGGTCACCTCGTCACGTACCATCAAATGACATACCCAAAATCAAATATTAAAATTGACACAAAAAACCATAGAAAAACTATTTTAATCTTATAATGGGTCAATTTCTATTTTGAAAATACAAAATAATCAAAGGATTGCATGTATTGAGTGGCGTGTGTTACGTCTTTGACCAAAGCTTGATTTTCATTTCAACAATTAGACTTAAATAGACATGATCTTTGAAAGGTATGAGTTGATTCCAGAACAAGAGAAAATTCTCGAACAAAAATCAAATGATCATCTTTGAAAAGTTAAGCAGTCGGGGGCAATACAGTGGACTCTAGAAAGGAAAACAAACAATATTCAAATTAACCGGCGGGAAAAATCAAATGATGAATCAGTAAAATCCATCAAAGTTATGACAATGATAATTGCCTCTTAATGATAGACAGAAGAATGAGCATGATCAGATCAACTGATAGAAATGTTGCTCATGGACAGTTTATGATTTTATGAACTCCAACCAACAATTGAGAGTAATTGTGCACTTAAGGGGGATCTTCATGTCTGAAATCTTGGTTTACCCTCTAAAGTATGGTTATGACACCTAAAAGATGTGATCGCATAGGTGCATTTGGATAAATACAAGCCACCAAGACTGACTAGGGAATAATCTGCTTTGAAGCCCATTGATTCAAGTTGCATCTCACCACATGAATGTGGGTGATAAAAAAAGAATATTATTAATGATGACAATGCATTTCTCTTTAAGATGTGGTTAGACGAGCTGAGAGGAATTCATTGAGAAAAACAATGAACATAAAACAATGAGCCTTGGTTACATGTCTGAATGACTTAACAATTCCATGAAAGTTAATGATAACATATGCTTGAAGAATATGGTTCAACTAAAGGCAACTTCATGGCTGATGAACAATCTAGGATGAGGTTGGCGCTAGAAAACCTTTTGATGATTATTGGCAGGTTACAAATAGCGAATCAGAGGACATTTCTTGAGAGAATAAAAGAAGTAAAATGATTATTTCAAACTCCTTTATAATGAATCAAGCAACACTACACTTGAGGCATGATCAGACTTGATAAACAATGAGAGCAGTAATCATCGCGGACAACTCAGGATGGGCACTGCACTTACATTTGAGTGGAGGATTGACATACTGTAAACTCAAACAAGCCGGTGAATCAGAAAAATTGAGAAGGCTTTGGATTACAGAGGCACCCTATGATGATGGAGCATCAAAGAGAGGGGGCCTATATTTTAAACCAGGTAAGGATACATGCATATCATCTAACCCCAAAGCATTGCATAAATGTTTTTGAATTTTTACAAGAAAAATCCATAATGAAATCCAGTAAGATTTTGATGAATCTGAGTGGACAAAGAAAGAATTATTGAGCTAATGATAACAAAGGATTATAGTTTTGACCTAGAACAAGAGGAAGATGAGATAAACCCTACCATTAGGAAATTCTCAAGAAAATGAAAAGATCAACCCTGTGATCAAGAAGAATCTTCAGGTCAACCCTACAATCAGGAAACACTAAGTTTTCAAACCCCGTGATTGGGAAGTATCAAGTCAACCGTGCAATCAGGATGCACTAAGTTTTCAAACCCCGTGATAGAGAAGTAACATACATTTTGGTTCTAATTAAAGAGGATCGCTAGATTGCGATCTCAGGTTAACCCAACTTAAGGTAATATTTTGGTTCTAGTTAAAGAAAATTGCTAGATTGAGATTTTAGGTTAGCCGAGCCATTGTTCATATTTGAGTTATAGTTAAAAGGGATTGCTAGATTGGGATTTTAGGTTAGCTGAACGGTGTTTTTAGATTTCTTGTTCTGGTTAAAGAAAATTGCTAGATTGAAATTTTAGGTTAGCTGAGCCATTATTGAGATTTGAATTCTAGTTAAGAGGGATCGCCAGATTGGATCTTAGGTTAGCCAAACTGTTTTTAGATTTTTTTTCCTGGTTAAAGAAAATTGCTAGATTGAGATTTCAGGTTAGCCGAGTCGTTATTCAGATTTCTGTTTTGGTTAAAGGAATCGCCAAATTGGGATTTTAGGATAACCAAGGTGTATACAGTTTGATCGTAGTTCTGATTGAAGAGGATTGGTGCAAAAACAGAGTTTCAGGTCAACTGAACTAGAAGCTTTGCAGAGATTAGTTTTGAAAGAACAATTTGTTTGTCTTTACAATACTTATGGAGGAAAGACTTGTTTTGTCGCCAGTGAAAATAAACTAATTTTTTAATTTATGAAAGGGGAGGTCAACTATGAAAATAGACCAGTTTTTTAATTTTAAAAAGAACAGGTTGTCCATGAAAATAAACCAGTTTTTAAAAAGGGAGGTCACCCATGAAAATAGACAAGTTTTCTATTTTCAAAACGGGTAGATTGCCCGTGAAAATGGACCAATTTTTGAAAGGGGAGGTCGTCCATAAAAATAGATCAGTTTCTGAAATGGGCAAGTCGCTAGTGAAAATAGATCATTTTCTGAAAAGGGGGTAGGTCGCCCATGAAAATAGACCAGTTTTTTAATTTCAAAAAGGGAAGGTCGCCCTTGAAAATTGAAAGGGCAGGTCGCCTGTGAAAATAGATCAGCTTCTAAAGATAGGCAGGTTACTCATGAAAATAGATTATTTTTTGAAAAAAGGGTAGGTCGCCCATGAAAATATATCTGTTTTTCAATTTCTGAAAGGGGAGGTCACCAATGAAAATAGACCAGTTTTGGAATTTCAGAAAGGGCAGGTCGCCCGTGAAAGTAGGACTAGTTTTTGAATTTCTGAAAGGACAGGTCGCCTGTGAAAATATACTAGTTTCTGAAATGAGAGATCATCTATGAAAATAAACCATTTTTTGAATCTCAAAAAGGGCAGGTCGCTCGAAAAAATAAATCAGTTTCTCAAAAGGAAGGTCGCCCATGAAAATAGACCAGTTTTTGAATTTTAGAAAGGGCAGGTCGCCCATGAAAATAGACCAACTTCTAAAGATGAGCAGGTTGCCCATAAAAATAGATCATTTTTTGAAAAAAATGCAGGTTGCCCATGAAAGTAGACCAGATTTTGAATTTCTGAAAAGAAAGGTCGCCTATGAAAATAGACTAGTTTGGGAATTTCAGAAAGGGCATGTCACCCGTGAAAATAGACCAGTTTTTGAATTTCAGAAATGGCAGGTCGCCCGTGGAAATAGACTAGTTTCTAAAAAGAGAGATTATCCATGAAAATAAACCAATGTTTGAATCTTAAAATGGGCAAGTTACCCGAAAAAATAAACCATTTTCTCAAAAGGAAGGTCGCCCATGAAAATAGACCAATTTTTTAATTTCAAAAAGGGCAGGTCGCCCGTGAAAATAGACTAGTTTTTGAAAATTAAAGGTCGCCCATAAAAAAATAGACTAGTTTTTAAAATTCAGAAAGGGCAGGTAGGCCATGAAAATAGACCAGTTTCTGAAATTCAAAAAGGGTAAGTTGCCCATGCAAATAGATCAGTTTTTTAAAATGGAGGTCGCCCATGAAAATAGACCAGCTTTTGAATTTCAGAAAGGGCAGATTGCCCGTGAAAATAGACCACTTTCTGAAAAAGGAGGTCACCCAAGAAATTAGACCAGTTTTTGAAAGGGAAGGTTTCTCATGAAAATATATCAGTTTTTGAATTTTAGAAAGGGCAGATCGCCCGTGAAAATAGACTAGTTTCTGAAAGGGAAGGTCTCCCATGAAAATAAGACAGTTTTTAAATCTTAGAAAGGGTCGGTCGCTCGTGAAAATAGACCAATTTATGAAAAGAGAGGTCGTCCATGAAAATAGACCAGTTTTTGAATTTTTAAAAGGACATGTCGCTTGTGAAAATAGACCAATTTTTGAAATTCAAAAAGGGCAAGTTGCCCATGAAAATAGACTAGCTTTTGAAAGGGAAGGTCGCCTATGAAAATAGACTAGTTTTTGAATTTCAGAAAAGGGCAGGTCGCCTAGGAAAAAAGACAAGTTTTTGAAAGGGCAGGTTGCCCATGAAAATAAACCAGTTTTTGAAATGGCCAAGTTGCTCGTGAAAATAGACCTGTGTTTGGATTACAAAATGACAGGGTTGTTCGGGATAATTAAACTAATTTCAGGGAAGTATGGACACTTACTGAAGTTTTATTGTAATTTAAACAGGAAGTCACTTGTGAAAATAGACCACTGTTTGGATTTCAAAATGGACAGGTCACTCGGGATAATGAGACTAATTTCAGGGAAGCATGGATGTTTGCTGAAGTTCTTTTAAATTTCAAAATGGGCAAGTCGCTCGTGAAAATAGACTATTTTTTAAAATTCAAAAGGGGCAGGTCACCCATGATAATGAGATCATTTTTTTTAAAAAAAGCAAAGTCTTTGGATAAGTGGATCACCTAGCAAGCCGGGAAGATATTTTTTCTTTACAAGCTCACTATGCAAAACATTGATAAGGTTTTGCTTCGTAAGCATTGTAAAGAAGGGCATTTGTTGCTACCCAATTTTTTACCTAACATTTTATAAGTTTTTAAGAAAAATAACCAAAAATAGCAAAAAACAACAAAAACCGAAAAAAAAAATGTTTTTGACGTCTTTGCATCACTTGCAGTGTCTTTTTCCTACGTGTTCAATTGTTAATGCACTTTTTAAGTCGACGTTGAAGTTACTCTTTTTCAAAAAAATTCAAAATACAAAAAATAAGAAAAAACAAAATTTACAAGGGACCAAATATGGAAAGAAAGAGGTCGAGGGACCGATTTGTTTTTCGGGTTGCTTAGTCACCAAGTTTGTTTGGGGACCAAGCAATTAAAAATAACAAATTGCTTTTACCTATAAATAGGTGGCAGTTACACACACAAAAGGGTGGGAAATTTAGGGGGGAAATTGAAGGAGATAATTAGTTAAAGAAAAATCACTCACACATTCTCTCCCCACACCCATAAAAAAAAAAAAAAACCTTAAACCCATTATATTG
>Ga0307517_10007529_pt1 | contig 15839 bp, 19 predicted proteins | sample 23_EM_MG_FD_194515 | JGI IMG/M metagenome (GOLD analysis project Ga0307517, IMG submission 194515) | Populus trichocarpa ectomycorrhiza microbial communities from riparian zone in the Pacific Northwest, United States - 23_EM | ecosystem: Host-associated > Plants > Roots > Unclassified | place...
TACCATTGACACGATTGATGAATTCCGGGTCTAGCATCCCAAGCTTTCTCTTGCCATTGAAATACTTACCATAGATGGCGTCGGCAATCTGAGGCGCGAGGAACCAGAATGATATAGGCTGCATCCAAGTCATAGTCAGTCGTGATTGGAAGTCCTGGTTGGGCGACGGGCGACGGGGGGATACACACCTCATACCCATTTGAGGGGCACATGAACCTATCATCCTTGAGAAGGTATTCGACTCTACGAGCGATGGCAGTGGGGTCGCCCGGTAGTCCGTATAATTCCCGGATATGATTTTTTATATAATGGACGAACTGCGCCCGCACGCCAAGGTGTTTTTGACGTATCTTTCGTAGTTAGTGCAGCACCCTTTATGGTTGTGACCTCTGACTTACAATGACTATACACTTCGATGACGGTTCAATATTTCCGGCATCTGCAATCTCATCTTGCGCACGACACCAAACACTATGCACCTCAGACATCAAAGCAATCGGGTTAGGGAGTGGGTTAACATAAAGGGTATACTGAAGCATCAGATCCTTTGCTATGCCTAGTATTTCCCCCTCCACACCTGTCACTGTGTCTCGCCGCAAATTAATTACATGCCGGACAGACACAGTTCCTCTTGTACTCGGTTCACCTGGTGGACTCGAGCTCCTGATACCAGACGTTGTTGTGCTAGGGACGCCAAGTGGGGACGAATAGCGTGCTACGCTTGATGATGGGAATGTCGCTGGGGACAAGGGCCTACCGGGAGTTATGGTCGCACGGGCCGCGGGCGTCTGTGGGACAATCGCTGCCCCCTGTGAACCAGTGTTGGTCGAAATTCGCACAGTCCTTGGGCGATTATTTCCGTGTGTCTCCACCAATCATGGCCCACGACGACATCTACGTATTGTCTGATCCGTATCTTTGGTCGTAAAATGGCAGCTGGTATCCTGTTTGGGCTTTTTACCCTTCCCATGGGATTCCTTCACCGACTAAGCTGCAGGTCTTTCGATTTGAGGCGGCAACCTCACTACCCAGTCACTGTTGTTGCTGGTACCTGGACGACTGTTTTCACAATATCTCGTCGTCCTCAAGAGCCCAGGCTGGGGGCCTTTGAACAGCTCGACTTGAGCCTCCTCCCTGGCCATCCACGGCCATGGTGGGTACCTGGGGGCGCCGCTTTGGTGCGAATGCGGACTGTGGTTTGGGCTTTGCTTGCCCTCGATATACAGCCGCTACTTGTACCAGCTTTGGTCAGTATTTGCAATCGTGGTTTTTCATTCTGCATCGCGTGCCTTTGTTGTCAGATTTCCGTTTATCGACAACTTTTGGATTGACGCCCTTGTGGGCTTCTGCCCACACCGTGTGTTTAACCTCTCCCGCCGGTGCCACCAACCCTTCCTTTTTCACCATCTTTTGCCCAGCCTTTTTCTTCTGATAGTCCGCCTTTTCCTTAGCCGTTTACTGCTTTTTTACACGCATTGAGGTGACCCTTGGCTTCGAATCCTCGAATTTCCTTTTTTCCACCGGTGTTGTCCTGGAGTGACCGCCCCCTCCAAGACTTTTCCCCTCCCTAAAGTCTTCTTCTGCTCCGGTGACGGTCATGACTGCTTCCGACCATTCCCCGTCGTCACCACCTCTCCTAATGAGAGGCGTCGTAACGCATCTTTGTGGATTTGGTCCTCAATCATTTTTCTCCAGGCTATCCCGGTAACCCTTGCGTGCATATTCAGATTTTCCATTTCTGGCAAGAATTTAGCGCTATCACCATGATATTTGACAAAGCCCATTTGGGTAAGGGATTTTGCGGCCTCATGGTTAGGGCCGAACCATCCCCCCGCTTGTTCTCCCTAGACCTGCCAGAACTCGTATCCCGCTTATCTAGTGAAACCTAATTCTCCGGTCCTTTGTCGCCGGTAGCTTATTGCAAATGGTGCAACCGCTTTCCCTTCCATTAGGCTTATGGCGTATCGGATACCTTACGCCTCATCTTGCCACTGCCAACTGTTTCTGCGAAAATAATCCCTGCATTTCACTAGCCGCATGCGTATATCTTGGTGTTTTTCATTCCTGCACAGGGCAGGGGGTGCTCCTGGGACTCTCGTACGTTGTCCCAAGGCGTTGGCCATGACTCGAGAAAACAGGTTGAACTGTTGCTTGTCCTCGGCGTCATTGGTGTTTTCTGGCTGGGGTGCTGGTCTCTCGTCCCGTCTTCCTTTCTTGCTCTCATCTGGCTTCCTCCCATATCCTTGTCCCTCATCATCAGAGTCTCCTTCGCTGCCCCCTCCTGGAGCCCCTGCCGCTCTTCTTCGTCGTAGTGGCAGTGGGTTTCCGCCTCCTGCCCCCGCCTCTTCTGGCGTCGCTTCTGACGCCTTGCCTTTTCCTTTGATCTGTTCCATCAAGGTTTGCACCATTGCCTTTAGCTCTGAGATCTGACCATCTTGTGCGAGCTGATCTTCCTGGTGCGCTAACATCTCCTGTTTCATGAGATTAAGACATATCTTATGATTTTCCAGCTCCCGCTTGTGCTACTCGTTGATCCGCACAATTTCTTGGTCCAGGAGTAGGTTCCGTTGTATTGACTAACCCTCCGTTCCTTGCACTGTCTCGTGAAGCTGGGATGTGACAGCCTCGTGCCTGGCTCGTCTCTCGTTGGTTTCTTCCAGCCTTCTAGCTACTGTGGATGCGAACCTTTCCTGGACCTACTGGGATTCTTGGTCTAGAATTTGTACTTGATTATCAATTTGGTCGAGTTCCCGACTGACAATCTGGGCGCCAGATTTTAACTGCGATTTGACTTTTAGCAGTTCCTGGGCCATGAGTAGCACCTCGGTTGGTCGGGAGCTGAAAGACAGATTGCGTACATCTCTGCTTTCTTTGAGATGTGCATTGAATTGGCCAAGAATTCGGTCCAAGCCTTTGATCCGACCTGTCATGATGGGATCGGTGGTAGGGGCTGGGCTTTTTGAGCCTCTTGTCCATCTACAGCGTTGTTTGACCAAGAAGCCTATTGAGAGGCTTGGGGACCGGGGTGTGGGACCACCAGAGTGTGACCAGACTAATCGTGTGCTATCGGTTTCCACACTTGGTGTTGTGTCCTGAGACAATTCGTCTTGTCCTCCTCCTCCTTCTGACTGTTGCCACTCCATCACCTCAGGCGCTTTCGGGTCAGAAGCCATTTCTTCGACTTCTTAATGGGAGACTTATTTTTTGTTTCCTCCACAAGCTTCCGGTATCTCAAAATGCTGACGTGAGCGCTGGTCACTGTCAGGGTACGGGGTGTACCAAATGGAGTTGGATTTCGCCGATGGGGTATGATAGATAAAGTTTTCACCGTACTGGCATTGGTATAGTGCGGTGATATCTTCAAGCGTAACGATGTTTTCTGTGTTTATCCACCAGCAATAGGATTTGTGGCAGGGGTCTTGGGTCCCTAATTCAGGAATATTGGTAGGGTTAAGAATTTGTTCTATTAAGGTAGTCCTCAATGGTCTTGGTTCGAAAAGGGTATTGGCTTTGGGAGTTCATGTGTCTCTGCCAAAGATTCGTCTTGGGAACGATGAGAAGTATCAATATACTGTTAGGTGGTAGCTTCGGCATGAGATATTCCCCCAGCCAGGACCTGAATCGCTTTATATCGGAGAACTCGCTAAGAAGACACGAGTAATGTAGGCTAGATATGATGGTATACTTCGGGATAGATCGTCGAAGTATTGGTAACGATAAGATAGAAACTTATTATATTGATAAGATCTCTTCTCGGTGCTTTTGGTGTCTAATAGAAGCGAAGATGCTTCGATATTGATATTCCGCGTCTGAGCAATCGCGGTATACAAGCTAACTCTATACTAACTAAGTATTTTACTCACAATGCTGCAAACTTCACCTGAGTGCAAACACTCGTCGACCCTGACAACTCTCTACCACACCTTTTGCTCCCATGGCCAACTTATCGGTCTACGCTTCTGTGATTCCTGATGGTGTGGAGACGACGTCAGGTGTCAGCTCATCCCTTTATCCATTGACAACCATGGTTACAAATTATGTTGCTACCATGCTCTCCGAGGCTAGTTTAACTCGATGGACAGAAGATGGCAAATCCTCTTTGGTTGGTTCAGTCGAGAATCTGACATGCAACTGCATGTTGTATTCTGGTCTTCCGGCATTACACTACTTGTTCTCGGTATCTTCCCTATGGGCTTTTTCCCTCAGACTCTCTCTTTTACCAACCTGTCCTTTGTGGATACACCCGATCCACTTATTGGGCATAGTTACCTCCTTCATACTCTACACGTCTTTGTAGATACGATGGGACTAACTTTCATGCAAAACGTCCCGTTACCTTCGACCCACTCTTGCGACTGTTTGTCTTCTACAGTCTGTAACCTTATGCGCCGTCGCCCGATCCACCTGCCTCCACATGCATAAGGTGCTCGAAGGTCTCCCCCCATATATGCTGCGAACAGGACCCCGTCGGAGGAACGGCCGTGACGTATACGGTGTTATAAGATGTGTTCCATTTATAGTGGTATTTGGTGTTGGGACTCAACTACCCAGGCGGCCAATGATGACAGGCCGTCCCAACGCCGGGGCTGGAGGCGCGTGTTATGTTTTTCATTCAATGTTCGTCCCTGGTAAGGGAAGGTAACTTTGCCGTCTAAATCCAGACGGGGAGTCCGTGTGTCTAACATTGCTCTCCTGTCAGCATGCCGTTGCAACTAACTGTAATGGTAGCTAGCTCAGTCAGTTCCAGGATATTAGTCCCCCCCTCCAGTTTGTTGACTAGGCCATAAGCCATGGTAGTTTAAGTTAGCACGAGGGCAAGCAGATTAAAAACCAGGAGATCGAATAGAAATAGAGATGGGGCCCAAATCGCAGGGCTAGCCGGATCAGCGCTGACAACAGAAAAACAATGGTTGCCTGGTACTGGTGCCTTGACGTTGACCACTGCACCACGCCATTCTACTATTTTTCATGCTGCTCATCCTGGTTAACCTAGTGCCTCAGTTTGTGGCTGCAGCGGATCACTCTGGGTTCGTGAAATCGTCTGAGCTATCATCCTCGCCACTATGTAACTTGTCCGGAGAAGGACATCAATTACTGCGAGGTGAGAGATAAGCTCACGGGAGAAGGAGTGTTAGGTGCACAGACTCCCAGTAAGGATTTATGGGGCAGAGTTGCCCCTCCTTGACGTGCACGAACTTCGAAGAACCAAGATAACAGGAGCCTCCGGCCCAGGTGTGGGAACGCCCCACATCACTGGCTTGCTGGGTACATGGATCCCAACACCGAAGACCACTATCATCGGAACACATCTTATATTACCATATACGTCGCGGCCGTCCATCCAAGCAGATCCAGTCCGCAAGGTATATGAGGGGAGACCTTCAGGCACCTGATGCAAGTCGCAGCTGCTTGATCGGATGGAGGCACATCAAGTTACAGAAACTCAAAGACAGACAGTCAGAAGAGTGGGTCAGAGGTAACAGGATGTGTTGCACAGAGGTTAGGCCCCTCTTACCTACAAAGACATGTAGGGTATGAAGGTGGGAACTATGCCCACTACGTGGAGTGGGTGACTCCACAAAGAACATGTTTGTAAAAGATGGACTCCGAGAGAAAAAAGCCATAGGTGCGATCTCAAGGACAGGTCATGTAATGGGGGAAGACAAGAATACGACATGCGGTCGCATGCCAAATTCTCTACGGAACCAACCAAAGAAGAAAGGCCATCTTCTGTCTACAGTGTTAGACTACCTCCAAGATGCACGGGGGCAAGATAATTCGTGACCACTACTATCAATGGATAAATGGATAACTGAGACCTGACTTGGCCTCCACACCATCCGGGTTAAAGGAAGCGCAGACCGATAAGCTGACCATGGCAGTGTGAAGATATGGTAGAAAGCCTTCAGTGGCTAGGGGTGTTCGCACCCAGGTGAATTTCACAGAATTATTCGTGAAGTAATTGAGTAGTTTATAGTTAGCATGTATACCACGATTGCTCAGACGCGGAATATAAATCTTATCAATATCATAAGGTTTTCTACATTGTCATTAGCAGTACTTCAACGATGTATACTCAAGTAATCCATCATATCTAATCTGCATTACTCATGTCTTCTTAACGAGTCCACCGATATAACATGATCCAGGTCCTTGCTGTTGGAATACCTCACACCGAAGCTACCACATAACATCTAGATATAAAGCAATGCTTCTTCGTCGACACCTAAAGTATTGGTAAAGATATTTGTAGAAAACTTATTATATTGATAAGATCTCTTCTCCGTGCTTGTTGAGTTTAAGAGCACTGAAGATGCTTCAATATTTATATTTCGCGTCTGAGCAATTCCAGTCTACATGCTAACTCTATACCAATGTACCTCACTAACCATTGTGTAAACTTCACCAGGGTGCGAACACCTGTAGACCCTCAGGCGAAATCTCCTTACCACACCCATTCACTCTGATGGTCAACTTATCGGTATGCACTTACTTTCTTCCTGATTGTGTGTTGACCAGGTCAGGTGTTAGTTCATCCTTTATCCGTTGCCTGTAGTGTTTACGAAATGTCTTACCCTCTTCCTCCCCCGGGGTAGTCTAACTCCCTTGACAGAAGATTGCCTGTCTTCATTGGCTGGTTCCGTTGATCCTTTAGCATGCGAGCGCATGTTCTATTCTCATTCACCTGCATTTATAACTTCTTCTGGGGATCTCACCTATGGCTTTTTGCCCTCAATCTCCATCCAGTACCAACGTGTGCTTTGTGGATTCGTCCGATCCACTTACTGGGCATAGTTACCTCCTTCATACTCTACCTGTCTTTGTAGCCCAGTGGGGTCTAACTTGGCTGAAAACAACCCATTACCTTCACACAACTCTATTTGGTGTCTGTCCTCCCAGGTTTCTAACTTTATGCCCCTCCATCCAATTCACCTGGTTCCATTTGCATCTGATGCCCAAAGGTCTCCCCTCATATACCCTGCTAACAGGATCCAGGTGGGCAGACTGCCGTGATGTATACAGTATTATAAGATGTGCTCCCTTCATAATGGTCCTAGGTTTTCCAACTCAACCCCCGAGCCGTTTAATGATGATCAGCCATTCCAACTGCTGGGCTGCAGGGCCATGTTATCTCTCTTCTTCAACATTGGTGCCCCTGAAGGTAAGCTAACTTTGATTCACAACATCTTCTGGGGATTCCGTGCACCTGACAGTAGCATCAGGTGACACAATGTTGAATATTCAGAAAATCACTTTGCACAAGAGCATATCTGGGTTCAATGCTGCGTGATAGTACTGGATGAACCCTCTCCTAAGTCCTAGCGTATAAGACCTAACTTGTTCTATCGAAAAGATGAAAACCAGGTAAACTCCTTCTCCTCACAACACTGGATAGAGGTTGAACAATTTTCTTCGCTCCCACAATCAGAGTTATATTTTAGGAAACATCTGATGATCCAGTATTTAATCATGCATGGGTAACAAGAGGCAACTTCAAGCAGTCAAATAGAGCAGGCAATCTGAACCAGGGTAGACATGAAGTTGTACCAGACACCATGGGATCCAGTCAGCCAACACCTCCAGGTGGTAATCTGAAAGGGGGTAGATGCAAGGTTGTACATTATACTATGGCATCCAGTTAGCCAACACCTCGAGTGGGCAACTTGAATATTACCTGCTATACGCGCGATGTGGTACCCGACCCTATTGGATCCAGATCGGGGATGCAGTGGGATGAATCTCGCACCTCCCACACGCTCTTAACAGCCGTCCCATTGGAGCCAATCACCTGGTCGCAGTGAGACTGGGATCTGGCCTGACCCTCCAACTATCTGTGAAGAACTACAATACAAACCATGGCGAAGATCGAACCCGAGATGGAGCCCCAGATGCAACTTGAAGTGCATTTGGAAACTGTTCATTCCAGTGATAATAGTACTGATGAATACCAAAACCCTGGCAGTGCAGATAAAACTGGATTGGAGACTGAGATCCATGTTCACTCCTCCAACATTTCCCAGGGAAAACCATTCAGATGGTGTCATTGGTTGAAGGCGTTGGGTAGACCTGGAAGCAGGCAGTAATTAGTGGTGCGAAACTGAACAACATCCGGATCACAGGAAGTACCTCTTGTTAGCCAGCCATCAGCAATTCATGGACAGATGATCCGTGGTAGAGCTTACACTCTGCCGACCATTCTGTCATCATGCGTAACATATTGGTCTCTACTAGCCACCCATAGTAGTACTACATCTGGTGTCAGATCTTTGAGTCTGGTAGGTGAACAGGGTATCCACCGACTTGAACTCTCCAGCCCACCAACAGATTCACGGCCAAATACCGTTACAAGGGCTGAGGCCACCATATTAGATCAGGTCATGGCGCTGATCCTCAGCTACACACTTGTTGATAACCCCCTGCCGAACCTGGTTGCTTTTACATCTCAGATATACAGGGTATGGGGAAAGTGGCTGGACAGGATATCAGATGCTGTGAATGTTAAGCCATAGCAAGGACAGTGTGAATCAGGTGAGTTGACTTATGTGGATGTGATACAATGTAGAGATGGTCACTGACTGTGACGGTTCCATCAAAAACATACTGCAGTGAGAGCGCAATTCTTGTATCATGTAACACATAATAATATCAGACAGCTTTACTATCTGCTGTCAGATAATCCTGCCGCCATGGAGTGCAGGGTTGATTACCTGCTAGAAGGGGACTGGTTCATGTGCCCACCCTATCAATATGAGGTTGGTCCCAGCAATTGGAGTTCATCAGCTAAAATTATTATATCCATCCTGAGCGTTCCCTGCATCAGATGCTCAGGACACTCAGAACATTAACCCTTACTCTGGAAGCGACCTCTGCTGAACGTAACCTCCTGATTTCATCGCCTATCTACCCCTGTGCTGTGGACGTTCCAACAACCTCCACTGCCAAGCGCATGGGCCCAGTTGCCCTTAGAGAATATGCTCTGCCATATCCCAACGATCTGCATCCTGTGCCTCCCTCATTCTGGGGGAATTCCACTCCAGTCTAGCATCCGTAAGACTATCCAGATGCTACACAGCGATATTTGAACCCCCTCTGTATCAATTGCCATGTCAGGCTATAGGCTCCCAATGCTTTACAAATAGCCTACAAGTGCATTGCCACCTTATCGTGATAGCCCACATGCATCCTGTCGACCCTTTTGTGATAGCACACATATTCTATATGCCGTCTTGACGCCTTCGTGATCGTACACATGCATACTCTCGAAGACTTGGTGATAGAACACATATTCCAGATGCCGTCTTGATGACATCGTGATAGCTGACGTCCATACTCTTGATGGCGTTGTGATAGCATACATATTCCAGACGCTGTCTCAATCGCTCCACTATTCATGTGTATTACAGACTGTCATTCACAAAAGCTTTGAGGCACTGGTGCCCCTTGTATCATGACTTTGAACCTTATTCGCATGTTGATATTATATTATTACTTGTCTACTGCTGTGACCAGGGCGTTAAGGACATTCTGGCAATGGGGATTCTACGTTTCTAAGCTCGCGCGCAGATCTCACTCAGAAATATAACTGAAATTGTGTTCTCATGACTCGACAGATCAGGAAACAAAAATCTAATAGTGTTAAATGTCCGGCAAATCAAATTACATAAAGTCAACGGTTCACACATCGGCAAGTCAACAACAGACCATTGTCTCCCACTGTTAGGTGGTAGCTTCGGCGTGAGGTATTCCGACAGCTAGGACCTTAATCGTAATTATATCGGACAACTCGTTAGGAAGATACGAGTAATGTAGGCTAGATATAATTATTCACTTTGAGGTAGATCGTCGAAGTATTGGTAACGATATAAAAGTGTAGATAACTTATTATATTGATAAGATCTCTTCTCCGTGCTTGTTGTGTCTAAATAGCAGCGAAGATGCTTTAATAATTATATTCCGCGTCTGAGCAATCGCGGTATACATGCTAACTCTATAATAACTAAGTACTTTGCCTGCAACTCTGCGAACTTCACCTGAGTGGGAACACTCGTAGACCCTGAAAACTCACTATTACACTTTTTTGCTCACATGGTCAACTTATCGGTCTGTGCGTCTGTTATCCCTGATGGTGTGGAGACCACGTCAGGTGTCAGCTCATCCGTTTATCCGTTGACAGCAATGGTTACGAATTATCTTGCCCTTGTACTCGTCGAAGGTTGTCTAACTCGCTGGACAGAAGATGGCCATTCTTCTTTGGTTGGTTCCGTCGAGAATTCGGTATACAACTGCATCTCGTATTCTGGTGTTCCGGCATTACACGACTTGTCCTCCGGATCGTACCTATAGGCATTTTCCCTCGGACTCCCTCTTTTACCAACTTGTCCTCTGTGGATGCACCCGATCCACTTACTGGGCATAGTTACCTCCTTCATACTCTACACGACTTTGTAGGTACGAGGGGACTAACTTTTGTGCGAAATGTCCCGTTACTTTCGACCCACTCTTCCGACTGCCTGTCTTCAAGTGTCTGTAGCCTTATGTGCCGGGGTCCGATTCACCTGCTTCCACTTGCATAAGGTGCCCGGAGGTCTCCCCTCATATATCCTGCGAACAGGGCCCGTTCGGACGGACGGCCGCGACGTATACGGTGTTACAAGATGTGTTCCGTTGACAGTGGTCTTTGGTGTTGGGACGCAACTACTCAGGGGGCCAGTGATGATGCGCCGTCCCAACGCCGGGGCTGGAGGGGGGTGTTATCTTTCTCCTTCGCAGTTCGTATGCGTCAAGGTAGGGTAACTTTACCCCGTAAATCCTTACGGGGAGTCCGTGCTCCTAACACGAGCTCCCCTCTTCGCAGTGTTCGTCCCGAATACTCTATGTCTATTATACAATCTATCTTCCATCTCGAGCTCCACATAGTAGGGGTAAAAAACACCAGCGTTTACTTGTCCACTGATGGAAAACCTTTCTTATGTTACTCGACCTCTCTCGGGCCCGGCATCTCCGGGTTCTCTCTATGAAACCTTCCCACCTCTTCCTGCGTGTTCCTCATACCTTCGGGTGGTTCCCAAGTATTCTCATCCTCTGCACAGCCTTTCCATTTTACAAAATACCGAAGCTCTTTCATCGGTTTATTCCTTCCTCAAACCTTTCGCGTGTAGGAAATGATCTCAGTCTTTACAATCGTTTCTACCTCCCATTCTAAATCTCCCTCAATCTCTTTGGGGTCTCGTGGGGGTTGTTCGCGATTTGGTCGGTTCGAGGCTCGGTAGGGTTCCAACAGGGAGACGTGGAACACTGGATGAATTTTCCACCTAGGCGATATTTCTAGCTTGTATGCCCGACTTCCTTTCTTTTCTAAGACTTTGAATGGGCCATACAGCTTTGGACTCAACTTCTTCGATGGTCGTTTGGTACGTAGGTTTTTCGCATTCAACATTACCAAGTCTCCGACCTCGATGTCGGGCTGTGCTGTCGCTTTTCGGTCATAATATGTCTTCATCAATTCCCGTATATTTTCTAGGGTTTTCTTCGCCTGTTGATGTATGTCCTGTTGGTATAAGGTTTCTTTCTCCTCTCAAATGCTTCTTCTAAGTTTCTATATTATTCTCAAGCCGAGTACAACTTTTTGTTTTCTTTACACTTTCTTTATTATTCCTTTTGTTCCTATATACTTTCTTTCAATGCCTTTGTTCTTTGTTGCGGAACTGTGGTGGAAGTGGAAGCTTGGTGAAGCGGAACCAGACCACCACACTATATAGCTTGCTTATATCTTTACTATCATTCTTGTAATAGTTGGCGGCAATCTATGATCTTGATTGTTGGCTATCATTACTTCTCAGTTGAAACGATTGCGCGTTGCTACATGTCCTGCATCCAGTGAGCATACAATGTCGCACTGGGGTTATGAGCTTCTCTTTCTTTCATCCATTCTGTTTGTGGATGAAAGCCGTAATTGGCGAAGAAAGGGGTCATTTTGTGTGCGTTGGTAGCCGAGTTGTTGTAGGCATGTTCTGCTAACGGCAATAGTTGGTACCAGTCGTTCTGATCGTAGTTGACAAATGTCCGTAAGTAGCCTTCGAGCACTTCGTTGGTCCTTTCCGTTTGTCCATCAGTCTGAGGGTGGTACGCCGTTGACATGCGCCTCTAAACTCCTAGGATTTTGCACAATGATTCCCAGAATTCGCCGGAAAACTTCGCGTCCATGTCCGATATGATTTCGGTCGGTAATCTGTGAAGTTTCTAAACTCCCCGAAGGAAGGTATCCGCAACATCTATTGCGGTCACATTCTAGTGGAGGCCGATAAAATGAGCCATCTTGGTGAACCGGTCTACTACTACCATGATCTGGGTCTTACCCTGCGATTCCGGTAGTTGGGTGATAAAGTCCGTCGATATGGAGGACCAGGCGGCATAACGTACTTCTAATGGTTGAAGTAATCCGGACTTGGCATGCCGTGGGGATTTACTGTGTTGACATTCATCGCCGGATCGTACATAATCTCTGATCCAATCTGCAAGTCTTTTCCAGTAAAAGTCCCTCGTTACTATCACAATCGTTTTCTCCTGTCCGAAGTGCCCTGCTACTAATGAGTTGTGACAGCCTTGGGCTATCTCCGTTTGAAGGGCTTCGTCCATGGGGATGTACAAACGATTTTTGTAATATAGTAACCCATCCTTTTCTATCCATTCGTCCGGCATCTTTTTCCCGCTTTCTCTTAACCTAACCAGTTCACGGCCTCGGTCCTGCCACTTCTCATCCTCCTTACCAGCCACTCTAATTTGTCCAGAAATGAATCGTTCATTGCTCGCGTCAGGGCTGCATTGACGTGAGCGCTTGATAACATTTCTTTTTCTTTCATTAACCGAGGGCGATAGCCGATATCAGCTGTGCTAAAGAATTCGTTTTCGCTTGTGTCCATGTGAAGGAAACATTGTTTGCCTTCTTCTTCTTTAGCCGTGATGGATCGCTTAGGGTTCATGTCACTTGATCCGAAGCCCATCTTTCCTCGCTCGGTTATTCCCAGATCGTCTACTTCCAAGGCGTCGGCGTTAGCAACTTTCTCTACTATGAGTTGCGCTATCTGATTTCCTGCCTTAAATACGCAGTCCGCTTCGCCATGATTTCGAAGTATGACCTTGACTTCTCTAGTGTAATCTGCATCTATTACACTACCGCCCACTGCTATTTCCATCTTGCTAGCCATACCACTTCTTGCGGCTAGCCTCCCTTAGGTTCCTTCCGGCAATCCTATCGCAATACCCGTTTCCACCACTCTCTGTCCTTTTGCTGGTACCAGGCCGTCTGTCAGGGCGTAGATGTCATGACCAGCCGCGAATTGTGATCCTTTTGTCGGGATTATAGCCTTATCCGAAAGTTTCATTATTTTGAGGCTTGTGGGTTGATGTTTTTCTGGAATGAGGGCTGTCTCTGCCCTTCGCTTTTGATGAATTACGGAAATTTGGAAATCTTCCGCTTTTAAAATTGACTGTTCACTGTGATGAGCTCCCTCCTCAGGACAGTACTCGGGCCGTCTACTTAACTCGTGCGGCTTCCCGCCTCTGCTTCCTGGCCGATAGACTATCTTGAAGTTGTAATTCGTCAACTCCTGTGCCCATCGGATTTGTCGTTGGTTCCAGACTTTTTTGGTCAAAAAGGATCGTAGATTTTGGTGGGCCGTATATACCGTCACAGGTTCTTGTTCCCCCCAGAGGTATCTTTTCCATTCTTTCAACGCCTCCATTATTGCGAGAAGTTCCTTGTCATGTATCTCGTAATTTCTTTCAGCGCGGTTTAATTTTCGAGAATGGAAAGTCACTGGATGAAGACGTCTCCCTTGGTATTGAGACAGTACGCATCCGAGAGCGAAGTCGCTAGCGTCTGTCTCCACTACCGTCTTTCTTCCTGGGTAAAAATGCGATACAATAGGTGCCGTGGTAAACCTTTGCTTTAACTCATCAAACGCCTCCTCCTGCTCTCTTCCCCAGTGAAAATCCTTCGGGTCTCCCTTCAACGTCTCGGTTATTGGCTTGCAAACTTCTGAGAAATCTTTGCTGAATCGTCTATAAAAGTTTGCGAATCCAATGAAGATCTGAACTTCTTTAACCGACCTTGGGTGTGCCCAATTTTGGACGCTTTTCACTTTTCTATCACTGATGGTGACGCCGCTTGTCTTAACAATGTATCCCAGGAATTCGACCTCATCTTGGTGAAACACCGACTTCTTCAATGAGACAGCTAAGTCGTGTTGTTCGAGTCAATCAAGGACTTTTTGGACTAGTTTGATGTGGTCGTGCATATTTTCGGAGTATATTAGGATATCGTCCAGGTAGACGACTACTCCATGGTCCAAGAATTCCCTTAGGATTTTGTTCATCATTGTCTGAAACGTTGCAGGAGCGTTAACGAGCCCGAAAGGCATGACCTTGTATTCGTACTGTCCATATCGTGTAGGAAAGGCTATTTTGTGTTCGTCGCTTTTCCTCATTCGAATAAGATGATATCCATCTTTTAGGTCGAGCTTGGTAAACACCTTTGCTCCAGCAACACGGTCTCGTAATTCATCCATGAGTGGTAGAGGGTACTTGTTCAGGATTGGGAATTTGTTGAGGTTGCTATAGTCGACGCACAGCCGTAGGCTTCCATCGGGTTTTGGAACGAAGAGGATTGGAGCGCCGTAAGGAGATTCGCTATCGGAAATTTTTCCCTCAGCCATCATTTTCTTGGGGTACTTATCCAGCTCGCTCAACTGGTGTGCCGACATTGGATAAATCAGACGCCAAGGGGGTTCGGCCCCTTCTTTAAGGTAGATGGCGTGGTCGAAAGTTCTTCGAGGCGCCAGCATTTGGGCTTTTTTCTCCTCAAAAAGCTCCTTATACTGCCAATACGGTTCTGGCAGCGTCTCCAATTGTACTCCCCCTTCTTCCTCCCGTTCTATCCGTCCCACATACTGTGCTTCCTCAACGTAAGCCACAGTTTCATCCCATTCAAACATATCCGCCACCGCCTCATCTTCTATATGAGCGTGGCACTTTGCTTCTTCAAAGGCCCATTTACGTGGGTCCGCGATATGTTTAAGGGGGTGCTCATCATGCCACCACGCAAAGGGTATGATTAAGTCATACCTTCCTGCATTGGCAATTTGGCAGGATATCATACTTCGGTGGCCGTTGGCACCAATTTCTAGGAGAATAGGATTGGTATAGAATGTTCATCCAGTAGGTGCGGTTTCGCCATCGAAGGTTGTGATTTTTAAAGGTGAATCCCTAGCTTTGGCCGGGATTTCGAGCCATGGTGCGGTGTCTTGGTTCATGAGAAAGATATTTGAACCAGAATCTAGGAGGACGTTTATCGCGTGTTTTGGTCCTTTGATTTCACTAAATGCCTTCCCCTCCGGGCAGGCGTAGTGCTTGGGTTTTGTAATGGGTCTAGAGCTTTCGCTCTGTCCTTGATGAAATCTTTTCATCGTCACGGTTACAAGTAGTGTGGGGGTTTGTTACCGCGCCTGCACAGTTTCGGCTCCTAAAGCCTGCTCAGAAAAGCTTTTACAATAAGTGTTATATATTTTGATATCGGGCAGCCCACTACTAGCGGTCTTTACCTCCTGCCGAGGAGATCCCATATCACAGGAGTGGTGGTTCACTAGAGTACCTCACGAGTTCGCGACTAGGATGCGCGGTCCCTTATTGTCGACTTAGCCCTCATATGAGACTGTTGTTAGGCGCACGGACTCCCCGTAAGGATTTACAGGGCAAAGTTACCCTACCTTGACGCACACGAACTTCGAAGGAAAAAGATAACACCCCCCTCCAGCCCCGGCGTTGGGACGGCGCGTCATCAC
>Ga0307517_10007530_pt1 | contig 15839 bp, 19 predicted proteins | sample 23_EM_MG_FD_194515 | JGI IMG/M metagenome (GOLD analysis project Ga0307517, IMG submission 194515) | Populus trichocarpa ectomycorrhiza microbial communities from riparian zone in the Pacific Northwest, United States - 23_EM | ecosystem: Host-associated > Plants > Roots > Unclassified | place...
CGCCACGCTGCTTTAGCCACTGTCCAGGCTTCGGCACTAATGTCAAAAGTCCCTTAGCTGTGGCAGCGGACACGTCGGACCAAATGGATGTCGGCGCGTCGACGGTCGATGCCGGTGCGTGAGAAAATGATCCGAAGGTGGGCATATAAGAGAATGGAAAGGGAAAGGATCGATTTTCTCATCGAAAGTTTCACCTCGCGCGTTGATATTTGGGGTCTCGTCCGCTTCATGCCTCGACGGAGGGACCTTGAACGCTTTGGCGAAGGGAGATGGACGTTCTGCTTCCCAAGATCGTGCCGGTTCGTAAGGTATCGAAAGCGACCCGTAAAGCGGATACAGATGTCCTTGGGTCGCGTCCGACTGACGCGACCCAACGGCCAAGCATATGTAGCGTGTGTGTAGGGGTAACAATAAAAATATTCCTGGAATATTTGCTCACAGAGGAAAAAGAAGGCGCTGCACGTCATTCGGCATTCCCGACGGCAGGTGGAGGGGGGTGGCTATCGATATCTGCCGCTGCTCGATGGAGAATCTATGCGCGGTTTCCTGTGCCTAACGGTGGATGGATGTTCAATTGGAGGCACATCCAAGTGCCGTAATGACGAGTTCGGACCGCGGTGCAACGACGACAATGCGCCGAGGGGAACGAAGAGGAAGCTGGAGTCACAGCGTGTGTCGATTGCGCTGGCGATTTACCTCTGTCTTGGACTTGACGGGACGGCGTGGTTGCACCTGTTTGGCACAAGACGCGAGCAAGCGACGGCGCGCGAGTTGGCCCACGACCCGCTCATCAGCTGTGATTGCGATTAGTCTCTTCGGCTCCTGAACCCCCTAACTCGGACCACGGATCGCGTGTGCGCTCACCAGCGATTCGTGCCCTCGACGGAAAGAGACAAGTGTCCGCGGAGGACAGACCGCCGTTCTTCTCGTCATCGATTGAAACGCTTGCGTTGGCATTGAGACAACGGAGATAAGCGTGGATAGAGCCAGACGTCCCCTACCACGAGGTGCCGCATCCCACGCGCAGCCGTTAGCTTGTCTGTAATGATGAACATTGAACGCGACGGACTACTATAGCAGCCCCTCGACCACCACTGCTCCCTCCGGCTCGGCTACTCCCGACGAGCCGATCTGTCTCTCCCGCAGCCCCCAACTGGCGATTATAAAACTGCGACACATCGCCAACGCAGGCCAAGGGTCCACCCCGGTCGACTCTCGGATTCCCTCCCAGATCGTCTGATTCCCCAGCCCTGTCGGGTTTATAGGGGTGCCGCATCCGCAGAGTCAATGCGATCTCAGGCCTCTTTGCAATTCACCGCACAAGCTCATCGTTTTGATCAAGGAGGTGTACCGCCCCCTTCAGCTCTCGGCGTCGGCTCGCTTTAGCATATTTATGACGGCCGGAGTGTGTGTGTCCCAAAGTCGTCTTATCACCGTCTCCCCTACGGCCGTTATATCCCTCCCTTTGGTTGGCAGCACCCACGCCGCGTTTATATAAGAAGTATCCCCCTCGCCCTTCGCGTGCCCGTACTTGCGACCCAGACCCCATCACGGATCCGACGGTATCTCAAAAACGCGGACTCCACAACCTCGTCCTTTCCAGTGCCTCTACTTTCCTCCTCCCCCTCCTCCCCCCCTTCGGGCTCATGGACCGACTGCCTTCCAAGACACTTGATTCACCAGGACAGTCACGGCGTCGCGGAACAACTCCTTCCATCTCCGAGACCCCCCATCCGTCCCAGCCTGCTCCTGTGTCCGGATCGACAAGCACCTCCCTGCCCTCGATCCGACATTTGCATCCCCATCTCCCGCCCCCGAATCAATACTTCGGACCTTCTGATCCCTCGGCTTACCAACCTTCATTCGAGCACCCGCCACAGCCAGGCCCCGCCCGATATCAGACCCAACCCGCCCACCAGGATCCGTCCAAGGAGTTGTTGGCGATCGAGGAGTCGGACTCGGACAAGCACTCCTCTCCTCCGCCAAAGAAGAGGCGCAAACGGCAGGCACTCAGCTGCACTGGTCAGTAAAATTTCTCAGTCCCCACTATGAAACCGGCGGCTGACTGCCATCAACCACGTTGTTTGTGCTATGCATTCTCGTTATCCGCCTTAATACATCCCGTGCCACGCGTCAAATTCTGCATCAACTGATTCCTTCCGGCCCACCCGCATTTCAATCTCCCCACCTTTCCTACACGCTTATTTACGTGTTCCTGGGCATTCAGAATGTAAGCGGCGCAAGATAAAATGTGACAGGTGAGATGCGCTTCGTTTCTGAGAAGTTCTTTCGCGCGGATCGCTGATCTTGGCTAATTTTTTTCGGTCGATCCCCAGAACCCAGCCCTGCGGACCGTGTGCACGTCGTGGCGAGTCAGATAAATGTCAATGGCATCAGGTAGAGACCAAGTGAGCGTTTCTGACGTTTTTCCCCGCGTTTCCGCTTCATGTTCTCATCGAGGGCGTTTCGCAGCGACAAATATGTCACAAGGGCGGAATACGACCAGCTCAAAGCCCGCGTCGACCATCTCGAGTCCGTCCTCAGTCGCATCACGGGCGCGGGTAACGTCCATATGCAGGCAACAATGGTTGCCGCCCCCACCATGCCTCCGGGCGCCGGTCCCTCCAATTCACCTTACATTCACCATGGCAGATCGACGTCCGGTTCATATAGCACGGCTCCCGAATATGGTTCAGATCCCTATTCAGTCAACACACGCCCTTCCGTGACAGCCCATCCATCGTCCTCGCGAACTACCCTATCTGGAGACATTAATCCGCCTGCCACAGATCGTGAGATTCCACCCAGGAGGCAATACGCTCCTCCCCATCGGCCAGCATCGAGGCAGTTCCGGCCTACGTTAGGCCCTGTAACCGCCGCGCCGTCGTATGGCAGCACTGAGGGAGCTGACGAGCGGCCAAAAAAACGCTTCGCGTGGACGCTGCAGGGCGTGCGTCCGCGCCGGTCCTGTCGGGCGGTAGATCTGGTTCGACGATCACAGCTCTACAGCACCCTCCTCCTGCCCTCCCTCTCCCTCCTGGTGTTCATCATTCACCTTCTAACCCTCCACCCACCACCTCCACCACGATCGTCCCCTTGGAAGTCACTCCTGAAAGCTCGTCCTTCAACCGACCCTCTTCATCAGGAGGGATGCGGCACAGTCGGTCATACAGCGATTCAATCACCCCTCTGGTTGTCCCCTCCAAACGCTCCCGGGACAGCAGGACCGAGTTACAATCCCCTGCTACCGCTGGTCATAAGCGACCCGCACCGGACGGCTGAGATTCGACCGTCTTGCTTCCTCGGGTTGGAGTCCATAAGCCGCCCTGATGTGCTCATTTGAAGACTGGAAGATGGCACCCTCTGCCCTCCCTATTTGCGCTCCATGCTTCGCTCTCTCTAACCCTCGACATCTTCAGCCTTCTAGACTGCGGTACCCCTTCACCCTTCGACGTACATTATCTCGTGGTTCGGTACGTTATTATGAATAATTCTTATGTCCCCCCCTGTCCTTTTAGTCCCGATTCATGACCGTTTGAAACGTCCTCGGAACGTCGTGGAGCATAGACGTGTATAAAGCTTCTCCACGCTACACGCTCATACATTTACACCCTATTGGTGACCTCCTGTTTCTTGTCATTTTGTATCAAGTTATGTCTGCCGTTGCCACTATCGTATTTTCGTTTTCGGAGTATTCCTTCGCTGTACAACCTGATGTTTATTTTGAATCTCGTCCAACATTTAGCTCTAGAAGCTTTCGCACGCCAAATTATACTGCAGATGTCCTTTATCGTTAACACCTTTCGGAATCCGGCCACATTTCATCAACTGCGGGTGCGCTTCAATGTATCTATACACAACCGATATACGTGCGTGCGCAGCGAACACCAGGACACAATGAACAAGGGTACATATTGAAGCGAACAGCAAGAAAGGGTCACAGAGCACATACATGTGGGGAATACAAAGCAGGTGGGGGGAGTAAAACACTGGAGAGAGGAACAGACGACACGAACCCAATAGACAGCGAATAAATAGGAGTGATAAGGAGAAAAGCGGGGACAGAAGATTGTCACAGAGACCTTTCCATGATAGTCTTGATCATGGCGGTCCCGACCTTTGTCGCCTCTTCAAACCTTGACTCGAAGAAGTTAGCGGTTTCGCTAAACCGCTGTTGATACAGCCCGAAGCTTCCGTAGGAAACGCAGCGACTCCATCCGTTAGCTGCGATAACAAACTCCAAGTCGTCGGAACGGTGAGACTGATTGTGGATGGCGGAATGAATTGCACCGTCGAGGCGGGATTGCGAACGGAAAAGAATCTCGGCGACACCGATCCACATCCGGAACAATGGGGTGGCCGCGAGGTCGAGGTGGACGAAAGGTTGGAGATTAAGTTGCGCCCAACAATCGACCATGGCCAACAAAGATAGATGGGAGTTGATATCGTGACGTGGGGCGCCGCTACCGTTGATCTTGCCGTTAATAGCGTCAAACCCCCCGGAGGTAGGTGAGGCAGGTGCGCTGTTTACAGGCGAACTTGGGTTGTTCGGAGGAGACTGGCGCCCGAGACTGAATTGATCTAGGATGTCCTCCGACAGCAGCATGGGGCGGCGCATCTGGGCGGGTCCGAAAACCTTGTCTCGGGCTGCATAGATCCGTTTCCGTAAACCTTCTTCGTCGAGGTTGAGCATGAGCTTGAAAATCTCGAGGGTGCTCCGAGCGAATTGATCGATTTGAACACGCGCTGCAGGGTTGAGGATAGCGAGGCCAGCGTAGACGTGCCATTGATTGGAGTATATGCGGAGCATAATGTTTACCTTGACGGTTTCAATTCCTCCAACGTATTTGCCGTGTTCCCAGGGATATTGCTGCGAACTAGCCCACGCCGTGCCCATGCTGCAAATAAGTCGTGGTTATGGTTAGCGTTACAGCCAGCAACCATGAGGACGATAAATGATGCGAGGGGTTGATCCTACGATTACGGGAGAGGGTTCGCGTTCTCACCTGAGGAATGCGGCGTGGGTGACGGCCTGGGTGTTCGCAGTCACTTCGTCATGCTCCTCAAACGATAGGTAGACGTAACGGGACTTAAGGTGACGTAAGATGTTTTCTACCAGTCGAAGATCTCTGTCGGAAGCGCGATGTTTGATAAGAACCTTGAAATGAACGTGTTCAGTCCAGAGGGGGAGAGAATATCAAGTGACTCTGCGAAAACATACTAGGGGTTGACCGACTGGGGACACGGTGGGTCCGTGCAACGAGTGACACGAAACGATGCTCACGTCGCTGGGAAGCCACTTCTCGAATGCCGCCTTCTCAGGAGCCTTCACAGATGTTTGGCCAGAAACAATTGCGCCGAGCTTCGTTGCTGGGAGGACGGGTTAGCGGATGTTCTACGTCAGATGAGGAGCTTACATGGGCCGTATTGGGCGACAACGTTATCGATGAACTCTGCCTCGACTGAATACATAATGAAGTCTGCGGCTCTCGAGACGAGGTGGCCATCTCGTAAGACAGTAATGGCAGAGACATCTAAGAGTGGGAACGTAAGCCAGAGGGGCCGAGCGGGACCGGCATCGAGGAAGGGTGACACCTTTATATCTTTCCGCGAGGGCGTCATACTTGCTCGGTAGATCACAGACGTAAATCCTGTTGAGGTCATTCATCCAGCTGGACGAGCTGAGTTCTGTGACAAGAGCGCGCACTTCTTCCATCCAGCGTCCGCCAGATGCTTGGCATACATCGTGCCCATCGCACCCATGCCAATGAGGCCGATGATTGGCTGCTCCTCGGCGGGAGACTGGGGAGTGACGTCTTCGGGAATAACCATGGTGGTTTTTGGGAGTTGGGGAGAGGAAGCTTAGAAGAAAACAGGAGGGAAAGGAGAAGGAACAAGGACCGTCGGGGGGTCAGTACATTTATACCCAGGAGCGTACACTTCGGGTCGCGGAGAATCTTGCGGAGAGATTTCTCCCCGCGGGCAGGCGGGGAGGGCACGTGATACGGCCAGAGAAGCAAGTGTTTGTATGTACGCTCTACCCGATCGTCTGTACTCAATCATGGCGGCGGCGTCGGGGTGTCCGCGGCTTCTCCACCACTGAACTTCTCGCTCAGCCGATCCAACATATGTCCCAATTCCTTGGCCTCCTCGATAAGCACTCCCACATTCGATGGCCCCTCCACCTCGCCCGGAACTGGAGCAGGCTTCCAGGACAGCCCATTCACTGCATTATCAACAACGCCTTGCCACGTGGTTCCTTCTTTGGCCAATAGTTCCTTCAGTTCATCCTTGATTCTCCGGCATGCACCAGCGCCATCATAACCAAAACTGGTGTAGATCTGGACCAGAGATGCCCCTGCTTTTGCGTATTCCAGGGCGTCAGCACCTGTTGAAATGCCTCCGCAGCCAATCAATGGGATGGACGCAGGGATTTGGGGTCGGAGGATCCTGAGCGCAACGAGGGTGTATGGCTTCAGCGGCTTGCCGGAAAGACCCCCCTGCTCTCCTTTGTTCGCTGTCCAGGTTCTCAGCATCGGGACCTGCCTAGGGCTCGAAGAAACGTACAGTTGATGAGGCTTGAGGGCCGCGATACGGTTGTGTTACTGACAATAACCCCGTCGACCTCGCCTTCTCTGATAACCGAAGCAATATCCAGTAGTTCAGTCTCGTTCAAGTCTGGAGCGATCTTGACCACTAGTTTGGGGGTTCGGGTATCATGAGAAGCCGAAGCAGCCTTCTTACGGACAGCATTCACTCCATTCAAGAGATTTGTCAGCGCAGAGCGCGTCTGTAGTCCCCTGTATACGTTTAATCCGCGCGGAGTACTCAGAGAAAGATGAGAGCTTACCTCAGCCCAGGGGTGTTTGGGCTGGAGACGTTAATTACCAACACATCCGCATACGGGCCGAAAGCCTCCACTCCAGTTACGAAGTCAGCAATTGAATCGGCAGGAGATGCCTTATTCTTTCCCAAGTTGACCGCCAGGAGGCAGCCAGGACGCAGAGATGCAGGGACACCGACATTCCCGGGTTGGAACGGCGAGATCCGGGCGCGCAACCGGGATAGGACCGATGCATGACCGTCGGACGGGAACCCATACCGATTGATCAACGCGTCGTCTTCTGGAAGGTGGAAGACCCGAGGCCGAGGATTGCCTGGCTGTCAAGTTCGTGTCAGGATCACGCGACTTCTGGTATGGTAGTTCCTACTTGGGGCTTCGGCGTGATACTTCCAATTTCTACCCAGCTGAATCCGAGGTCAAGCAAGCCTGTGGGTCGGGTCAGCAGAATGAAATCGAGAGTGAAATCCAACCAGACCGTCAACAGCTTCCCCGTTTTTGTCAAACCCTGCAGCTAGCCCCACGGGATTGGATATTTCTGTTCCCCAAAGCTAACCTGGCGACATTAAAAAATGCCTCCGAAGCGGTGCGAGTTAGAAATACCTCAAACTTGAGCCTTTCATCGTCAACTTGAGTGTCTCGAGGTCCCAAACCACTCGCAAGAGTACGCACGGCGAGCCTGTGTGATGCCTCCGGGTCTAAAGCGTATCGAAGAGTGGGAGTGATGATGTATCGGTGGATTGCCGACCGAGAGTCAAAGTAGTAGATGGCGAAGAGTCCGGCTGAAACCGCGAACACGGTGGCATACAGTCCTTTCTTCAGAGGGTTCTGTGGCGTTTGCGAGTCCGTGGATGCGAGGCGTGCCTGAAGTGTGGGCCGGAACACATGGCCAGCTCTGAGGGCGGAATGTCGCAAGGTGAACATAAGGATCACACCGGTCTCAGTCCAAAAAATCCACGTCGATCATTCCGTGAGTTACTACAAGTCAGCGAGCGCTACGGTTACTTGTGATACTGGCAACAAAAACATACAACGAACAGGATCCTACACCATAGAATACATAACATGATAAAAGCATGTTCATACACCATTAAACATAGCGAGTCGGGGATAAATAATGAATAAAAACGATACCATTGTTCGATGAGCGTACGGACAGAGTCGTGATCCAACCCTTAGTGTCGTACGTAGATCCAGGAGAATCGAGAGGCGACCATTTCGAATCCAGATGGGATATAAGAGTTCCGTCGGTGGTTGATCCTGCGCAACGCCCCGGTGCTGTCTTTCCACGCAACGACTGCTCTTCTTCTCCAGGACGACGGGCTCTGACGGAGGGGAGGTCGTTGATTGGGCGTAGAACGCCTCGCTGAACTCTCGGAAACGTCTAACGAGTCGTTGCATTCATCGCTGAGCGGTGGCGTGAGTACGCTGATCTGCGCAAGGGGGGACCAAGACGCACCATTCATGAACCAATCCCGAGTGGTCCCGCTGGCGCGTACAAGCCGTACTGAGCATGTGGTGCAGTCCGGAAGCGAAATTCATCAACTTGCTGGTTGGGAATGGGAGCGGTAGGAGGTTTCTTGTGGCTCACCGCCCGTTTTTGTAGTCCCGAAAGGTGAGGTAACCAGCAAGCTCGGCTGTATGAAAACCATGCTGTAGTGAATAGTCGCTGCCAGCTGAGGGTGAGGGCGACGCGTATGATCAACTCATGTGCGACCTGCGACAAACAACTGGATTCCAGCACGTCCGATGATAATCGGGGCGAGTCATCATAAGATGGACAGGTGCCTGTCAACGGTCTAGACAAACACTGGAGCCGTACGTTTGCGATGCCTCATGTTGAACGGAAGCGACGTGGAATATTGAAATTAGTACGATCCACCATGGTCTGACTGATCCTTGTGCGTCAGGTGGCGTCACCAGCTGGGAGTTTGAACCAACCAGTCGGACGACGGTATCAGTGTGAGAACTGAGCGACCAGATTCTAGAAATCCCCGATATGAGAAAGCACCAGTTTTACGAAACCCTTCCCCGGCGTTACTCACGATGCGCGGTTCCTCACAAAACTCGTTCGAGTGAAGGCAGCGAGAGACATGATCACCAGAAAGGGTTCATATCGTGCAAAGGGGAGCGAAGATAACGCCAATAGTGACTTGTTTGGGATGCGTTTCAGGAGTACTGTGCGCAAGAGGGCGGTCGGTCGGCGTATTATATCATCCCAGTCGTTAGATGACGCATCGGAGTGCACGTACGTACTCGATGCAGGGCCGTGGTCACAGACCCCTTCAAGGGTAAGGACGGTTCCGCATCGGGCGCTGGACCACGGATGGTGCATCGCGCTTTTTTTTATCTTGGTTTTCACATTCACCCGCCAGGCCCGGCCACAGAGTCTCGTGGAAGACGCATGTGTGGGCAATTTCCGAGAATTGACAATAGGGTTGGAGACCCCGGGTGTCCGTCGTGGGACCAGGGTCCTCCTCGGGTGGTCCAAAGGCCCCGAGACATCCAGCGAGAATAGCGGCGCCTAAAGCTTCGCCTGTCTGTACTAGGCTGCACCGGGAACAGTTGGAACAAGAATAACCGAGATCGTGGGTAAAGGAACGAGCCGCGCGAGCGGATCCAGCTCGAGGGGGAAAGGCCTGCACTGTGCATCGAAGAAGGAAGAGGTGCTGGTAGGTGGGTCCACGCGGTCGCGCGTTTCCCCGTCGACCGTCACAGCAAACAACCTGACAATAACCGGAGTTCACGATCCTGATATAGAGCGAAAACGAACGGTCCTCAATCGGTGGTCGCCGGGTTAGCCAGAAGAGATGAGGGTCGGATCGCAACTGGCATCGATGGATTTGTGGCCAGCCATGGAATTAAATGGCTGCGTGTCGCACGAGTCGGGAGAAATAAACGTCTCGACGGGAAGCGGGCATCAGTGGGCTGATCATTGGACTCTTTACGCTCAATACTCGTTACATGACGCCCCCTGCGCGTCTCGACGATCTGGCACTGACAGCCCATTACAAGATCCGCGAATATACAACTCGCCGGAAATTATTCGTCAGAACAAAAGAGCGCACTGAGCTTGCCCTGCCCTCTCTTTCGTGGTGTGGCAACCCTCAGAAACCAAAGGGATAAGCTTAATGGATCGGTTTGGGTCTAGCAGGACGGCAGCCAACCGGAACCACGGGACGTGATCACCGTTTCCGGTCACGTGGTTCGCACGTGACTGTAGGAATTTTTTGTTTTCGGATAAGATCAAGTTTTTGTCAGTCCGTGTGGTCTCTACACATCCACCACAATCCCCTTCCACCATGGACGTACGTGCCCACCTCTGTCAATCCTCCAATCAAACATTGCTGACCCATGGTTTCTTCCAGCCAAATTACGTCCAGTCTCTTCATAATCTCCTCACTCAATCCACCTCTAATGATACTGCTACGCTAAAAGCCGTATGCCTTATCGTTCGTGCAAAGTCTGGCCACTAACTTTCACCCTCACACCCAGGCCACCGCGGCACTCAACACAGAGTTTTATACCTCTCCCGCGTGCATACCTGCACTCTCTCAGATAATTGCTGACTCTCCCGATCAACCCGTGAGTTCAATCACCCTGATCGACGGTGGCGAGGATGAAATCTAAACTCTAAATTATCCAAGATCCGCCAACTGGCCGCCGTGGAACTCCGAAAACGAATAATACAGAAGAGCGGTCTCCTCTGGGTTAATCTCCCTCAGGACCAGCGTGACCAAATCAAGAGTCACCTCCCAGACTTGATCGTCCGGGAGCAAAAGTATGTTCCCCAGGCCCCATACTTAGCGTCGAGCTCGAGCTAATCCGGGAAACAGCCAGCTTGTAAGACACTCAACTGCCCGAGTAATCGCGGCGATTGCTTCCCACGAGATCCCACTGCAACAGTGGCCCAAACTATTGCCCTTCCTCCACTCCGTCATGACCTCTCCCGCTTCTGCCCAGCGCGAGATCGGTATATTTATCCTGTATACTGTCTTGGAAGAGGTCATGGATACCCTCGAGTCCCATATAACTCAGTTCTTCCAGCTTTTTGCCCAACTCTTGAACGACCCCGAAAGTTTGGAGGTTAGGATCACAACTTGCAAGTGAGTGTATTATTTTCCATTGTATCCGTACTGCCCCTAAATGTATTCAGAGCGATGGGTATCATTGCTACGTACATAGACGGAGAGGATAAGGATGCAATCGTAAGCTCAGAAACCCCTGCCTCCTTCACGTCAGTTCACGCGAGACGACAGCGCCAATTCCAATCACTCCTCCCTCTGCTCATGAAAGTGATCGGACAATGCTTAGATAATGGCGATAGCAGCGGCACCTCCGCCCTGATGGACATTTATGAGACCCTCCTTGTTCTAGTAAGTCGTGCTCTACCGTTGTCCACCTCGATACAATTTGAACATGACCCCAGGAAACCCCGTTACTTAGCCAGCATATACCCGAACTTGTTCAATTCCTCCTGGAACGTGGTGGAAATCGTAGCTATGATTCCGACCTCCGAGTCTCTGCCCTGAACGGTCTGGCTTGGACTGTTGAATAGTGCGTCACGTTGCTGCAGTTCAGATAACAATTCACCCAACCCGATCCCAGTAAGAAGTCCAAGGTTCAGAACCAAGGCCTCGCCCCTGGGATTTTACAAGGGCTTATGCCCGTCACTACCGAGCCGGAGCCCGAAGACTCTGATGAAGACGCACCTTGTCGTGTAAGTAGTGGCGTTTTTGGCGGAACCCCTTCCTGACGCACTCTTCAGTCAGCTCTTCGGATTATTGATAGTTTGGCCACCGCCCTCCCCCCTACCCAGGTTTTCCCCCCTCTCCGAACCCTTATTCAACAATACCTCCAGTCCCCGGATGCAAACCTCCGCCGTGGCGCTATGCTCGCCCTCGGTGTGTCGGTCGAAGGTTGCAGTGAATACATGACACCCATCATGGAACACGTGTGGCCTGTGATAGAGACTGGTCTTAATGATCCCGACGCTGGTGTACGCAAGGCGACATGTGTTGCTCTCAGTTGTTTGTGTGAATGGATGGAGGATGAATGCGTTTCCAAGCACGAAGTGCTGATCCCTGTCAGTATCTCTCTCTGGAATGTTGCTCAACCTAACGGTTTACAGGTGTTGATGCGTTTGCTGGATGACCCAGTGACCCAGCGCTCTGCATGCACCGCGTTCGATGCCCTCCTCGAAGTCATGGGGGATTCGATCCATAAATATCTCCCTCTCATCATGGAGAGGTTCGTTGGCCTCCTCGACACGACACCAATCTCTGTCAAGTCGGTTATCATTGGTGCAATTGGCAGTGCCGCTCATGCTTCTGGCGAGAAGTTCTTACCCTACTTCCACGCTACCATGGATCGCCTGAAATCCAACCTGTTCCTCACCGGGGAAGGTGAAGAGGTTGAGTTGCGAGGAATTACGATGGACGCCCTTGGAACCTTTGCTGAAGCTGTTGGGAAGGACGTGTTCCGCCCCTTTTTCCAGGACATGATGAAGCACGCCTTCGCTGGTATCGCGACCGGCAATTCCAGATTGAAGGAGTGCAGTTTCCTCTTCTTTGGTGTGATGGCTCGAGTATTCGAGGAAGGGTTTGCGCCTTATTTACAAGATGTCATTTCCGCCCTCATGGAGAGTCTGAAGCAGGACGAGAAGGTTCAGGAGGAGCTCGTTGGTAGGTCATTGATAGCAGACCTGGTGAATGAATACTGACGACATGTGTCAGCCGGTGCCACAGACGCCTTTGCCTCTGGAAGTAGTCCTTCGACTGCTATCACGGTCGACACTGTCGACACCTTTGAAGAGATTGATATTGACAAGATGCTCGAGGTCAACAGCGTGATCTGTATTGAGAAGGAGATTGCCGCAGACACCATCGGTGGGCTCTTTGAATCCACCGGGACTCACTTCCTGCCTTACGTTGAGGACTGCACCGTCGAGTTGGTCGGCCAACTTACGCACTATTATGACGGGATTAGGAAGAGCTCGTTGGAGTCGCTCTTGGAGATCGTCCGGACCATGTACGAGTTGAGTAACCCCACCGAGTGGCAACCTGGGTTGAATAACGTAAGTGAATTGTCAATAACAGCTCGTGCGGCGCATAACACGTTTCTCTAGACCCCTCCCCTGGACCAGACCGTCAAGACACTAATAGGCCACGTTTTACCACCGTTGTTCGATCTATTCGAGACTGAGGATAACAAGTTAGTCGATTTTCCTTACTTTCCCCGCAGCCGTTCGCGCTGTCGCGTGATGAAAGATTTACTCAGCTCACTTCGATGCCATTGTGCACGTGAGAACATCCTACATCACACTGAAAATTCTGATCTCTGTATAAGTTTTGTCATTGCTGAACTCGGTACTGACGAAAACCTGACAGGAAAGTGGCCTCCGCGCTCTGTGTGGCTCTTGCAGAGACCTTGAATACCGTTGGACCGGCCTTTATTGAGACAAGTGAGTCCTACCTTCGCCCGCTCCGCCCACGGGCACTCACGATTTTCTAGAAACCAACGAGGTTTGCACATTAGCTGCAACCATTCTCGAACAGAAGGCTGTCTGCCAACAAGATCCCGATCAGGACGAAAGCGAGGAAGCACCTGAAGAAACTGCAGAATACGACACGATGCTCATCGCTTCCGCTGGGGATCTCGTTGCCGCCCTCTCCGCGACCCTCGGTGCTGCTTTCACTCCGCTCTTCCGGACATTCTATCCCCTTATCGTGAAGTATTATGTAAGTCACCCCTCATCGAGTGCGTCGACAAAAAGCTCATCATCCACTGCTGCAGAAGAAGAATCGCTCAGTTGGTGACCGCACTGCGGCTATTGGCACTTTATCGGAGATCATCACAGGAATGAAGAGCGAGATCACCCCAACAACCGAGCCGTTGCTGGAACTTTTCTACCAGGCGCTAAGTGATGAGGAGCCAGAGGTCCAGTGTAATGCTGCTTTCGCTGCTGGTCTGCTTGTCGAACACTCCCAGAAAGATTTGACCCCTCAGTATCTCCACCTCTTATCCGCCCTCCGCCCCCTATTCGAAGTCCCTCCTGGTTCGCACCTCTCGAAGTGGAAGTCACACGATAACGCCGCTGGCGCTATTTCGCGACTCATTGTGCGAAACAGCGCAGCTGTCCCGTTAGACCAGGTCCTTCCGGTCCTCATCAGTGCCCTACCTTTGCGTCACGACTTCCTTGAAAACCCCCCAGCCTTCAAGGCTATCTTCCATTTATTCGGCACAAACCCTCAGGCGCTACACCCCTATTCCGACAAGCTGTTAGAGGTGTTCCGGGATGTCCTCGAACCATCCGAGCCTGACCATATTAATGACGAGATCAGAGGCGGATTGATAGAGCTGATCGGCGCATTGAACAAGGAGGCCCCGGAGAAGGTTCAAGCAGCTGGTTTGGGTCCATTTGTTCCAGGAGCATAGGTCATCGTGATGTATAGACACTAGTTTTGTCCACCATTTGTTTAGGTCTAGGTATTTGTTGTCCGCTTTCTCTACTCTATCGTATGCACCACGCCTCGCGGATCTCGCCATATACTGGTGTGACTAATCAACCCGTCACGGGGCAAGTTGAGAATCGCCCAACATCCCTCCTTATTCTTTCCCTTCATCTTCGTCCGCTTTCGCCTTCCTAGAGACGGTCGCAGGGCGACTCTCCGCGTCACGTACTCGTAATTTTTATCAGCACACTATGTTCGCCATCTTCCTCTCCCTTTGTTTGTTCACGGTACCCGGACTCGCCACCCTTACTGTCAACCTTCCTTTGCAAGATCAACTAGGTCCCACCGCTCGTATCGGTCAGCCATACTCGTGGACGTTCTCAGATCGCTCGTTCACTGTGGACTCTGGGGTTCCCTTGTCTTATACTGTGTCCGGTCTCCCCTCTTGGTTGTCTTTCAACCCCGAAACCCGTACATTCAGTGGCACGCCATCTGTAAACGACGAAGGTCTTCCACGGATAAACGTAACGGCTCACCAAGGCTCCTCGTCTGCTACCGTATCCTCCCACTTTTCCATCTGCGTTTCCTCTTATGCAGCGCCTGCTCTCAACGTTCCGTTGGAAACACAATTCCAGCAGTCAAATCCATCTCTATCGTCTGTTTTCGTGGTGGACTCGACCTCTGCCTTATTCTCTGGACGACCTACTCTGCTCATACCTCCATCTTGGTCCTTCAGCATCGGATTCCAGAGCAATACCTTCAGCGATGTCATCCGTTACGCGGTCTCACAAGCGGATGGTTCAGCTACCCCGTCATGGCTTAGGTTTGACAATGTCTCGAGCACTCTCTCCGGAGTAGCACCCTATGTTCGCTCCAGCGACCCTCTTACTGTCATCCCCCTCTCCCTTCACGGTATTGATCAGAACGGCTATTCGAGTGCTCAGTCGCCTTTTGATGTCGTTATTGCCGCACACGAATTAAGGTCTGTCCGACCATTGCCTACGATCAACGTTACCACTGCGGCGCCGTTCAACTTGTCGCTCTGGTGTGTGACCACTATTTTTCGGTTATCACTCTCCGATTGAGAACCATTCTTAGGTCATCCCTTGATTACTCTGGGTTGCTAATCGACGGACGTCCCATACAATCCGCCAATATTTCTGAAGTTTCTATCGATACCTCTCCGTTTCGTTCCTGGCTGAAGTACGAGGGCAGGACTCGCCGCCTCAGTGGTGAGGCTCCCGATAACCTGGGGACCTTGACCTTGGCTCCACTTCCCGTTGAGATCACTACGAGTTTCCGCCAACAAATACATACGAACGTTTCGATTGCCCTCGTCCCGTCTTTCTTTTCGGCGGAGACACTCCAGGATTTGCAAGTTACTCCCGGTCAAACAGTCAACTTTAACCTTGGGAGCTTCCTCTCTGGGCGAACTGATCTGGGATCTTCTTCGGACGTCGATCTGACTGCAACTTTTGAGCCCGAAAATTCCAGTCATTTTCTGGCGTTCGACAACGGAACCATGTTACTCTCCGGCTCAATCC
>Ga0307517_10007531_pt1 | contig 15837 bp, 8 predicted proteins | sample 23_EM_MG_FD_194515 | JGI IMG/M metagenome (GOLD analysis project Ga0307517, IMG submission 194515) | Populus trichocarpa ectomycorrhiza microbial communities from riparian zone in the Pacific Northwest, United States - 23_EM | ecosystem: Host-associated > Plants > Roots > Unclassified | place...
GAAAAAAAAACAATGTGGGGGAACACTGTAGCAATTCACAATGTTTTGTGAGGAAAACTACAATTTTAATTCTCAACCAGCTCATTATTAAAAAAAATAAAATCGACAAAGATAATTTAAATAAAAATAAAAATAAAAATAAACATATAGGAAACACTGCAACAATTCTTATTATTTTGTGAGAAAAACTATAGTGCTTTCCTGAGTTTAGCTATATTGTAATTCACTTAACACTATAGCTTTTAAATTTTAACTAATCATTTCCTGTAGCAAGCGTGCGAATGTTTCATGCACGCCTGCTGACTAGGCCCAGTCGGGTCATTGGGTTAGGGTAGCGACCAGGCCGGGCCGACTGGGTCTAGCCCAGCCTGTATAGGCTGAGTTGGACCCAACCTTAAAAAAAAAGGAAAAACAAAAAAAAAAAGCTAGGGCATGGTTGGTCTTGGGCCTCATGCCCAACCAACTCAATTTGATTTGGGCTAAAGGTATGTTTGGCAAAACAAATCATTACGTCAATCCTTTTTGTTTTGATATCTGGCTAAACAAGTATCTTTTTATATTAGAAAATTCCAATGATGATTTTTTAAAATTATTTTTTTATATCAAAGAATAAAAAATCTATTTTTTCTTGTGAATTTAATTTTTAAAAGTAGTTGCGGCGTGGGTGCAACAATTTTAATATTCTGATAATTTATTTTCGTTTTTTTTAATTGTATAATTGAGTTAACGTGGTTTTTCTTCTTTTTCTAGAACTTGCTAAGAATGCCCGGGCATTATTTTTTATGTTAAAAAAAAAAATGAATTGAGGAAACGCTAACCACTTATCTAGTAATAAATTGAATTAAAAAGAGAGAAATTAAAGGAAAAAAAGGGAGAGAGAAAGCATCTGTGGCTACTTTTTGAGAGAGAGGGAAAAAAAAAAAAGAGAGTAAAGAGCAAAGCAACAAAGTTGCAGAGTGAGTGATTGTGTATCTGTGCTTCCTTTTCTTTCTTTCTTCTTGGTAAGAGAAGAGGTAAGTAAGATCGATCTCCCAATTATTTATCAATGTAATCTAGCAATAGCAAAAGCTAGGGTTTCTTTCTTTCTTTGCTTTCCCAAACTCCTGTTATGATTGTAATAATCACTGTAATTGATTTTGCTTCTGCTACTACACACTGCTTCTACATTCGCTTCCATGATATTGCTACTAACTCTTTTCTGTTTGTTTGTTGCAGAGAGAGAGGCGGTGTTTGATTTGACCAATCCATACCCATTCCCATGGATCAGGTAGTCATCTTAAACAATTTGTGTTGTGTTCTGTACATTCCTCATGTAATCATCATTAATTTTGCGTTTGATTGTTTTTTTGGCTATCACTTAATTAATTTGTTTGTTTTAGTATGAGAAAGTGGAAAAAATTGGTGAAGGAACCTACGGAGTGGTCTACAAAGCTCGTGATCGTGTCACCAATGAGACCATTGCTTTGAAGAAGATCCGTTTGGAGCAGGAAGACGAGGGCGTACCCAGCACTGCTATCCGAGAAATTTCTCTCTTGAAAGAGATGCAGCATGGTAACATTGTCAGGTCATTTCCATTCCCTTTAAACTTTTCACTACCTTAACATATGCCAAACTATACAGGAAACTCCCACCTGAGGTGAGAGAGCCTTCGGAGGTAACCTGGAAAGCATGCTTATGGACTAGGCCTCCAACATATTTCTAAAGGCCTTTCACAAGATTTTGTTGAAAACATGGAGTTGTGTTGTTGTATATCATGGAAACAAGCAAAAGGGGGTGGAGAGTTTTCCTTGTCATCTTTCTTAGATGATTATAGTGGGAGTTTAGATTTCTAGCATAGAAGGAAATCTTTTGCAAGTTTAAATGATGCTGCACAGCCTGTCTGTTCATTGTTTATACACATGACCGCCTTACTAAGTTGTAATAGTTTCTTCTGATGAATTGATAAAAGTTATCACCACTTTTGTAGTGTCAAATCATCTTAGTTTGTGGTTCTGCTACTGTTTTTCCCTATAACTTTCATTCTCCTTTGTCATTAACCATCCTCAACTGTCTAAATCTTTCGTTTTTCTTTCCTTCTTTTGATTTCTCATGTAACAAATTATCTGATTTTTATTCCGGTGACAGACTGCAGGATGTGGTGCACAGTGAGAAGCGCCTTTACTTGGTTTTTGAGTATCTAGACTTGGATTTGAAGAAGCACATGGATTCTTCTCCTGAATTTGCTAATGATCCACGCCTAGTTAAAGTGAGTCGGATCTTTCCCCCTAGAAGCTCATGCGTTCTTCCTTTTAGAATACCTCCTTCTATAATCATTTGGTTATGTGTTTGTGTTCCTTCTCTGCAGGTCTCTATTAACATGATTAACCTTTTCTGTCTCAACTTGAATGAATGATTGGTGATAGTTGTGATCATCATACTCATGATTAAATACATATGGACTATTTTTCTATTTGCAGACATTTCTTTATCAAATTCTCCGTGGCATTGCTTACTGCCATTCTCATAGAGTTCTGCATCGAGATTTGAAACCTCAGAATTTGCTTATTGATCGCCGTACCAACGCGCTGAAGCTTGCAGATTTTGGACTGGCTAGAGCATTTGGTATACCTGTTAGGACATTTACACATGAGGTATCAGTATGCCTTGGGTTTTATTTAACTTAATGTACCTGCATTCTAATAAACACTTGATTAGAATGTCTTAAATCTGAATCATTACAATATTTAGTTTATTTACTGTCAAAAGAAGCATCTGTTTCTGCAAAAAACATGCCTTTTTGCATTTTGTGTCTGGTCTGGGGTCGTTTCTCTTGTCACTAGCAAATCAAAAAATGTACATGCACCCAATTCTAGTTGGCTCTCATTGACACACACACACACACACACGTTTGGCATGCACTAATTATAGTGATGCAAGGTATGGGTCTTGTTTGGATTAACTTCTCTAAATTTAGAATTTGTGTTTGCTAAATCATTAGTGGTATGATATCTGAATTTAAATATCAACTTTTCTTCTGATAAACAAAAGTAGAAGCTTTGAAGTATTAAATATCCAGTTTTGTTGGTTGTTTTCTTTTCTTTGTTATTTTCCTGTGTTTGTAGGAAATAATATGACAATCATAATTGGTGTTTTATTTGGGCATATGAAATATTGGCAATTTTATCAGCCAACACTCTGTGGGTATCTGGTGTTTCTCTGTAGGTTGTTACCCTGTGGTATAGAGCCCCTGAAATTCTGCTTGGATCTCGCCATTACTCGACTCCAGTTGATGTGTGGTCAGTGGGATGTATATTTGCTGAGATGGTGAACCAGAAGCCATTGTTCCCAGGGGATTCGGAGATTGATGAACTATTCAAAATTTTCAGGTGTTACAACTTCTCAACCGCTTTTGGCTTTCTTAAAATGTTTGTTAGATACATTGCATTTGTTTGGCAAGCAATACTACAGTTATTTTCTGCATCCCTTTTCAGTTCTCTTCATCTAGTAAAGATTAAACTATAACACTATAAACTTATGGCATGTAAGAAGAAAGTGAAGATAACATTAAGATTAAGATGGAGTAGTGAGGCTAACCTTGTCTTTCTTAGTATGGCATAATTTGCTCTAGGCCAACCTGTGAAGCAACTGATTTTAGCTTTTTACAGTGTCTTGGGTTGATTTAGAAGATGAGGATTGCTTTGGAACAATCTCACATTAGGGGTTAAAGTTTTGCTTCAGAACTGATGTGTCGATATAAAACACATGTGCATCTTGATTTGTGTTTTGTTGTTTATTCATAAGATACAATATTTGATGATTCTACTGTGGTAAGTTTATTTTTTCTTTTTTCAAATCAACGTTAGAGTTGTTTTGATTTGAGTCATGGTTTTAACAAAAGACAAAACTGTGAAAAAGCGGAACGCAAAAGAGCCTTTGAGCCAGTCAATCCAAATGAACCAAGCCCTATATGGGTTGCATTGGCTTTTGGTTCTAATGACTGGGTTTGGGTTCAAATTCTAGGAATCAACCTGACCTTGAATTGGTTGTGGTTTAAGACAACCCAAACCAAGCTGCCACAGAAAGTGTTTATAATGGCTAGTTTGGAATCATAAGTTCCATATTTACTGTGCACCTTTAGTGCTGTCACATTTCCTTTGTTTGAATGAGTGGGCTAAGAGCCTTTAATTTTTTTGTTGAAATACATTTTGAGACATAATTATTGGCCTTGCACAAAATTGCTAATAATGCGAAACAGCTGACTAGTTAAATTAGGAGAATGTCGTGTGATATAGTTTTGTTAACCAATATGAGTAGCCTCTTTGTTATACATTTATAACAAGACCTTGTGTCATTTACAATATGGGTTACCATCATCTCATGGATGGCCCTCCACCTCTCATCCTCTCCTCTTCTGGAACTTATTCTGTTTTGAAGTTAATTCATATGTAACGGCTTCCCTGGCCTTTGGCTGTGATTTACATCATGTTTTTTCATTTGTGTGGACAGTTATCTTGTTTGACGTAAATACTGTAAATGTGGCAGAGGTGTTCAATTTGCGTGGGATGTTCACACATGCTGTTGTAAACAAATATGTTATGGAAGAAGTTACAGAAACACTGATTTTAAAGGCATTTAATTTATTAATGCCTATTCACTCATTGTTGTTTTCATGTGAAGAATCTTGGGTACTCCAAATGAGGACACCTGGCCTGGAGTTACTTCTTTGCCCGACTTCAAGAGTGCATTCCCTAAGTGGCCTTCTAAGGTGTCAATTCTTCATTCTTTTTTCCTTATGCCATTCAGTTCACTTACGAGTTGTATTGTTTGGAAGTTTCTGATGCGTGGTTTAATTTGCAGGATTTGGCAACTGTAGTTCCAACTCTTGAAAAAGCTGGTGTGGATCTTCTCTCTGTAAGTGGATTTTATAGTTATGCCCAATACTCCACACTATCACTATGCGAAGAAGTTTATGCAACTGAATCTTAATAATATTTGCCGTGTTTTTTGCCCTATTAATTGCTTATGTATGCATGTTTTACATATCAGAAAATGCTTTTCTTGGATCCCACTAAAAGAATTACCGCCAGGAGTGCTTTGGAGCATGAATACTTCAAGGATATTGGTTTTGTACCTTAAATGCCATTTCTCATCTTCTTTTTCAAGACATTTCTGTCTGTATCGATGTGCAGCACTCAATGGGCTCTGATTTTGTCCCAAACAAGCGTGGTTTCATTACTTTCTTCTTGGCATTGAACTGATTAAAGTACCCTTTTTTTTTTTTTGGTTTGCAAGCTTGCTTGTAAGTTGTAACAGACTTCACAGTCTTTGCGTTGCCTAGCATCATCTATTTGATTTCAGTTTGCTCTGCTGTGTGCTATTGTGGTTTTGCTTCTGTACCTCAATGACTAAAGCCAACAAAAATAACCCCTGAATTCGAGCACGGATATGCTGCGCATCCCGATTTCCTCGAATCTCCAAGCACTTTGCCTGTGTCAGATTTTTTTATTTTTTATTTTATTTTCCACCGAGGGCCCAATGGATGTTGGGTTATACAATGGGAGATAGCCCTCTTATATTGCATAATAATAATAATAATAAAATAAACTCTGTTTTACTGGAGTAGGCTATCGATATAAATGGTAAGCTATGATGTTTGCTTGTAGCACCACTGGTGGTATGCACTTACGGCAGATTAACAATGGTTTTAGTCGTGACTCGGGGGATAGATCCAACACAACAATACGAAATCACTTTGTCGTTGATATTTGTTGTTATTATAGACACTTATTTAATAAATGAGAAATCACTTTGTGCCCCAGCAAAAAGGGAATTCTGAAAATGAGGCTAGGTTTGAATAGAAAATCTTAATTAATATTTGAAGCAAAACCAACCAAGGAGAAATTAAGTTGATGGTTCCACTAGTAATTTGAAAAACATTTAATTAATTAATTAATTATAATATTAAGAGACTTGTATGATAGGAATGAGATTCTTAAAGTTTACCCAATAAATTAAATATATATCTCCCCCAAATTCACAGTCACTCTATCTCCTTAAGATGTCACGCTCATGCCTTGATAATATATACGAACCATTCTGAATATTTTACAATTCACTCAGGTGGCATTGAGGATGTTCAGCACAGGTCAATGAACAACATATAACGCCCCTTTACTGGCATGCACTCTATGTAAATGCGCTTCTTGTCTTGTCAAGGATGGTTGCTCTAAATCATCATCATCATCATCATCATCATAACATGCAAGATGAGATAATGTGATGGGAAGGGGCAAGGTGTTGGTTTTCCTAAATATTTCTATGCAATAAAAATAATAAATATAATTTTTTTTTCAGGAATTTCAAGGACCGTGTTATAGATAGATCTAGAGTTTTTTTAGGGTTTATACAAAGATTACCTAAAGATTATATATATATATATATATATTTATACTTTAAATAATTGCTTCAAGGCTGGGTGTCGCAAACTACAAGACTTCCAAGTGTCCGTCTTTAACTGTAATCCAAACGAACCACTAATAAAAAATCTCCTTAACCTTTTTAGAAGAGAGGGATTGCTATGTCTTTGAGTGCTAGTTCTTTTATTTTGTGTTTTTCAGGTGTTCTGTACTGTACAAAAAATAAGATGCATAATATTCTATTTATAAAGAAACCTAAAAACCCTATAAATGAAAAAAAAATAAATCAATTTGCCTCCTAAATAATATCACACATATTACTCCAAGATAATTTTAGAAATTTATTCAATCAAATCCCTACTTGATTTTTTTCTTAGGTCTAGAATTGTAATCCCCGATATTAATTACATTCAAGTCCTTAATTTTTAAAATTTATTTACAATCAAGTTACACTTGATTAATCATCTCGGTTTGATTTCTGACCAATGATTCTTATGTGTATGACCTATTAGGTTAACCCAAATATAATTCATAATTTTAAATAAAATAGGATTAAATAAATTAATTAGTTATCAATTCATTGATTTATATTTAAAGATCAAGTACAATGTCTGACAACGTGTTATGATCCCTCAAATATTAGGAAAGTCATAAGTGGTTTGATTTAACATTTCAATAACCGATTTCTCAGTGTAATTATGATCCATTTTATCAATAATGTTTTGAATTAGATATTATAGCTTGAAATGTGTCTACTCTATCAAATCATGTTTATTCTCAACACCATAGTTATTGATTATCTGAATAAGATTTAAAACTCTTTTCAAATCTCATTCCACATTTCGCAAGGATTTTCAATCAATATCATTTGAGAACAAATAAATATTTTTCCTAATTAACATAGGGTAATGGATCATTTCTTGATTATTGAAATACCTTCATATAGTTCATGTTATATCCAATATCTACCTGTTTATTACCCTTGATTAGGACAACATGTAGCGGGATTAAAGCATAACACTTTCTATATAAGATAATTTAGTGATCTCGAGTATAAGGATCACTTATACAACTGTCACACAAGCCTTTCCATAGACATAGGTAATCTCTCCATATGAAATTCTCATGCGGGTCATTTCATACATGTCATCTGAAAAACTCCTACATATTAGTTTTAGGTATCCCTTATACCCAATCTTATGATAACAACTGCTTCATTTCATAAAAGAAAGAATTTATGTACTCGTCTTAACAACTCTAATTAATGTTCAGTCTTAATAGAGCATTAATCAAGAATATTTAGGAATAATGTTTTAATGCAATAGAAATCCCATAATTATAACAACTTTATAATTTTCTTTGCAAAATATTTTTATCCCAAGAACTATATCTTTACTCTAAATTTATTAATCAAATATTAGATTCATTAATCAAATATTTGATGAATATTAAAGATAAATAAAGCCTTTATTAAAAATTAAATTAAATAAATATTACATGAAAAAGTCAATGTCACGTGTAACAAACTAACCGACTACAAGGCATATACACTAACAATCTTCCACTTACATTAAAGTCAATAACTCATGTATCAAATACCATATCGGTTTACTTGATGATAATACTTTTTCTAGGATAATGTCTTAGTAAGAGGATCTACAAGATTCTCTTTAGTAGGTATTCATTCTATTTTCACATCATTTATTTCTATGATTCTCTAATCAAATGGAATTGTCTAAATATATTTTTGGATAATTGATGAGACCATGACTCCTTTGCTTATGAAATAGATCAATTGTTAATTCTATACAAGGCTATTGGATCAACAAAGCTAGTAACCACATCTAATTTAGTGATAAACTTCTTGGTTCAAACAATCTTTTTTATCCTCTCAAACACAGAGGTATACTAAGCTTTAGTTGTAGAATTTACTTTGGTCTCTTATTTGAACTCTTCTAACTCACAACACCATTATTTAGAGTAAAATATAACAAAATTGATTTTTTTTTATTTTCAACATCTGATTGAAAACTAGCATTCAAATAACCATGAACTACCAGTTCATCTTCTCCATAGACAAGAAAAACATTATTAGTTCTTCTTTTGAAAGGTTTGCATGTTTTGAGACAAACACTTTTGTTCAATGACATGATATAAATAATATATAATAGTTTCTTTTGGATAGACCATAAACTTATATTTATTTAACTTAGCTCCTAACTTGTTAGATATAATATATTTTACATAAGCGTCACATCTCAAATCTTTAAGTATGATGAGATTAATCTTTTACCATTTGATATCTCATAAAAAGTCTTATCAATAGATTTTGATGGAATCCTATTTAAAAGGTAACCAATAGTTTATAGGGTATAACTCCAGAAAAAAGATGAAAGGTTTGTATAACTCATTATGGATCATACAATATCCAACAGGGTGCAATTTCTCCTTTCAGAAACTCCATTATATTGTGGTGTTGTGTCCATTATGAGAGAATCTCATTCTGTTTTAGGTAATCTTGAAAATCTAGACTTAAGTATTCACCATCTTGATAAGATCGAAATATCTTAATACTCTTTCCAATTTATATTTCAACTTCATTTTTGAATTATTCATACATTTCAAATGACTCAGACTTTCATCAAATACACATTGTCATAACCCAATTTTGGGTTCTCTCAAATTGTCCTTTTCTCTTAAACAAATAAAAAAAATGAAAAAGAAAAAAAGAAAAAAAGAAAAAAGAAAAAAGACTAGCAACTTGGTTAGCAATAACAAGCTCAAAAGGGATTTAAAAGCATGAAGGAGGCAAACTAGAATCTTGGACAAAATTGAAAACTCAATTGCACCCTTAAAAGGACCTAAGAGTGAAGGATAATAATCTAGATTCAAGATTAACTTAAATGAATATCAGACGAATTTGCATAACAATTAAGTATGAGGACTTAATTAGATTTTTAATAGGTTAATTTGATTTAATCACAGATCTAATTAAAGATCTAATTAAGTTTAAGAATTAATCCGGGTCGAAATTAAAAGAATTAATTAAGTGCAAGAACTTGATTAGACTTAACAGGTCAAATTAATTTTATTAAGGATGTAATTGTTGAAAACTTAAATTTGGAAGCCTAATTCAGGCTTAATTGAGAAGATTGAGATTCTGGAGGGTCAAATTTAATTTTTACAAACTCAATAGGATGAAATCAGGGGAAGAATTGCAAGAAAATCAAATTTTGAGGGGGGGTCAATTATGGGCCAAATTGAAGAAATATAAGACTAAAGACCTCTTTTCAAAAGGCGCTCATATTCAGGGATCAAATTTGGTTAAAAATAGGGGTGGAATTGAAGAAGTTAGAAGTTTGAAGGTTAATTGAGGAAGAAATTGAAAATATCTAAGACTATGAAGCAAGTTGAAAAAGACGCTAAGATCAAAGGGACCTTTTAAAACTTCACAAGGGTAAAATTGAATTGATTCTTAAAATCAAAATTAGATTAAGGTTCCAATTGAGCAAATTCAAAGATTGGGCGTTGAAATCAAAAGGGGAACTTATGACCTAATTGAATTTAAGGTTACCAAAAGGACTTGTTTTGGTGTAAAACAACGCCATTTTGTCTAACATTAAGACAAAAAAACATAAAAGCCAAATGACATGTCGCCCGACACTATTAATCATCTTGTCCAAAAGAACTAGTGAATCATGGCTGAGGTTCCTCCTTGAAGTGCCTTTTTCTCAATAATTTCTCCCTTACACAGGACAAAAAACAGACCGCCCACACGCCTTGACATTGCACTACATCTCTAGCCTTGTCCCCATCGGGTTTCAGCCCTGTAGCCGCTACAAAACCCGTCTAAAGATACTGATTTGGCCAGCTTTAAGAACCTGGTTTTGCAGTACCAAGTTGTTGGCTTGTGGCCAATGGTTGAGATCCTTTTAAAGCGAATCAATGGCCATGATTTAAGCCCGAAAGGGACCCTAAAGACCTACTTCACCTCCTATAAATATGAGTGTGTCTCAACCGAGAAGAAAGAAAGAAAAAAGAGAAAAAACTTAAAGAAAAAAGGCCTCCCCTGCAGTTTCCCTAGTCCAACCGAAACCCACTACACCAACCATCACTCACTGTCACCTCTCCTCTTCCCTCTAGTTCACAGCCACCCTACCATCATACACCACCGTGAGCCTCCCTGCACAACCTCTTTACCTTTGAAATTCCCAACCACTGCACTGACTTCAATCATGGACAACCACCACTTCTCAGTCAAATCACCACTAACCAGTAGACCTCCCTTGGCCAGGTAACTTCTTCTCTTCTTGCTTCCTCAAGTAAATCCTTGCATGATAATGTATTAAGGCATTGTAAAAGAATGAAAAACATGTGTTAAGGGTTGGTAGAATCTTGCTTTTGCAACACAATACCCATTAGGCCAGGTTAATTAAGTCATAATAAAGGCCAGACCTCTCATTTAAGCCCGACCGTGTGGCTGGGCTTTTCATATAAAAAAGGATTTTAGGCAGTTTGCGGGCCCAACCAGATCAGGTTGGGCCGAGCATGAGCCCACCCTATATGGTTGGGCTTGGGCCTCGAGTTAGGAGGCCTAAACCACATGGTTGGGTTGAGCCCATTATAGAAATAAGGGCATGTTTGGCTAGTCAAAGTTTTACCAAATAAAAAAATGCCTTTTGTGTTCTTAAGGCATGTTTGCCAAACACAACCTTAAAATAATTTTTAAGCCTTTGACTTTTAGTTAAGGACATGTTTAGCAAATACGCCCTACTGATTTTCCAGCAATGTTTATTTTTTTATTTTTTGTGCTTTTGCCAAACAAGCCATAAATAATTTCTAAAAATTATGAAAAAATTTAGGAACCATTTTAAAATTATTTGTTGGTCCCTCACATGTTTTTCTAATAATTTCACTTAATATTCATGTTGTAGACTTACACTGTAAGATATTGACCTGATATTAAAAATACTTGTTTTTCTTTGAAAATTCAAAAAAAATTCAAAAACAATTCCTTATTCAAATATACAAAATCTAAAATTTTTCATGCATATTTTATAAAAAAATTTGCATTTTTATCATGTTTTGCAAAAAAAATACAAAAATTGGTATTATAATCAATTTATGATCATCCATTAGGATTTGACCAAAATATCAAAAACACCACAAAAAATTAATTTGGTTAATTAATATTTGAGGTATGAATTTTACAACATAATGCATATTCCTGATATTAAATTAAATGAATTAACAAAGAATAAATGTTAGGAATTAACTGTAAACTTTAATACCTGAGATATAAAATTACACTGTAAAGTATATCCCCAGGTATTAAGGATATAAAATATAAATAAATGCACTATTAAAACTTGGGCCTTAGAATGGTTAGTATTTAACTCGATAAAATAGGGATCTCCTTACCGAAGATGACCTTTCTTAAACCTTAGATGAGCCAATGAATAGAAACAAGACTTGGAAAAAAACAATCAATCAATAATGCAATTTACGATAGGTAGGATGCACTAGAGATGATGCGTCTTTCCATGCATAACTAGTTCCCTTACCCAAACTCTTACATATCATTAGGTTTTCTAGTGACCATAATACTAGGTGAAGACTCCTGAACCCTTCAAATCATAATTTTATAATTTATCCCAACACATTCAAAACCCCCTCGATCCAAGAGCTAAAATCGACTATTCAACACCATGCACACCATGACAGGATGGCAGCTTCGTTGGGGATCTTGCTGGTTAGACTAAGCTTTGTTGATTGTTTATTTGTTGTTTGTTTGTTTGCTTGTTGAGTGTAAAAATATGATAATTATATGGAAATAATTAAGTAGTGTGTTATATGATTCCAAGAGTTGGTATAAAAGATGATAATGAAATATTTTGGTTAATAACAAGAGTTATTGCTCCGGTTAGATTTCAAGACATGAGTGGTTCATAATCAGTATGCCAAGCAGATAGGATTTCTCCTTAATTTATTTTCATTTATAAGAAATAATAAAAAGAAATAAATGGGGTATGTTTTATGGAAGTCGTGGATATATTTGAATAATTATTATTTTCTATCATATTATAAAAGAAAAGAATATAAATTTTTTTTATAAATAAGACTTGATTAGCTATCTTGTAATTTTGAATGCTAATGGAATTTTATCAACAGCGGCATTTAACCTTGGGAAAAGAAAAGAGAGTATGTTAAGTAAGACTAGATTAGCATTCGAACTATCGACTCAAATTGAGGACTGTCCCATTCTTCATGAAGGCATCAACTGGTAAGAAACGTTATATGCCTTGCTAGATTGTAAACAAGGCATACCCTAAGAAAGCCCTAATTCGAATTTCAAACGGATGTCATCCTTCCACTCCTCACATTTCTTGGCTCTTCTCTAAGGGGCCAGAACTCTTCTCCCAGAACTTGTAGTGCTGGGTTCTAAGCTCCAACATCTTCTCAACTTCCTCGATTGGAAGCCCCTTTGTTTCTGGCACATAGATTAGGACGAAGATCAAAGCCACAACAGATATGATCCCAAAAATTACAATGCCCAGGATGTCCCAATTGCTTGTGTTAAGGACAGGAAGGACTGGGCAACGATGAGGTTTGAGATCCAGTTTGCAGTGGCAGCTATTCCTCCACAGACCCCTCTAAACCTCAAAGGGTAGATCTCAGAATTGACAATCCATGGGACAGTACCCATTCCTGGAGAGAAGAATATGATGTAGAGTGTCAGGCCAATTAGTGCAACCCATCCGTATTTGCTTGGACATCCTCTTGTGTACCATTCCCTATGGCTCTTACGGACTGTGCTATTTGAGATCAAACATGATCCTGGCAGTAGCTGCAATAAAACATCATCATAGATTACTCTGGCAGGATTTCTTAGAAGGAGGGTTTTTGAATTAGTTGAGACAAAAGTATTTCTGTTTGTTTCCATGTCTCAGACACTAGTTGTTTCTCATTCTTCAGTAGCGGGAAGGATACCGTGTTTCAAGTCGGTCGCTTCATTTTATTAGCGAGCTTAGCGATTCAATATCAAGGAGGTCCAAATTGTTGAACGTTTTGTTAGCTTTTGAACATCCCGTATTTTAGAATTGAGATTTTATTGCAGTGTAGCTGGTTACTGGTTAATGAGAACCATGCTATGGGTAGGATTAATATAGTGGTAGGTGTAATGTACCTTATCAGAAGCTGAAGAACAGAACCCACAATCTGGATGTGAAGCCTTCAAACACTTCATGCAGTCCCAACCAGCAGCATTTGTGACTGAACTGTAATCTGGGCAGGTGTAGGCAGCAAAGCTTGATTCAGTTGCTATAACGATCGGTGAGTGAGTTGTAGTCTCACGGAAAATTCCTGATAGAAGTCCAAGAGAGATTACGACACCAAACAAACTGATGATTAGGAGTTTCTTCCTTCCTGTCCTGTCAATGAAGTATATGCTCACAATAGAGCCCAAGGCATTGAACCCAGCAGTGACAAGTGAGAGGAGGAGTGCAGTTTGGTTAGAAGCAAAACCAGCCAACTGAACCATGGTATTAGTGGGACTGTAATTAATACATGACTGTATTAATGCCCACAAACTGCTGGAAAACCTGAAGGCCAACACCTGCAATGAGTCCTCTTCTCACTGTTTTGGTTTGCAATAGTTTGATGAGATTGATCTTCTCAGAACCCCCTTCTTCCAGAATTTCTTTGTCAATTGATTCCTTTAGATCCTGGATTTCTGTTTCAACGTCATCAACTGGATATATTTTCCTGAGGATGGCTTTGGCTTCTTCTTCTCTTCCCTGCAGTATGTAAAGTCTTAGAGGTAGGAAAAATAGAATTTCTTATGAAGAATTAGGAAAGCAAATGTTAGAGAAAAATAAAAGGAGAACCTTGCGAAATAGCCAGCGGGGGGACTCTGGAAGAAGAAGCATTAGGCTGAACTGCAGCAGAGCTGGAACTCCTGCAATCCCAAGCATCCACCGCCATGTTCCTGGTGCCTTGAAAACACATGGCAAGTTATAGCATTGTCGTATTTACCAAACAGAACATGTGATGTACAAGTAAGTATCAAATAAACCTGTCTAGTGAAAAATCTCTCTTACAAACTTGGGTATAAAACGAACTTCAAATAAGCTTGCATGGTAATGGGCAAATTCACAGAGCTTCAGTTTTAGCTTTACCTTGGTAAAGGCCAAGTTGATGAGATAAGAGAGGAACTGGCCGCCAGTAATGAGAAATCCATTGGCACTGACAAGATCACCTCGGATTTTTGCAGGAGAAGCCTCTGAAATGCAGAGAGGGGCAGTCATAGATGCCATTCCAACACCGAGTCCAACAAAAACTCTACCAATGATGAGAAGAGCTGGGCCAGGAGCAGAAGCCATGATAACAGCTCCAGTGAAGAATAGGAAATCAGCTATGAGGATTGCACTTCTCCTCCCATACCGGTCATTCGCCCATCCACCAATTGCTGCTCCTATGATTGCTCCGGCAACTGCCATACTCACAATGCTCTCCTATTTATGGGTCATAATTTACAGTCAGGATGCGCCATATATAATCGGTCCAAAGTGTGTTGCTGATGTTTTTTCTATTAGAATTTTTTTAAAAAAATCATATTAGAATTAACTTGAATTTTGAGTACATTAGGGTTGATTATGGATTTTATTGTTTCGTCAAAGTAAAGAATCTCCAAGTTGTTAAAACATTCTTCAGACCTCGGTATAGAGGGTTGTTGCTAAGTTACTGGAAACGGATATCTGCCAGAAATTAGCTTAAGAATGATAAATGATGGCTACAAATGAATGAAAAGAGCAAAACTTTCATTAGTTAGAAAGAAAGAAAGAAAGAAAGGAAGAAAGGGTGAATTAACGAGGACTTTCTTAAAAGCCACCCCATCTAAACCTCTTAAACAAGTTTTTGAACTATTGTTTGGACTGTAGCATGAAAAAATAAAATATGGTGTAAGAAATATTTTAAAAAATAATATAATTTAAAAAATTAGAGATAATTTTTGTGATTTCCGAGGAAATGTTATCTTAAATTCGTTTAAATTTTATAATTTAAATTACATAAAATTTAATTAGTAAAGGAGGAAGAAAAGAAAAGAAAAAAAAATCTTGGAAGCACACTAAAACTCTAATGATACTATCAATACTGTTGTAAAGATCTCAACAAGACAACTCCAACAATATCGAAAAAGGTCACCAACAATAAATGTAGTAGACCACATGAGCAGTTCAAAGACAAGTGAGCCATGACATCTTTGAACGGTTTGTGTAGCTCATTTCGTTCAATGTTTGTGATTTTTTTTAGTATTTTTAGATTTTTTTTATTGATATTTTTTTAACTGTTATGCTAATGTGTTCAATTTTGATGTGTTTTTAAATATCTTTATTTTTTAATTTTTTTTTTCCTTCACAATCTGTTGCATGACGAAACTATC
>Ga0307517_10007532_pt1 | contig 15836 bp, 21 predicted proteins | sample 23_EM_MG_FD_194515 | JGI IMG/M metagenome (GOLD analysis project Ga0307517, IMG submission 194515) | Populus trichocarpa ectomycorrhiza microbial communities from riparian zone in the Pacific Northwest, United States - 23_EM | ecosystem: Host-associated > Plants > Roots > Unclassified | place...
GAGTCTGAGGGGTTTGATAGGCTCCTTGCCTTTCTTGCCCACTAATTCCCGGATAGCAAGGAGCCTCGCCTCGTCATTTGGATTGTACGGGAGCTCAGTAACTTAGGAACAGTATCTATCTGCACATTTTGCTTGTCCTCGGTCCAAGCGACCAACACAAACGATGAATGAAGGGGAAATCGAGCTCGGCCTCCTGGCCAGCCGTCAGCTACATTTATTGCAATTGCCAAAAAATATTTTATCGGACCGTTGGTGCATTGGTTAACTTATCAATTTTTGTATCCGGTCGCGCCTCAGTTCGACTCTCGCGCAGTTCCATTTTTTTGGTCGCCCTTCCATTGCAAAGGAGGACCAGGGGGACATCTCACAAAACTGTATGTCCATAATCCAGTCCGGTTTGGAGTGACATGTGCCATGAGTGGTCCTCCTTTCAACGGATCGCTATCGAGGAGCCAGTGGGCAAGAGAAGCAAGGAGCCTATCAAACCCCTCAGACTCCCCTCGCACCGGCAGTCTCGCTATCCCGTTAAACCGGTCGGATCCTATCCCCTGACACTTTTGACATGGCTGACGTTGACACCTGTCAACGTCAAAACAAAAAAAAGTCGGCGAGGATAAGGTTTTTCGGAAGGGCTGTAAACGTTGATTTCCCCTTTCAAAAACCTCCACGCTCGGCACTTTTGAAGGAACTGTCAAACCATGCATCTGGAATCGCGGCGCCACGGCAATTCTACTCGAAATACACCCAATCTTCAGAATTACGGGTCCGTGAGGGACTGTAACCCTACCCGCTTCAACGTCACTATACGTTGGTGTTACCTCGATGCTTGGTCGCTCAGCGGCCCCGTCGGTGTATATGTGATGTGGAAGTTCTCAGATATTGCGGAATAAATCTCGGCTACTGGCATCCTCCTAGGAAAGTTATACCAGATAGTTATTGTCTTATAGTGTGCTTCCCCAGAGCGGGCTTTGCAAGAAACGGGCGTGGTAATCCATTAGGATAGAGTCTAATACAAGGGATTATCAAGAACTAAAGACGCGGGTGGGAAACGATTGAACAAAGCGAAAACCACGGCGGCGGCACCAAGAATGAATATGACCGGACGGTCAAATGGAGTAAGGATGCGACCGTGTATGGCGCAAAACGGGGAACAGCTTCAAGATGCAGGACGACAGCGGCAACAAAAAAGGAGATTAGGAGAGATGGGGCGTCCGTAGAATAAAATGAGCAGTCGGTTACGTTAAGAGAGGACAAGAAATAGGCCCGTCGCAAACCAGCGGAGGGGAGGAGATTGGAGGAATTAACCTCGACCAATAATTAGATGGGAGCCAAAATATCGGGAGAACGAGCGCAAATTCGGTGGGCGGCGAACTAGGCGAGACGGAGCAATGGTGGAATTACAAATAGCAGCGGGCGAAATTGTCAGGGGGAAGGATGAAAAGCCAGTCTTCTTCCGCGACTGCCGCTTCGCAATCGGCTTCTATGGATCGGTAGAGGTCAATGACAGCGCGGGCGTTTTCCAGCTGTGGGATAAAGGTGTAGCCGGAGAGAATCAGTTCCCGCCGAACGCATACGAGATCCGATGGGATATAACTACTGACGGGAACAACGTGTTCCTTCTGAACCTCGCGATTCATGAAATGCCACATTAGAGTCTGGAGCCCTATGGCATGATTGAGGCGGAGAGCGGTTCTGAACGGCCGATAGAGCGCGACGTCTCGCGTGGCGACTGCTGGGTGCGGGAGCCCGAGAACTAAACGTGGATTAGCACAACAGGCGGAAAAGGAGCCGGGAGAGATAATAACGCACCAGAAAGGTCATTCCAGAGGGAGTGACCAACAATTATCTTGTCGGCAATGATTAATGCCACGCTCTGTTGGGTTTCCTCAAAGGTGAGAGCATTATCTAAGGAAAATTTTAGGACACAAGGTGTCGAGGCATCAATGAACGCTCGACACTTACTAGACCCCAAGTCCCCTGCCAAAATACCGGTCACATTTGTCCGATAATCGGAAACGGGCAAAGTGGGTTTGACAAAGTGGTCGAGGATAGTGACACCCACATAGTTCACTATCGCAACGCGCCTATGTGAGATCGCAGCAGACTGATGAGGAGGCCGGACCGACACGAATGATAGGACAAGTCGGAGACTCACGCGAGCATGGACGTTGTGCCGCCTTGTTTCGAAACGAGCAACAAGAAAGGCATGGTTAGGCTCGGAACATAGCGGCCGATCGGGAGCATGGAACATGCCTGGACCGACTCCGACGGACTGGGTGGAGAGCGCGATGTACTCAGGCGCGGACATTGAAATTTATAAAGCAAGCAAAGACCGAGAGCAACAGAGAAAAGACAGGAGAGCAAAGCAGAGACTGTTGGGGATGTCTTCCAGGACCTCCGGCCCATTTTAAGCGATCCAGCTTGAGTGAGGGACATAACAGTGTGACATAGGAGCACACCAAGATTCGGACACCAGACAGATTGAAAAGACAGATTGGAAATGCTGTAAACCTGGAAGAACATCCCCGAGTACTCGGCCATGTCGGGGCCAAGACCAACGGAGTATCATACTGTACCCTCTTTTTGAAGCGACCCGAGTGGAGAATTTGCAACTTTCCACGTCCCAAGACATCCAGATGTCCAGAATGACAACCAGGTGATTTGGTTTCTTTGGAGAGATGCCAAAATTTGGGGGGTCTCCCTATCCATTCCTATCACGATTTTCTGCGGAAGGGAGTGGTTAAAGCGGTTTGGCCACGTGAGGCGGGCGGAACACGCGGAAGATCGGAGTCACACGTGGCACATTCCGCTTGTTGAAGCATGAAGAGGGTCTACGATGCAAACGAGAACACCGGCAACGTCCCGTCCAACGGGTCGGCGCAGTGTCGGATCTGTTTCGACGGCCCAGACCAGGAACTTGGGAGGCTGATCAGGCCGTGCCTTTGCAAAGGGTCAATAAGCGTAGGTATTCGCGCAGACTACCATCAATCACAGGCCGTATATCCCATCTCTTCTCTCTTTCCCCCTCTCTTAGCACGTCCATGTCAAGTGTTTGCAGAAGTGGAGAACTACCTCCGCTTCTAGGAACGCATTCTGGGTCTGTCCCCAGTGTCACTACCGCTACCACTTCGCCAGAACTCGAGTGTCTGGGCTGGCCTCCAATCCAGGCAAGTTTCCTTCGAGCTTGCGTGCGCTCGATTCTCCCTTACGTCGGTTGTACTCCAGTGGTTGTGGCTGCCTTCTCAGCGACCATATTCACGCTCATCGTCTACGTCTCTTCCCTCGTTACCGCCGCCTGTCTTGGCCTGTTTGAGCGCGGGGTCTCCGACGACTCCTACATCTTCTCGTACTATTTTTACCCGATTGACACCTTCAGGGATCTCGTCTCATCTACTCTATCGATATTGAACGACGAGTTTGGTATAATTGAGCAACGCGAGGGTCTCCATCGCAGGTCTCAGCATCGCCCGACCCCACTCATCACCAAACCCGACAGTCTAGTCGTCAGACTAGTCAAGAAGTTTCTCCTTGGTCTCCCCCTTGTGGGCATCGGTTCCCTGATTCAGATGATTCTCTCCATGCCAATCCTCGGCCCAGTCCAATGGATTGCTCGCTATCGGTCCTCTCGGGCTCGCAGGGGCTCCACCAGAGACATGACCGCCATCATCGTCGTTGGACTGATGCTCATTGGCGCCCTCAGGTTCATATATCAATTTTTATACCCACAGTTATGCTTGCACGCTCAACTCTTTCCGTTTTCTACAGGGCACTCGCTAAGGTTTACGGCTTTACCCAAAAGCTCGCCAAACGACTGCTCCTTCGAGCGGAGGACATCATCCTCGAAGTCGGTTGAGACGGGTCGCCGGACACCCCACTTCATATCGTGCTCCGATACCCACTTTGCTTTTCAGAACCAAACACTGCCATGTTTATCGTAGTGCCCTTGAATTGTTCCGTATTATTGGATATAAGATCCCGATCGTTACGCGAATCTCGCTCCAGTCCGTGTCACTATAAGGTTCACCGCCCCCTCCATGCTCCTTCGGCGCCCGGCCTATTGCGAGCGCACAATGGCGGAGTGTCAAAGGTGGGGAGCTTATGATATTACGAAAGACCGGCATCATTGTGTAAGCAAATGAGCCAAGACTTTGAAATAGGAAAAACCGCGCTGTCACGGGTTCAGAATAGACTAAACCATCTGCGATCCTCCAGATCACATCGATACATAACCTAACCGACAAGTCCATGCTACCGCAACTACCGAGGCGCTCATCCTCCCGCTCCAATTGCATTTACGGACGGTGGTCCAAGTCAGACAAGATCATGCAAAGTGAGAATGATGAGATGACCGTGAAAGGACAGGCTAGCTATCATACGCCTGGTGGAAGTAAATGAGATGGGGGAAGTTACTGTCTACCATCGTCTTATTGCACAGAAACCGGCACATCAGAAGCTCCGTCTCAGCTGCCGCTTGACACCTTCGTAGATAGCTTTCGTCTCCGTCCTGCTCGGCTCCAGTTCCACGAGGTATTGGTCGATTGCCTGGTCGATCCTGAACACGGGAAACTCGTCCTCGCGCACTCCAACACCCACACCTGACCCCGAAGAACCGAGACCACTGCCATACGAATGCGACTGCCTCGAGCGTTTGGCTTCTTCGAGCCAGTCGTTCAGCAACACAGCGATGTCACATGAGATTGCTTGTACGTTTTGTTGTTGATTAAACGGGGGTATCTGTCGTGTTTTGGATAAAACGTGGCGATGGTGAGATGGGATGATTATACGAGGGATAGAGCGAATAGGGTGGAAGGGCGGCGAACACGTAACAGAGACGAGAGCTTGCAAGCGTATCTGCTATTTCACAGACGAATGGAAACAAGGCCCGAAGAATGGTAGAAAAAAACGAAACGAGATGAAAGGAAGGGGTAAATGAAAAGAATGAACTTTACCTGCGATTCATACATCCCATGCAGGATGTCCCAGATCTCGGGGTACGCAACTCCACATTGAGTCAGCGCCCGGGGCGCCCATCCAGCAGGGACGACTTTATCGCTCGCCAGCGCGAAACGCACCAGAAGGTTAGCAACGTGACCTGTGCGTCGTGTCGCAAATGTCATGAGGTAAAAATCCGTCAGCGACTTCTCGATTGTTCCTCCAACCTTCCCGCCGTAGGGGGGAAACACTTACGCAGTGGAAAGGCGCACTCTGATGGGTAAAACCTTTGACCGAGAGGAACCACCTTTGCCACCAGTCGATCAGCTGCGTCGCTTGGATCGACACCCTCTAACGCTACATTCGCAATGTGGGGAAAACATCGGACTGGGCGTCAGGGCGGGGCGCGCGGTGGGAAATGAAGTGTTTCTTACTTTCGTCAAATATCCTGCTCCAAAGGGGCCGAACCAAGTTATCATCCCGGTGTTCCGAGACATGATAGATAAGGAGTTTCATCGTGACCAAATCGAAGGGTTCTGCCCACCCTTGGTAAAGCTGCCGTGGAAGTTAAAATAAGTCCCACCCGTTAGCGCTTTTGTCACCCAATCTGCAACAAAAAATAATAATAAAGGGAAATGAAACGACCGCTGATTCACCTCTGTGACGGTAAAAAGCCTCGTTGTCAAGAATTTAATCTTTTCTCCAACTTCACCGGCTTCATTTATCCTTGGGGAGAGGGTGTGATACAGTTCGAGTTGCACTTGCGCGACCTCAAGTTCTTCCTCCAGCTCTGTTAAGAACGAGATAGCATCTTCGTGCCGACCTCCGACAGCGACAGGATGCGACTTGGCGTTTCCCACAGCCAACGTTAAATATTCAAGCCTCGCGTCGAGGGTCAGATCGAACCTAATATCCAAAAAGGTGAAGGGTCAGGTGTTTTTCTCCCCAGCTCGGAAATACCGAACTGCCTCACGCTGTTGATTTCGCGAGAGCGGCGAGAACCTCCGCAGCTCGCAGTGGCTGCCCGTCCTTGACGTAGAATTGCCAAAGGAGCTGATACTTCTCCACCGTCCCCGGCTCCCTCTTCAAGTGGGCCTCAAGGTAGGCCGGACGCATCTGCGAGGTGGCACGCCAGACATCAGCCAAACGGAAGAGAAAGCAAACCCCGGACAGCACACTGACCTCCAACAACTCATCTGCCAACCCTCTGCTGATCAGCCAATCGTACAAGGTGGAATGGAACAGTTCATCCTCGCTCGAGAACGCCAGCTCATAAGCATGGGACCTTGGGACCTCTGGATCGTCTGTCTGGGCAGTGCCGGGGGTGTTGGAAGATCCGGCGCTCTTGTCCTCGAAGTGCTGAAGTGACTGGAGAACTAGATCGTAGCACTTTTTGCGGAGTTCCCAGAATTTGGCCCTTGGGTCAGAAGCATCCAGGGACCCCTCGTGCCAATACTCCCGGCCAATGGAGTCCGGGTCAGCTGTCTGGGCGCACCTCAGCGGAAGCTCCACCGCACCTAAACCGATTATTCAGGGTCATATTAAAGCTCCGACAGGCCACGCTTACCTTTTGCAAAGTTGAGCTCCTGGAAGTGGCCGCAAATCTCACTAAGCTTGTCAAACTCGAGGACTCGCGCGCCTTTGATCAACAGCCTGGGAGACATACAGCGAATTAGAACTTCAGGCCGTGTTGCTTTATGTCACCTACCTGAGTGCTTCACCTAACCAATTCTGTCTCTCCGTGAGGTTCCTAGTCTCGATGGCCTTTCGGACGTTCTCCTTCGCCTGCAGAGCAATGGGTTTAGGATACGTTCTAGCGGACGATGTGGCCATCCGTGTCATCGCTAGCTCACCTTATACAACATTACATCGTCGGTGCTACAAAACGAACCGCATCGTTGTTGTAATACATCGCTAATGGTATCGACCTACAGGGCGACAGTGATGGCGACAGATAAGGTGAGCGTCAGTTCTGGTTCCGGCAGCGTGTCCACGATCCGTGGAAAAGAGTGCGCGTATACACGGTAAAGACAACGAGGTCCGCAGCTCGGAGCAACGTCATGAGTTAGTTCGTCCTCCAGACCCAAGTCATGAGGTAAGGGCGGGGTAAATCCGGAAAAAAACAAAAAACCACGAGAGTGAAAGGGACATACACTGATCTGCTGACCAATTTGTTGGTCAATGACAACGTTGACGAGTGCTCTAGAGACCGTCACGCCGTTCTGACTAGTCACTAGATCCTCAAAGGTCATCTCCGACAACGACCTTTGGACCGACTGGTCACATTGAGCGATTAACTCCCCCCACCTGTGGTCAATCAACAGCAAGACGAATGAAATAGCCTCGATTGTTCTGGTCAATAGTGAGAGCATCTGGGATACGGAACTCTGCTCTGCCTTCCAAGCTTCCTGCTCGCTGGTCGTCGCTCCTCTAGCGCCAGCCTGGTCTCCAGGAGTCGAATGGAACAGCTGGGGGTTGGTGTCCAAAAGTTCCTTCAAAGCATACAAATTCTTTTGAGCGGTGATGTACACGATCTCGTGGACGGCGGACTCGTTCAGGCCAAACGCCCTTTACCATGCAAGACGTGTTAGCCTTGAACGTGTGAACGCTAGTAGGCCGGCGTCATTAACTCACGCAGGTTGTACCAGCTTGGACTTCCAGAAAGGCCGCACAAGCCTACCAAAATAAATCGCCAGACCCTCGCGCCTGCCGCTGAAGATGGCAGTCCCAGAATTTGGGGTGGACACGTACGACCTTTCAGCCCACATTGGCCTCTCCCCAAAATCATAAAAGACCTGCTTTGCCGTATTACTCAAGTCACCCTGAACAGACGGCCCCTTGCTTATTCCGAGACCCCCGAGCCCGTTTCGGATCGTGAGGGCAGTCGAAGCGGATTTTGGGGTAATGTCGAGAAAAGAGTTCCCAGCCGCGATCGCCAGTAACATCGCGCAAGTCTGGTCTCTGCCATAACTAAAGAAAGTGGGTTTGTGGGTGTTATGTCATTATTGCACCATATAAATCAGTATGGAAGTAGCGGAGAACTTGCCTATCCCGGAAATGAACGATCGAACCCGTGTTATTTTCCATAGCCTCTTCGAGTGCGACTTTCAACGCGTCTATAGGTCGCCTCTTCGCTAGGAATGACAACCCAACGTTCGTCATCACGATAAACTCCCGAGTTGGCTCCGTGAACTGATAGACAAGTTCGTTCGTGACAACCGGATCGTGCGTAGCATACACCTCATCATGGGGATCGCGTGGTGCAGGACACATTGCCCACGTCCGTCCTGGGATCGGTAGGAGTGTTGCTTGTTCTGTCAACGGCGGTCGTTGGGAGCCTTGGGGGCCCGCGTACCCAGAGTAGGTAGGAACTTGGTAAGACGTCACTTGTTGGGTAGGCGGCTGTTGGGGTTGGCCAAATGAGCCAATCTTTGGCAAATCTGGCGAAAGCAGGAGGATGTAATCAAGAGTGTCGACATCTCCTTGTTGAGTGGCTATTGTTATTCCAGCGAAATACGAAGCATTCTCGATGGCGGAGAGTATGTATGGTCGGGATCCACTAGGCGGCGGGTTGGCTTGGACGAGGGCGTAGGAGTTTATGGCTTGCGAATGTATCGGGTTGGTCTGTTCATCAGGGTGAAGGAGATTTGTTGGTGGGAGCCTGACATGTTGAACACCCAGCGTTTTGTATGCCCCAGGGGCACTAGAGTAACCATAACCCCCCAGTGGGGCTTGAGGAGAGAAAAAGAGTCGGACTCCGTTGGCCGTGATCGCCATGAGGTGTAGCTGAATGTGACCGCGAGATTCTATGGGGTCAATGACCTGTACGGACACGATGGAGAGGTTCTTCGCCGACAATGCTGGCGAGGAAAGGGCTTTGTCCTGAGCAAGTTTGTAGATGTTGGAAAGGGATTGCAGGTGTTGAACAGCTTTGTCTCCGTTTGTCCTGTACACCGAAATCGTGCTGCTGGACGATAGTGTGTAGAAGACGTTACGCTTCTTGTCAACGACGACAGAGGTAACGCGATCTATCTGAGGGTTAATTTTGCATAAGCGCGTCATTGAAACTCGCGTACCTTCTGATTTCCCCATCAATTTTGGGAAAAGTGTCTGCACGCCACCAATGGAGTGGTTAATCAGCTGTACCCTCTTTCCAAACCAACCTTCCTTCTCTTGATAATGGAGCTCATATAGGCAGCCATCCTGGGAGCCACACATGAATATCCTTCCATCCGCAGTCCCGACCACTGATGTCATTTCGACGTCGGTTGAGACAGACATGTCGGTGGCATACATCTTGATCTCTTTGTGGACCCTACCATCCTGACCCGTGACGGGTGAAACAGAAGCTCCGATCAAGAGGACACTTATTGGTGTGCAAAGGACGATGAGTTGGGAAATTTCGTCGATGAAGACGCCGGGTTTGGGTTGGACGGTGGCGACATGGGTTATGACGTCTGGCTGGTCAGAGAACGAGCTTATCTCTTCACTGTTGGTAGGAGAGTCAGTTCTGAGGTTGGGAGAGCGTAGTGGCTGGTGGCGCACCCTTCAACATAGTCCCATAAGAATAGCTTGTTGTCGATCGTGACCCAAGCACGGTCGATTTCAGGCATGAGTCCCATATGTGAAATGGCGTTTGCAGCTGCGCGTGGAATTGGAACATTGGTAGCGAGCAAGGCCGAGGAGTCACGCACCGGTGAAATACTGGAACAAACCCTCTGGGATTCCCGCCAGTTTTCTCTTGAGGAATGGCACTCGATAATCATCCGGGAAAACGCTGTACTGGCCAGAACTTCCGGCTGTTTTGCGTGAGAAAAGGGAGAATTAGATGAGGTGGGGTATAGATACGCACTGTACGCAAACATTTCGCCGTGGTCTGGAATGATTTGAGCGTCCTTGAGTAGTTGTTCCTGCAGCACCCTGGTTGCGGCCTGGAGAACGTCGAGGTCGACTACGGGTGGCGGCTGCTGTTGCCTAATAACGAGGACATTTGTTGAGGAGTTTGGGATGTTGTTGAAGGAGACGAATGACATGGAGGAGATGTTCAGCCTGGTGGCGATCGTATTGAGGCGCGCACAAAAGCGACGCGTTGTGTATCCTCCCTCGGTCTGGAAACAAATTGTTCGTGACCGACGCGAGCCGACGCGCCGTCAACGCGCCTTTCTCTTTCATCCACACGACGAACACCCAAGATGCCGCCAGCAGCGAAACAAAGGCAGAAACCCGCACCGACGCGCCAAGCCATAACCCTCAAGGGCTCGACAAAACTCGTTACAGAATTCTTCAAGTATGCCGCCAACACGTACATCCCATCTAGTCCAATCACCGGCGATGTGCCACTCAGTCTCTCGCTTCCAGGATCCTCTTTCAACGGGGTGTATACCCTTCTGATGACTTCCAGATGGTCAAGAAATACGGCCAGACCGTGTTGATCACTCAAGACGCCGCACTTGAGGCGTATCTCGACAAGTTTGTATCCACGTGTTCGGTCTCAGGCCTTGTCTTTATTAACAGCGACACAGGATATTGAAACAGATACAGAGTAAGTGTTTGACGGCTCCGCAGTGTGGTGGATGATCATGATGAACAACTTGGGTGTGTCTCAGAGTGGTTGCTTACCGGGTCCATCACCCAACTCGTTCTTGCCATCATCTCGAAGGATACGCGTACACCGCTTGAACGTTGGGTGTTTGATATCAACCTTGTCCAGACCGAGGGCGAGGAGGGGACAGACGCCAAGTGAGCACGCTGTGCCGCTATTTCGGGCAACCACTCATCGTTACCAGGGATGCTGTTTCAACCAAGCCCGAGGAAGAGATACAGGCAGAAATCCGATCAATCCTCAAGCAGATCGTGTCTAGCGTGACCTTCCTGCCAATTATCGATGAGCCAACCGTCTTCAACATCCTCGCTTACGCCTCGCAGTCGGCCGAGGTTCCCGCCGACGAGTGGGTGGATACGGATCCGCTGGCAATTGAAGCCGGCAAGAGTCAGCAGGTGAAATTGCGGAGCTTCAGCACGGACATCCACCGAATTGAAGCAATGGTTGCGTACCGATACGAAGAGTCGTGATAGTTGTCTTTACTTACTTATGTCGTGAACTGCCCGCGCTGAGAAAGCTTAGTTTCCGGTTTAATCACGGTTGGTAGCAACCGAGCCTGTCACCATAACAATGATGGGCGCACGCGGGTCCCGGCCCATTATAAAAGCTTTGTCCTCACAGCGCACAATGCTCTCGCTTCCATCCTTCTCTCGTTCCGCCGTCGCTCTTTCATTTTTTCTCTCCTTATTTCTCTTGATTTTTTTTGCCTGGTGCTCAGCCTGGTGCTTTCTTTCTCAATTGGTCGGACGTCAGACACCTATAAGTGATCCTGATCCCGCAACAAATGGCCCAAGAATCTTGGTTTCAAAGAGAGTTCCTCACCCCGAGGAGGCTTGCCTTCAACGTCATCTTCTACGGCTTACATTTCTTCTTCTTCGGATATGGTTGGTACACCCAGGTGCGTTGACTCCTATCATTGCCCACTTCCTCAACTCACAAGGAAACAGTACACCAATGCTCGGCTTGCTGGCCTCAACACCCTCAAATGGTCGGTCTGGACGTCTCGTGGTGCCGGTCTCGTTCTCGCTTTCGATGGAGGCTTGATCCTCGTCCCTATGTTGCGCAACATTATTCGCTTCATCCGCCCGAAATTCAGCTGGCTCTTCCCTGCCGATGAGAACATTTGGTTCCACAGGCAAGTTGCCTATTCGATGGCCTTCTGGGCCATGGTTCACACCACGGCCCACTATGTCAACTTTATCAACGTCGAGAGGACCCGTACGTCTTCCACGTGGTAACCCCCAGCTCTTATTTCCCTCTAATCTCCGATACAGAGATTCGCAAGGTTTCCGCACTAGATATCCACTACAAACAAGCCGGTGGCATCACTGGTCACTTCATGCTGCTCATCATGTTCATCATGTACACGACCGCGCACCACAAGATCCGCCGCCAGTGCTTCGAGGCGTTCTGGTACACCCACCACCTCGCGTTTTTCTTCATGATTGCCCTTTACACCCATGCCACTGGCTGCTTTGTCCGAGACTCCGTCGACCCTGATTACATCCCGTCTTTCCCCTTCTACTCGACCGATCATTGTCTTGGATACCTCAGCTGGAGGTTCATCATCTGGCCGGGAATCCTCTATTTCGGCGAGCGAGTATGGAGGGAAATCAGGGCGAGGAAAGCTACCCGGCTGTCAAAGGTCCTCGTCCATCCAAGTGGTACGTTGTCTCACTCCGACCTTGCCATCAATCGCGGGCCAGATTGACCAAGCCTATTTTTTCAGGCGCCATGGAGTTGCGGATCATCAAGCCAAGCCTCAAATACGTCCCTGGTCAGTGGCTCTTCATCCAGGTTCCCGATGTCTCCGGGTATCAATGGCATCCCGTGAGTCGTCGGTTCTCTTGTTTTCCCATCGAAATTGCCCCAGTTTACACATTCTCTTTGTTTTAGTTTACGATAACATCCGCGCCGGAAGACCCCTACGTTTCTGTGCACATCCGCCAGGTTGGAGACTGGACCCGGGCTCTTGGAGAGCGCATCGGGGCGGGTCCCTCAGTCGTTGCCGCCCTCACCTCAGCTGCCATGAAAGGCTCAGAGAAGGAGAACTCGATCGGCCGTGGGGACTTCGTCGAAATTGATTCCGCCCTCGAGAATCGCGAATTGCCAATCATTAGGATTGACGGTCCCTACGGTGCCCCTGCTGAAGAGTTCTCTAGCTGTGAGGTTGCCGTCCTTATTGGTGCTGGTATCGGTGTCACCCCCTTTGCGTCGATCTTGAAACACATCTGGTACAGACAGAAGAAGGGTAATGTTGGTTCATTGAGACGTGTCGAGTTTTTCTGGGTGTGCAGGGACACCCCCTCGTTCGGTTGGTTCCAGACCTTGCTTCAAGAAGTCGAGGCCGCCCAGGCAGATCCCAATTTCCTTCGGATCAACATCTATCTCACCCAGAAGATCGGTGAAGACATGTTATGGAACATCGCCATCAACGACGCTGGAGCGGACTACGACCCCCTCACTCTCCTTCGCAGTCGCACCATGTTCGGACGGCCGGATTGGAAGTCGATCTTTGGTAAGATGAGGGAAGCCATTGACGGCGGATCTTATCTTCCAGGAAGCAAGTCCCAGCTCAAGACGACCGTTGGCACATACTTCTGTGGACCTGGAGGGTTGGCGAAGGCGATCAAGAAGGCGACAGAGGAGGCGACTACTAATACCGTTCAATTCACATTTGCGAAGGTGAGCTATCCGCCGTCCCTGACGTGTGTTTTCTTTCGTGCGAATTTTGGCTGACGATCGTCGATCTGTTCCCCATCATCAGGAACATTTTTGATGTCCCCCTGAGACTTGGTTACCATCGTCGCCCACGTGGATGCCTCCCCACCCTTTGCTACTTACACCCCTGCTTCGAGATCTCCCTTGCTGTACACTGGTTTACCATCTTTTGGATCTGAAGCAACCACCATGTTTTTTTCCTTTTTTTTCCGAGGAAATTTCCTGTGCGGAAATTCGGATAGACAGGAAGGAGTACTTTTTTCGCTTTCGTTATGTTGTCGTGTGGATCATAAATCCTGCGACGACTAATTCAATTCCTCGTCGTCAATAAAACGACTGCCTGATGTTATGCAACCGGGGTCATATTTCACAGAACGAGGCGGCGCCTGTGAACAAAGGCGATGCAGGCTTGACCGCGTGTATCAGACCGTCTACATCTCACACAAAGAGAGAAGTACCATGTGTTGCGAACCTCGGTCCCAGACACGACTTCCCCATCCCAACAATCATTTCCTACGGGTCATCGTGAACGACCCTTCATAACCGAGAAAGACCGGCGGACTAAAGGTGTCCCTCCAGCGCCCTGCTATTGTCCCATCTGCGTCGCCAACGAGATACCCCCGATACAACCACATTCCGCGATCGTCTTCCATCTGCCAAGGGAGAAACGAGATGTCAGGGAGTGACGTCGGTCGTGGAAACGTGTAGGGACGCACATAATCCTTGAGGAAGCAGACCAGTCCGTCGTACGGTCTCACACGGCCGATGATACGGAATTGTCCCCACGAGGAATGTCCCTGTTGCGGAACCCGTCAGCGTGGCGGTATATTGAAGATTAAGAAATCGTTACCTCTCCGAGAAGAACCACGTCCTTTAGCGTCTTTCCTTCCTTCTGTCCTTCCGATAGATCAGCAACAGCTAGGTATTCGACCCCTTCTATTTCAACTCCAGAGAGAGTCTCTTTGATCGTCGGTTTCTCCGGTAGGAACGCATCCAGGGTGTCTCCAACGGGAAGGGTAGCGGATTCAAATACGACGTATTCCCGCGCTTTGAACGTCTGGCGATGACGCGAGAAAGGGGTATGAACCGCCACGTTTGAACTCGACCCCCGGAGGAAGGCGTTGTACGCCATGAAATCTGTGTACTGTTCATTGCGGGTAAGCGACGTGGGACACCATCCATGAAGTGAGCGAGTAATACGAATCTGGGTGCGACTTACTGTGAACGCCCCTTCCCAGACTCCCTCTAGGCTGCCGATCGTATGGACTTTAGACAGATTGTTGTCGATAAGACCAAACACTCTGTTCCACTCAGTGTCCCCGAGATTGTTTCCGATGACGGACAGTTCGTTCTTATTTTCGAGCGTTTCGGCAATACCGAGATAAGATATCGTTGCCGGAATCGCAATCGGAAGGGGAGTCAGCTTCACTCGTTCTCCGTAGAGAGTCATTTCGTGGGACGGTGGGTCGGCGGCACCTTCGCGTGGGGTATAGTCCGTCCAGGGAAGGTGACCGATGGGGTAACAATGTGCTCCTACGGAGAATAGCTTCATCGCGTTCACGAGGACCTTCAAAGTGTCTGGTTTGTAGTTTCCTATAAATTGGTCAGTCGAAACACTCTCTCGTTGATGGCCTGCTGCACACCTCTGGGGTAAAAGTTACATAGAAGCCACATGCAGATTGAGTGGGAGAGGTCGTTGGAAGGCCAGCCCTCCTCCTCGAGGGAGTTCGATATCGCGACCCAATAGTGCTTCAGCCAATGCGTTATCTGTGCCTGCTCGAGCAGGAGCCTCTCATTCTTTCCGTCGTTCTCGAGCATCATCACAAATGCCGTCCATATTGCAGGTTCGATCAACTCCAACTCGAAAGAGAGGGTACGTATTGCCCTTAGGTGGACCCATCGCCTCTTCAGTTCCTTGGCCAGACAATGGGCGGTCAGTCTCCCCTTCCCGAGCCTCCGGGTGGTCGTCTTGGTGTCGAATTTTGTCGCATAGATACGCGCGTACAGAGGGTGATTGGAGTTGAAGGACAAGAACTTATTCGATTCCCGGTCCAACAACAGAAGGGGGATCAGGTTGCTCAGAGGTGCGATAGACGTATCTTCGGTAGCTACCCAGAAGGCGACGTCCTCGAGAACTTCGAGTGGTAGTAACATGGGGAAAAGTGTGGAGGAGACTGATGAGTATGAGTATTTAATCCAATCGCCGTTTTGGTGTTACTGCTCATGCCGTCCGGCCCGCCCCCCCTCATTGTTGTCGACCGACCACCGGCGTTGGCAACGACGACGAGGGGTTCCTGCTCTCTTCTCGTTCCCAAACCTCATGTGCCTCAGATTCTACGTCAGGGAGGTTTGTACCCAACGCGATTAGCCCGTCGTCATCGTCGTCGAGAAACTCCGTAGCTGCTGGCCCATCATCTTCGGAGAGTCGAATACGGCCGCCTTCTGACCAAGGTTGAAGTCTTTGACGAGTGTTAATCAGGTTCCCTTCGAAGGGCCTTCCTCGGTGACCCACCTGTGAGCGACCACGGATCTCAATGCGTCGGACTTTCGCCATAGAAGGAAAATCGCGCACAGTCCGCAT
>Ga0307517_10007533_pt1 | contig 15836 bp, 7 predicted proteins | sample 23_EM_MG_FD_194515 | JGI IMG/M metagenome (GOLD analysis project Ga0307517, IMG submission 194515) | Populus trichocarpa ectomycorrhiza microbial communities from riparian zone in the Pacific Northwest, United States - 23_EM | ecosystem: Host-associated > Plants > Roots > Unclassified | place...
TAACCCGTCAAACCTGAGATCCGTGTCATGAAAGTCTGATAACTAAATAGAAAAAAATTTAATATCAACAAACTAAATAAAAAAATTAATTAAAAAGAAAAAAAAGAAGGCATAAGCTTTTTCACCGTGGACTGCACTGTGCAGTCCACAGTAAAAGGCATAAAAAAAAAAAGAAACTAAAGGCATCAGCTTTTTCACCGTGGACTGCACTGTGCACTCCACAGTAAAAGGCATTAAAAAAAAGCAAAAAAAAAAAAACTAAAGGCTTCAGCCTTTTCACTGTAGACTGCATATAATATTAAAATATGAAATCGAAAGAACAAAACTAATGAGGAAAAAGAAAAAAAATCTGAATCAACCGGGTTAACCCGCCAAATTAGGTTAACCTGTCAAACTTGGAATTCGTGTCATGAAAGTGTGATAACTAAATAGAAAAAAGATTTATTATTAATGAAATAAATTAAAAAAGAGATTAATTAAAAAGGAAAAAGCAAATAGAAAAAAATACCTACAGGAAGAAAAAAAACTAATCAAGAAAAAGAAAAAAAATCTGAATAAACTGGGTTAACCTGTCAAACCTGGGATCCATGTCATGAAAGTCTGATAATTAAATAGAAAAAATTTAATATTAAGAAACTAAATTTAAAAAAAAATAATTAAAAAAAAGAAAAAAAAATTAAAGGCATTAGTTTTTTCACTGTGGATTGTACTGTGCAATCCACAGTAAATAATATACGAAACCATCAAACTTATTTGAAACAATAAATAATTAAGTTATTATATGAATATTAATTGAATATAAATAATTAAGTTATTTGAAACAATAAACAATAAAAGGACATGAGAGGATGAATATGAATTGAATCCTAACTCCACTCTAAAACTAATAGTTTCTAATACTACTTTTCATTTCATTAGTAACTTATTCAGTGGCGGAGCCACAGCTAGGTAAGAGGAGGGTAATTGCCTTTTTAATTTTTTTTAAAGTATTGTTTTATATTAAAATATTAATATAATAGCTTTATAGTGTTAATTTTCTTTATTAGCTACTAATTGATCCAAGCTTTTGTATAATTATTATTATCCTTGTCTTTCTCTTTTTATAAAATTTATCTTCAAGCCATAAACTATTAATTAATTAAGTAAATAGATTCTTATATTTTATATTTTAGGGAAGTTTTCTTTATTTTTTCTATTTGTTTCATTATCTAATTTTAGTTTTATTTCTTTATAATTAGTTACTAAAAATATTGGGGTTTATAATAATTTATGAGTTTATTGAATTAATATGTGTATAGGTAATATTATATGCTAATGGATATGAATTGAAATGAGTTTTGATGAATTGATAAGTATTTTGTTATGAATTTCATATGAAAAATGATGGTGATGAATTTACTAGTAATTAAAAATGAAGTACATGACAACTAAAAAAATTAGAAACATAATAGATAAATTAAAAAGAAAACATTTAATATTTATGTTTAATTTAGACGGCTACTGAATTCACCTTCACTAAAATCAATCTCCTTCACTTGCAATGCATGCGGCACTGATGGAGATGACTCCCTATTAGTGTGCACCATGTGCCAAATCTTGGTCCACGAAAAATGCATTTCATTGCCACGCACCCTTAAAACGGTACTGCACCATCATCCCCATATCATCCACACCTATCATCCTCAACAATGTATCAAATCTATAAACAAGTACTGTGGAATTTGCCGTCGGGAAGTTGACACAGAATACGGAGTTTACTATTGCCCAGACTGTGACTTTGTTGCACACGTGAATTGTAGCAGAGAATATGGCGATTCTGCAACAGAGATTGTAGAAGAAAACGAAGAAGAGCAAAGTGTGACTGCTGATGATCAATTCATGGAACCTAGCTTTCGCGTTGTCCGTGAGATCAAGCATGGAGATGAGAGAATAATTGAAGAGATCGAACATTTCAGTCATCAACATAACCTAATCCTTATTGACAAGGTTGATGATGATCTAAAGTGTGATGGGTGCATGTTACCAATCTCCACTCCATTTTATAGTTGTGCCAGTTGTAATTTCTTTCTTGACAAAACCTGCATAGAATTACCCAGGCGAAAAAAATGGCAATATCACGAAAACCAACTGATTCTTTCATGGAGCCGAGGGCCACATGATCTGTTCTACTGTGATGTGTGTAAGCAATATTTTCGTGGGCTCAGGTACAAATGTGATGTATGTGCACTCTGGATTGATGTCCGATGCTAATCATTGGAAGATTCCACTAAACATGGAGGTCATGAGCATCCCCTTTATCTTCCAACGGGCAGAAAGAGTATTCTCCGTTGCCGTATTGGAGTTCGCGGGCATCCCCCTTTGCTTGCAGATGACACAGAGATTATTCCCCATTGCGGTGGCTGTTGTGTCAGTGAAGAATCAAAGGTATTTTTTAAATGTGCGGTTTGCGATTTCAAGCTGGGTATGAAATGTGCTACACTGCCATACAAAGCAAGACACGAGTATGATGAGCATCCTCTCTTCCTCACCTACATGAATGAAAATGACTACCAACCTTCCTGTATAATTTGTGAAAAAGATAGAGACCCAAAGCTCTGGTTCTACCGTTGTGAGAAATGCGACTTCGATGCTCATCCAGAATGTGCTCTCGGGAAATACCCATACGTCAAGCGAGGGGGCGTTCACACGTATCCTAAACACCCTCACTCTATTGCTTTGGTCGACAAGACAGAGGATTATCCTGCATGCGATACTTGTGGTGAGCCTTGCGATGACTTGGCCCTTGAATGTACTGATCCTAACTGCGATTTTATCGTCCACAGGAAAAGATTGCAATGCTTTATGTCATTATGGTAATTGGATTGCATTTGTTGGCTTTTTTTCTTTTTTTTGGGTTATGATTATTGGCAGTTGCAAGACAGAGGATTATTATCTCTGTTTCTATTTTCGCATATGAGATCACTCTTTTTTTTTTCTCTGTTTTTTTTTCTGAACAATAAAAGATGCTATTTTATTAAAACTGTCCTTGAAGGTAGTTTGTTGTTTCTTTGAGCCTTCGTAGTGACAAAGATGTCTGACCTTCCACCATTTTTTTTAGCGGCAAAAACAAGCTATTGAGTAAAATCACCATGTTAAAATCATAATTCTCTAATTAAAATATAATATTATAGTGTTTATATATTAAAAAAATCTGGAATAAAATTAAAAAAATAATAATAAAATTTTAAACTAAATAGAAAAAAAATCTAAATCAACTAATAAAATATTATAAGTGTGGATAGTTTTGTGGTTTTATTTGAAAGTCTTATTGACTTCGTTGCTTCTTATTACCGGCGTTTCGAACGCAAAAAAATATGTGGGATCCATGCACAGTAAATCAATTTTTTTTTTTACCAAACGGCTGCAAACTGCGTTTTAATTAAAACGCAGCCGCAGCCGCGTAAACAAACGCCCTCGAAATCCTGATTTTTATGCACTGTACATGTTAATTGCACTATTCAATAAACAGTGCAATTAACATGAACAATGTACATGGTACACTGTTCAGTGTACAATGCAATTTACTGCACTGTTCACGTGAACAGTGCAATTCACTTGCACTGTTCACAAAGGTGTGTTTTTTTTTAATTATTATTAACATTTAAAAAAAAAAATTAGTTTAGAGTGAATTAAATTTATTTGCACTGTGATGTGAACAATATTTTTTTTCTCAAAAAACTAGTATAGAGTGAATTAGATTCACTCGCACTGTGATATCAATTTTATATCTGATAATATTTTATCTAATTTTATTACACGCTCAAAAAATTATAAAAACTGTAGTTCTTATCAGATGAATTTTGTACGTAATGGAATTATAAATAGTTTAATGAAATAATAAAAAATATTTTATATAAAGTATTATTTATTTCATGATATAATAAGAGTAATTAATTCTACAATATTTAAATTTAAAACCATCAATATTAATATATATTTTTAAAAATTATTTTATAACCTCAATTTCAAAAGCTTTCTTAACCAAACATATTAAACTACTTTTGTTTCAACCTCAATTTCAACCACAGTTTTAACCAAACATCTATTTTTTCAAACCAACCTCAACTAAAAGTACTTTTTATAAAATAACTTTTTTCAAACCACAACCACAACAGCTACCGCAATACCAAACACACTCGAAGATGGTTGGCGTGTACTTGTGCTTCCTTTTCCTTTTCTTTTATTTTTATTCCTTATTAAAAGGTATTTTTTTTTAATTAGTTTAGATATTAATCAAGATTGAGTTTTTTATTCAAATGATTTTAAAAATAAACAATTTAAAGTTAGGAATCATCGAACAACCTATTTAAAGTTATATAGTTATGTTGTGATGTGTCTTAAATCAAATAGAAACCATACTAGATTATTAAAATGCATTACACTGCGGATTAAATTAATTTTTTTATAAATATAAAAAATATTCAGATATTATTAATATATTTTTCTAGTAATAAAAATCTAAATCATATGAAAATTGATTTGGTATAACTTGATTGACTTTACAAGTTTAAAAGCAACCCATACAACCCGAAAAAATATAATTTGATTAAAAAATATTTTAAAATGATATGTTTTTTTAATATTAAAATAAAAATATACTTGACAATTTTATTAAATTAAATCTAGAAAAAAAAAATAATAGATGCAAGAAAGACATTTTTATCTTATGATTTATGTGAATATTAAAATGTGTTTTATATGCTTGATTTGGTTCCTGATCTATAGTAATGAACCGGCTTTATTTAAAAATTTCTCAAAAATTAAAATTGCGTTGAACAAATTAATAAAACTACGCTATCTCTTCTTTTTTATTTTTATATATTAAATGGTTGGATAAAGATGAAATAAATAATTTTATATTATTTGTTTGTATGTATTACTTTTATGCGTAGACTCTTTTATTTGGTGATATACGACTACCTTAATGTGATTTTCCTCGTGCATATATCAATGACCTTTTTCAAATTCCAAGAACATGTCAATTCAAAGAAATTTCCTGGTTGATAATGAGCAGAGATAAGCTAGCAGGGCGTAATTTGACTGAAAATAAATGACAACAGGACAGGTTAATTAGATATAGTGTACCAATCATTAATTAAATTTATTTAAATCATTGACTACAAATTCTAAGTATTACCTGAACAAATAATTTCATTTAAAAAAAAGTATCAAAAACATTAAACTGGACTCATTCTTCCTAGAGCAAGAAAAAAAAAATGTATACAATATATACAGAATTAGATTTGAAGAAGACGAGAGAGCAACCTCTTTTTCCCCTCTTAACCACGAGAATTGATTGATGAAAGGAACGATGAAGAGAACTTCGGAATCAAATATAATTAGAGTCAAATATTTTTATAAACTCAAGTCAGTCTATATTGGAAACCAATATTATTCCTAATTGATTTAAATTCATGCCTCCTTTTATTCTTCCAAGTAAATAACACAGAAACCTTAATTAAACCTGGTATTCTCTCAACATGTACATCACTACCTCTAATGTTTTTTTATTTGCTTGAAGGGGAAAAAAAGGTGAAAATTTCATCTTTTGCCTGGTTTCCAAATGCAGACCTTGATGAAAGGAGCCTGAAAGAACCCCATGTAGTTGAATGCGATTTTCTCCCTTATAATGCATTAATTATTCTTCCACACATGTCATGGCCATGAAAAAATAATTTGGAAAAGTAGGTTTTTCAGATTTGACTGTACCTCTTTGGAGAATGGACGCAAAATCCAATTTTTTCTTGGATATATGCTTCCCTTTTTCAACCATGCAAATAGCAAGGTACATGGTCTTTTTAGTTCGGCCTGAGAGTTACTTGGTCAGACGAGGAATATGTGGGCTCATTGTTATGAGAAAGACAAAGTAGAAAAGAAATGCTCCTTTCCAGCTTCTCAGAAATTAAACATGCACTGAAAGGGTAATCATGACAACTGACCAATCCGCCTGCAAGGAAACCACTCCAATCTTCCCCATGAGAGAATTTCTTCTTCAAAAGTATTCATTCTGCAGTGAATTCATGATCAGAGCAGAGTTTTTCTTTGTGAACGTGCAAGTCAGTTGTGCCTTTTTTTCTCTGGGGGGAATTGATGAATGTTAGCCCAATGATCCCCGTACCAATGAAGTTTCCTTGATTGATACCCTCAAGGCCAGACGAATACTGCAAGCACAATAAAGTACAAGAACAAATTGCAATAAGAAAAACAAAGTAGATTCTATAATCATTTTCATTGACTATGGATTTAGCTATGGAAGTTTCAATGGATGACTAACTTGCGTAGATGGTTATTGAATATGGTCAAGCGGCGTGAGCAAGATATACAGCTAATTAGACTTGTTCTTCATGGAATTTGTAAGATCTCATAAATTTTATTTTCTTAATTGCAAAGGAAAATCAGCAGGAGGATCAGAAGTGGGACTGCAAGACATGACGATTATATAGAGACAAATATGCCCATCAAATCCAATACATACAAGCGTAATTGAGCAGAGTACTCTTGTATCGATTTGATGACAACTGCGTAATATTGGGCTATTGGAACTACAATAGCATGCTGGGTTGTTGCCATTGATACACCAATCATCCTTCAACGTCTCTCCACTACTGTAACATGAATTGTGGGAGTTTACAGCATGCTGGGTTGTGCCAATATGGTCAACCAAATATTACTCAGATTGATATTAACTTCCCTGTTGTGATATCTACGATTCTAAGTTTTCCAAGAGAATAAAATATAAGATCAGAAAATACAAGGAAATTTACTCCCTTATAGAAGTCCTCACATTTTTTTTCTAATTTAAGCTGACATGAACCTGTCTTTTATATATCCTCGACTTCTCATTCGTTTGGCTTTCAACTTGCCAGAAAGTAGCACAAAATTAACTACAATTCTAACTTCTCATTCTTTGGAGAGTTACTTCTGGCGAGATGCGCTTTTCCTTGGTAGCCACATCTATAATTCTAGCTGTCCTCTGGGCTCTTGCTCTAGTACATAGCCTTCATTTTCAGTTTCCAAACTTCACGGATTCTGATATAAATCGACTTATTTTGAGTCCCATTTTTAATATAACCCATGACGCCATCCAAGTCACACCAGATTCTAATGGATTTTCTATGAATAACAGGGCTGGAAGGGCCTTGTACAGATGGCCATTCAGGCTATGGAGCAATAACGGAGGGAAGAAAGCATCTTTCAATACAACCTTCGTACTTAATATACAAAACCAGACAGCTTCAAGTGGTGAAGGCTTAGCTTTTATATTAACAGAAGATCGTGATGTTCCAGATGGAAGAGAAGGACAATGGCTTGGAATAGTAAATTCCACGAATGGATCCATTGAAGCCAGGACAGTGGCAGTAGAATTTTCATTGAAATTTTGTTTCCTCATCGGATTTCAAGGAAATGGGTGATCTTTTTTATGTTTTAAGAATATTTAAAAAAAAATTAATTTTTTTTTTTAAATTAATTTTTCTTTATGTTTTCACATCGTTTTGATATATTAATATCAAAAATAAATTTAAAAATAAAATCACTTAAAAAACCATAAAAAATAACCTGAGACATTCCATCAAACCTATAATTTGAGTCATCAGACTTAGATAACCTCTTAAAAAGAAAATAAAAAAAAACAACTTGATTTAACCCGAGTTAAGCTGTCAAACCCGCGACTCTAATTATGAGACCCGGATAACCCCTTGAAAAGAAAAACAAAACAAATTATGAAGCTCATTCCCAACCGACCCCAATTTTTAATTATTAATTTTGAAAAAAAAAAGTCAATAAAAAAAGGATACAAAAAACGACCCGAGTCAACTTCGGTTAACCCGTTAAGCATTATTCCTCGGTCATGAGAGCAAGACAACCTAGTAAAAAGTAAGTTAAAATAAATCATGAAACCTAATTCCCACCCAACCCAATATGAAAGGATAAAATTAGAGAATATGACAATTAAGGAAAAAAAAAATAGAGTCAATCAGGTTAACTTGCCAAATCCACGACCAAGGTAATGAGATTAGAACAACCCAATAAAAAAAAATCTAATGTTGAAGGACTCGTGACCTGGATAATGAGACCAAGATAACCTCAAAGAAAAAAAATAAAAACAATAACTCTATTTTAAACCTAGTTAACCTATCAAACCCGCAACCTTGATCATAAGATAAGGATAACCCCATAGAAAATAATTTTTTTAAAAAAATTATAAAGCTCATTTTCCAACCGATCCAATATTGAATGAGAAAATTAAAAATATATATATTTTTAAAAAAAGACATAAAAACCATCTGAGTTAACTCGATTAATCTATTAATCTATTCATAAGTTATAAGTCGTGATAACCTAATAGAAAGCAAACTGAAAAAAATTATGATGCCCTACTCAATATTAAATGAACAAATTAAAGGAAAAAGTCAATTAAAAAATTTTTTAAAAAAACCTGAGTTAATTGAGTTAATCAGTCAAATTTATGATTTAAATTATGAGACTGAAACAACCCAATAAAAAATAAATTCAATGTTAAAAATGAAATTGCAAGAAAAAAAGAAGAAGCATTTATTACAAAAAATCAAATGAAAAAAAAAGAAAGAAAGAAAAAGGCACTATAGTGCTTCGTTTAGAAGCCCCTTCGAAAGAATATTGGTGAGGTTATCATAAATATAATACCTTGCCATAGGTAATTTGCCTTAATTTTTTCGGACTTGATCAATGGATTAACCAAGAAATAGATTTTACTTCTGAAGAAAATCTTTGTCTCACTTTCTTAATACATTTTACTTTAAGAAACAAGGAAAAAGAGAAGAAAAAAAAAAAGGACAAACGGGAAATTACTTGGTTGAGATAACCAAGAAATAGGTTTATCAACGGAAGGACCTAATTTTTGTTCTAAATAAACTTCATGAAGCCGCTGTTTTGAATTTCAACTTGTCGAAACTAGAGTTTTTAAACCCGGTTTGATGATCGACTCAACCTAAAATTTAAGTCACGGGTTTTGCTTAGCCTGGTTCCAATCCCAGGTCGGCTAAGTCCCACCTCAACCTACTAGGCCAAACCGAATTTTAAAACTATGATCGAAACACATTCAAACCAGCATGTATATTATAATAGTGATGATTTTTTATTTAAAAATATATTAAAATATTATTTTTTTTATTTTAAAAAATTTATCTTTAACATCAATATATCAAAAAAATCTAAAAATATATAAAAAATGAATTTAAAATAAAATAAAATAAAAATTTAAAAACAAAACATAAGAAAAATCAATTCTAAAATTGAAATAGAAATACGCCTATTTGATATGTCTTATTTCACCTTATTTATTGAACAATGGTCATTTCAATCACAAGTTTGGCTGCTCCACGAACACAAAACCTACAAGAGGCTCTATATTATATTTCAATTGGTTTGTTCATCGAAGAAGTTATATGTAATGTGTGATACATAAACAAAGAGAAATAAATTAAATACATTATTATGTAATACTATTTAACTTGATTTACTGCTGCAAAGATATTAACTTATCAGTAACCCTTCTTTTTTGTACTAATTAAGTTTTGTATACATCACATTTCTTGATTTGTTGATAACAAAAACATAATTAACCTCGACTCCATTAATAATTATATATATAAGACATTTTATAAATAACTACAAAATTATACAAAAAACTAAAAGTCATTCGTGAATCACTATGGCTTGTGAGAGGATTTGTTGTGAATTCGTAAAGTGTTTCCTTTTTTTTTCTCATTAATTTTTTTTGGTTATTTAATTTTTTTTTCAATTTAATATTTATATATTTATTTAGTTTAAAATTAAACTTCATAATATATTTCATACTCCTTTCTTTCGACTTTTCATAGTCATTTAAAACATCATTGCATGGACTTTGTTTTTAATTTTACGAAGAAGAATTCAATTAATTGATTGTTTACGAAGAATTAAAAATAAGAGGACCAAAATTGAAAGTTAGGTGAAATGGTAGTCCTTTTAGATGATATTTTCACTTCTCAGTCCTTAATCTCTTCTTTTTTTTTAGTTCGGCCATTGAGCTTTGTTTTTTTCAAATTTATTCTTTCATATTGCGTTGATTGATGATTTAACTTGGTGATTTGGTTTATATTGCTTTCTTTCGGTTTAGGGATGTGTTTTCAGTTCATCTTTATATATTTAATTCAACGGAGAGACAATTTACAAACAAGTAAAATTAGAGTGAAGTAAAATTTTGTATTTTTTTTCCCTCTTATGTAATGGTTTTACAAGTTTTTTTAAAAAAAAAGAAGAAGAAGAAGATAAATGTCTTTACTGTGGAGTCCCACTTTTGTAGTTATTCCCTTTTTACTGTCTCTTATTTAAATTTTAAGGATAATTGAAAAAATTCTAAAATTTACAACTTCTACATAAAAACAAGTAAAATTAGAGTTAAGTAAAATTACAACATAAAAATCATAATTTTCTAATTAAAATATAATAATATAGTGTTTATATATTAAAAAAATCCTAAACAAAATAATTTTTTTAACTAAATAGGAAAAAATTGTAAATCAACTAATAAAATATTACAAGTCTAGATAGTTTTTGTGGTTTTATTTGAAAGTCTTATTGATTTTAAATGACTAATAAAATTTGAGTTGGATTGAGATAAAAAAAAAAATTATACCCTATTCAATACTGCTTATTTAAAAAAAATATTATATATATATATATATATATATATATATATATATATATATATATATATCAATCTTGTCTCGAATTCAAATTGTTATCAAATTATTGTCGCTTTAATTTATATCTAATTAAAAATTTCAAACCTTTGCATGCTGCTAGCAACATTCTCAGTCCTTTTGTATTAAAAATCCCTTTTGTTTTTATATTTCAAAAGCATTTTTTTAAAATAATTTTATTTTTTTTATTGTAAATTAATTATTTTTATATTTCAGATCGATATGGTAATATTAAAAATAATTTTTTAAAAATAAAAAAAATATTATTTTAATATATTTCTAGATAAAAAACAACAGTTGTATTGCAGCAGAGGAGGTCACCATATTATAAAAGCCACAAAATTAGGAAATCAAAATAAAGATTAGATAAATAAACAAGAACTTCTAAAAATCTGAAACGGTCAGATTTTATTTGCAATATCGCTTTTAATTTTATTTCCTAGAAATCCGATACCCTCTCAATTGAAGCATAGATATCTATCGTGCAGAACTTGCTTACAAAGAGCTCAAAAGTAGGTCTAAAAAGTCCTTTGATGAAAATATCGATTCTTTGTTAGGTAGTAGGAACAAAATGCATACACATAACTCCTCTATCAATCTTCTCTATTATTTAGTGTTTATCAATCTCTACATGCCTCGTACAATCATGTTGTACTTGATTTTGTGCAATACTTATAGCAGCTTTATTGTCATAATACAACTTCGTTGGCATATTCATAGGCATTCACAGTTCTTCAAGAATTCTCTTCAGCCATAACATTTCACGAACTCCATTTCCATAACCTTATATTCTACTTAAGCGCTGCTTCTTACAACCACATTTTGTTTCTTACTTTGCCATATAACAATATTTCCCCAGATTTAAGTACAATATTCTAATCTGGATCTTATATCAATGACTAAACCTGCCCAATCTGCATCAAGATGTTTTGCATGAGATGAGTCTAACAACCCCAATATTTGTATTCAAAACAAAGAGAAGGACATGATAATTCAATTAAGGTTAGGGATTTTTTTTTTTGTAATCAATAAAAATTTCAGCAGAGTTTCCTTTATATTTTTAGATATTAAAATATCGACTCTTCTTCTATAATCTCTAATAATCAAATTTCTTATTCGTTCTATCATCCAGGACTGATTATGTAAACTATTGTGTAAAGTTAGGTACAGAGAGCGCATAAACTATCTTACTAAACTCACAATAAATGTAATATTAGATCATGTTTGTGATAAGTAAATCAGCTCTCCCACTAACTTTTGATACTGTGTTGTATTCATACTAGATCACCTTCCTTGTCATCTTCAAGTTTTTGATTGGGATCTATTGGAGTGTCTGCTAGCCTAGAACCTCTCATCCCAGTCTCCTTAAGAAGATCAAGGACACATTGCTGTTGGGATGTAACGATCCCCTTCTTTGACAGAGCAATCTCTAATCCAAGAAAATCCTTAATCTCTATTTCAATGGCATATGGGTGATTATTAGATTGAAAGGTTTTCCTTCTTTGAGAGCACCTTTTTTTAAGTGAAATGAACACAACTTTGAGTTTATACGCTACTTGTAAGAATAGCATATGTGAGTATGCTTTTGAGATTTGAAAGAATTCCTTGTTTAAGAGGAAATTGGCCTTTGCCATGTGAAATGAACACCTTTTCAATTTATGCCCTGCAGAATATGCAGAGGATTTTCTCCTGTGTTTATTTAAAGTTGATTGTCGGGCACATCAACTTGCCCACATAGATCATCCATTGATTATGAATGAAGAGCAAGAATATCATGGTGAAGGAGTTATGTGCTCTGTGTGCGCGGAGGCAATGTCGGGTCCTAGCGATTGTTGCACTTTTAGCAAATTCTTTCTTCAGAAGAAGTGTGCTGAGCTACCCCTGGAGATCAAGTGGCACTTGCACACTCTTCACCTGCTGGCAAAGCCACCATCTCATTACTCAAGATGCGTTTGTGACAAGAGTTTTGCTCGCCATTGTTGTTTCTGTGAATTAACGATATCAATTGTGCTCTTCCACCGTGCATTTTTGAACTTGAAGGTCAGGAACATCAAATTATTTGTCTAGCAAAGTAGCTTCAGTTGAAGATTGCCTGTTTCACTTGCAATGCATGTGGCACTGATTTGTTGAAGATTATTACCACCAGACGTCACATCTGTTGCATTTCTTCGTTCAGCTAACCCAGTCTCAGAAAATTTTCCCTGTGAATAGAAAGTTTCACCAAAACAGTAAAGCTACAAATGTCATTACAATTTCTTAGTAGATTTTCAACTTTGCCATGAGTTTTCAAAACATGATAAAACAATTTCTATTTTTTATTTTGTTCAAGCAACACTGACATGTCAATAAGAAATGGCCATTTGATTTGTTTTTCAATTTACAATTTAGTCAAATTCAAAAACTAACTCAAAAAAAGAGAGTAAATAACCCGTTCAAAATCTAATTAGAAATAAACTTCATTTTTGGATATATGGAAACTGATTATAATGATAACTTGACCATTGAAACCTAAAAAAATAAATTTGCTAATTAAGAATTGTTAGGAAAAAATTTTTTTTACTCAGATTTGTTTATTAGTGGAAAAAAAAAAGCATCTATCTGAAGATGTCATCTACATGATTTAATGTTATTTTAGTTTTTGCCTATCACAAAATTTTACAAAGCACATTGAGCCATGAAAATGACCCGTTTTGGAATGAGTCGAAGGTGGTTTTTGAAATTACAGTTGGATCGTGTTTTGTTTTTTTTTTTTAATTATATTTTTAGTTTTAAATTATTATTTTTTATTTTTATATTATTTTAATATATTAATATAAAAAATAAATTTATAACAAACACTTAGAAAACTACAGAATCACATTGCATCGGTTTTTGCTTGAAAACAACATGGTGGTGGTCCAGTTAAATGCATTTTCCTAATCAATGGCAATGATTTGTCATCTTTGCAACCATCGTCCTGTCATCTTCGAGAGAGTATGACAGTTTAATCTAATTAATTTATTTGTTTTAATTATTTTTTTTAATTTTATCATTAATATTGTGTTTGATTAAAAATTAGATTTTATGATTTATTCTGGTTTATTTTTTATTAGATTATCTCATCTTCATAACCTAGGAATGGTACTTAATAGGTTAACTTGGGTTGATTTAATTTATTTTTGTGTTATTTTTTTAATTATATTTTGTACAAATTTTATTATTCAACATTAAGTTTGACATGGTTGATTGAAAATTAAACTTCATGAATTATTTTGACTTATTCTCCATGAGATTATCTTAATTTCATGACCAAAGTCACAAATTTGGTAGGTTAAACCCGGTTAAATCAGGTCTTTTTTTTCTTTTTATGAGGTTATCTCAGTTTTATAACTCTGAACATGGGTTTAGCAGATTAACTCGAGTTGTTTTTTATATTTTTTTAATTGATTTTTTTAATCTTATCCTTTAGCATTGAGGTGATTAGGGATTGAACTTCATAATTTGTTTCGATTTGTTTTTTATGAGGTTATCTCAGTCTTATGACTCAGACAACAAGTTTGACAGGTTAACTCAAGTCGCTTTTTTAGATCCTCTTTTTAGATGATTTTTTTTTTAATTTCATTCTTTGATATTAAGTTAATTGGGTATGAGGCTTCGTAATTTATTTTGATTTGTTTTCTATAGGGTTATCATAGTCTTATAACCCGAGTCACAAATTTGACATGTTAACCTAAATTGACTCAAATCAATCAACTATGTTGTTATCTTAATATTGAAAACAAATATCATGTTTATATATTTTTTTAATCAAATTATGTTTTTACAGGTCATCCAAGTTATTTTTGAACCTGCAAAGTCAACCGGGTCATATTGGATCAACCCCACTTAGTTGAATTTTTTTCTACTAAAAAAATATGTTAGCAGCATCTGTATATTTTTTCACGTTCAAGAAAATTTTGACTCGACCAATAGTGTAGCGCGGCTCAATAATCTAGTTATAATACTATATGGTAATTGTGGTAGGAAAAAAACATTTCGACCTCATAAGCAATATAACACTGCACAAATAGAAAATGTACCCTGCAAAACTCGCAAATCGAGATAACTAAAGTTACCTCACCAAACTCGCAAACTGGGTCATTAGCTTCATAAAGTTTAATAACTTAATTTTTTTATATTATTTTTTTTAACTAAATTTTTTTAAAAAGTAGACTATACTACGATATTGTAATATTTTTTTGATACCAACTCAATACTAAGATATTTTTTTATACCACGATAATCATATAAAAAGTAAATTAAAATAAATTATCAACTTTAAATCTCCATAATCACCTCATATAAGAACTGGATTAAAAAATAATAATAGTCAAAGGGGAAAAAAAAGGGGTCAAAATGCACACAAAAAAACTATGAATTACTATTGGTAATTTACAGTGATAATGGATGTGGAAAAATAGTATTTCCCCCGTACCTTTTAATTGTATTCTTAATACTTGATAATACTAAAAGCCTTGGTAAAAAATTTGATGCAATGATTACGAGACAAGTAAATCACTAATATAGCATCATTCATCACTAGGAAAGGCATATATGGGCTAGGGTTTTCCATATCTTTTGCACTAGGAAAGCCATATATGGGCTAGGGTTAGGTATAGAACCGTTGAAAAATATTATTTTCAACCTGTCTCATGAACTGTAAATGCTTGATGAATGATTGAAATCATGCTTGAACTTGACAACTCCATTGTTTAGTCACTTTCCAGATCATGCATCTAGAGATTGTTACGTTTTTTCTGCTCACTGCTTTCTCTGTGTTCCAACAATAATCGAAGTGAGTCAACTCCTCCTCCTTGCACAGTCTTTGATAGCCGGTTGACTAACTGATGCAGTATCTGGAATTGCAGGATCAGTTCTCATACAATTAATTAGATTTTTAATTTCTTGTAATAGTATGGCGTACTAAACATGTTATTCACTATTGATGTGTATTTGGAATTGAAAAAGGGTTAGTGATTTTTAATTGTTCATCCTTATGATCGATACTATTAACCCGAAAAAAACAATGCAGGAGCTAGAACTGTAGTAGCTTTC
>Ga0307517_10007534_pt1 | contig 15834 bp, 22 predicted proteins | sample 23_EM_MG_FD_194515 | JGI IMG/M metagenome (GOLD analysis project Ga0307517, IMG submission 194515) | Populus trichocarpa ectomycorrhiza microbial communities from riparian zone in the Pacific Northwest, United States - 23_EM | ecosystem: Host-associated > Plants > Roots > Unclassified | place...
ACTGTTGGTACTCACACATATGTTTTTAGGCCCCAAAGAAAGAGAAGAAGGAGGAGACAGAGGAGGAAATTGCCTTCAAGGCCAAGAAGAAGCAAGAGGAAGACGCCTTGAAATTAGCCAGAGAGAAGGGTGAGCTGTGTTTATCGTGGAGGCGGGGCTCGAGTACTGATGTGTTGCTTTGCTCCCAGCCATGAAGGGTGAGTGAGGGTGGTTTCCGACGGCCTCTGATTACTAACTCCGATGTTGTAGGCGGCCCCATGGTTGGGGGTGGAATCAAGAAGTGAGTTTCTCATTTTTTGGACAGCGAGAGATGAGTATAATAATGCATGCGGGACAGATCTGGGAAGAAGTAGAATAACAGTAGTGACTAGTTTGTTGAATGGAATTTGCATGTGTTTGTGTTGAGGAGCTGAGCTTTGCACGGACTCGCTACTTACTTGCCACCACAACCGCCGCTCCTCATGCTGGGCTCTCTGCAAGGCATCCCGTCCAATAACCAGCAGCAGCAGCTTCAGCCCCAGCAGCAAAACCAGCAACACCAACCCGGCCAGCAAGGCACAATACCTCCGCCGCCACCTCAAAACGGCCAGGATTTTACCCTCTCCAGCGTTCTTCATTATCTACAGACCGAATGGAGACGTTACGAACGCGACCGAAATGAATGGGAAATTGAGCGCGCTGAGATGCGGGTTTGTATTTCTTTCTTTCTTTCTTCCCATGTCTTCATCCAGTTTCACCGTAGGCACGGATCGCTCTGCTCGAGGGAGAACGAAGATCATTCGAAAATGTTAAACTTGATCTTATGAGGCGTATAAAGATGCTCGAATATGCCCTTCGCATGGAGAGGTGCGGCCGTCATTCCTATACTTTGTCAGTTGACGTGACGGGGCAGTCAAAGATCCAAGCAACTTTCACAACCAGCCTCTCAGTCAACAAAGCTCTCAACCATACAAGCCCACGCCGCTGCATCATCACAAAAAGAGGATTCTCATAGCCAAAAAGAAGACAGTGGTGGAAGCTCACCTAGGAGCGAAGGTACGCGTCGTTTCGCGGTACAGATCACCTCCTCGCGTTTCTCTTACCAACCTTTCCGGTTTAGATTCACCCCTGCCAGAAAGTAGGCTTCCCAACGGCGGTTCCACCAACGGGCCTCCTGGTAGACCAGGTTCCTGGGGAGCTACCAATTGGACAAGTACTGCCCATGGGGGAACCGTGGCTGGCCTTGGTAAACCACCTCTAGGACGGGATCCAAAGAGCAGGGCTCGGAGTCGGGACTATTTGAAGCAGTCTGTAATCTCTCCTGTTCCCTTGAGACGTCACTCACTCAACAACTAGATGCCTGCAAGAAATTTCTTATCTCACCTCTCCTCAAGCCATGAATCCACTACCAAACCGACCATTACTAAATAATCCCTCTGCACCATTATCCCTTCCAAACGTCCCATCGTTCGACCAAATTTCCTACAGTGGACGACCACGCAAAGTTCTGCCCGAGGCTGGCAAAGAGTTCCCACTTTTGAATGGAATGAGCACCATTTCGGCATCCACTTCAGCAGGAACGTCAAGCGCCGGATCTCAACTATCCATTCTCGAACGCAACCCTCACCCAAACTCTGGAATGGTCCAACAACCACCTTTGTCTCTATCAACCGGTCAAAACTCAGCTCAAAGTCAAGAGCCCTCTTCAAGCGTACAAACGGAGAAGGAGAGGGACGCGGAGGCAGAAAATCGGCAACTTACTGCCATTTTTCGTCCCGACGATGCTGGTGAATGGAAGGAGAAACTCCGCCTTTCACACGAGGCCGCTGAAAAGGCGAGGATAGCCAAAGACTTCCAGCAAACAGAAGGACCGTGGGATAGGCAACGAGAAGATGAAGATGAAGGCAAAGAAGAGGATGGCGAGGTTGAGGATGAAGAGTCGACTCTAATTGGAGACGGCGAAGGAACGAAGCATTGGAAAGCTAAAAGGACGCTGAGAAAGTCAGTTTTCTATAAAATTTGAGAATACCGAAAGGTGTAACGATTGACAACGCATTCCAGTCATCTAGATGCCGTGCGTGCCCTTGCGTTCCACCCCAACGAACTTTGCTTGGCGACAGGTGGTGATGATTGTACGGTCAAGATATGGAGAATGGACGTGGCAAGCTTGGCTTCTTCTGCGTAAATTTACTTCTCGTTCACATCCTTTCTCTTCTGAAGGTATTCATTTATAGGTCTCGTGCCACAACGGAGGTTGAGCCACAACTTACACTCCGTGGTCATTCAGCAGCGATCACGCGGTTGATACATTCCCCTTCCAAGCAACTGCTTTATTCTGCGTCTCTGGATTCTTCTATCCGCATTTGGGCCCGTCCTACACCATCGCATACAACCTATGCACCGTATGACGAAACACGCTCACGGGGAGAACTTGTTGGTCACACAGATGCTGTGTGGGACTTGGCTCTTGTGAGGGACGAAAGTACGCTAATAAGCTGTGGGGCCGAGGGTTCAGTCAAAGTCTGGGATGTCAGCGGCCCCTCTGGTGGAGGGTCTCTTAGGCTAACGTGGGGTTGGCATGGTGTAGAAACCGCTGACGACCTACAGGAGAACCCTGACGCACCTGGAGCGACCTCTGTAGAGGCCATCAAAACGGACTTGAAGAAGGTTGCTGTGGCATACCAGAATGCCATAGTGAAGATCTTTGACATCGAGACAGGCAAGGAATTGTTTCGACTGGAGAGTGACATGAGCTATGGTGGGTAATCCTGCCCCAACGTATTGCACATACACTTAATGCCCCATTCAGATGGAACACCTGCCACGCAGATTAACCGCATAGTCTCACATCCAACCATGTCTGTGCTGGTAACAGCTCACGAGGACAAATTTATCAGAATCTTTGATCTTACAACTGGTCTGTTTCCTGTCTGCTTAACTATTGAATGTTTGGCTTAAGAATTGCTCAGGACAATGTACCCATTCAATGTTGGCTCACCTTGATGGTGTCACGTCATTATCAATCGATGCAGCTGGTTTCTCACTTGTATCTGGAAGCCATGATTGTTCAGTGCGCTTTTGGGATTTGTTGGGGTCGCGTTCATGCGTGCAGGAACTCACAACACATCGTGAAAAAGCTCGGGAAGGTGTTCTGGATGCGGAGTTTCATCCTTCACTGCCATTTATGGCAAGTGGAGGTGCTGATGGCGTTGTAAAACTGTATGCTTCATCATAACCTTTGTTTAATTTCCATCGTTGCCGTTACTTCCGAGTCGACTGCTCACATACCATATTTCGAGGGTCTCTTTTTATTATTGCATGTCTATCTCACGTAAACGTTATGACTTTGATGTCTCGGCAAAAACAACTCATTCGATTGGGTGGACATAAAATGTGCAGTCGAATGATCATAAGTGTTCATCCCGCTCCCCGCCCCGCCCCTCCAAGAAAAGCAAGCAAAATAAAAAACTAGAGCTACAGTTAATCGTGCCTATATATACAGCGAGTGGCTTCAATAAAGAAATAATTTTATCCGTCGTCATATCGCTTGGGGGGAATTTATAAGCATTAGGATTCAAAAAACTCTCCAGGAACTTACTGATATGGGAACCTTGTTCAGCAGCAAAAACTTTTGCTCCAAAACCTCTTTCTTCTACAATTCGGCGGGCTTGCTCGACGATAACCTCTCTTAGTGGTCGATTAGGGTCGCCATTCATATCGTCTTTGCAATGGATTATAAAAATGCGGACACCGAATAAGGCATCTTTCAATTCGCTAGCAGTTAAGGTGTTGCGCCTTTGCTTTTTCCTAGCGGGTCGTCTCCGTGATTCATTTTGTTGCGCTGCCAGTTTACACTTGACAACCTCGGCCGCGAGGGCTGCAAGTTCCTGTCCAAGGTGTTCAGGGGTGAGATGTCCAAAGAGGAGATCGTCCTTTCGACCAGAAGGCCAGGAACACTCGATAAATATGGTAGATAATTTTTCTGGGATCTTTGGCGCTGCTAAGCGCCACACGTTGATGGTCTGGGGCTTCTCAGCGATAGAATCCGGTTCAACGTCCCCGAAGAAGAGAAATTCACGGAGGGTGGGTTCATGGCGAATAAAGAAGGCTGTCGAGGAGTATTGGCCAAGAGTATTATGGCCATGGTTGATGGGGACAGATTGAACCGAAATATTTGGAAAGACGAGTTTGTACCTTCCGTCGGGTACCAATCTGCTCCGATCCATTAAGGATACAAGCGGCGGATTGATTGGACTCACACAGACTCACGTTGAGTATAATAGCTTGACCTCATCGTCTTCCTCCTTCCAGGATGCCAAGTTGGGCCATATGCGATCTGAAAACACGAGCTCGAGGTCCTCCAATGTCTGCTTCAGTCCACAGACGCGCTTTCTAGGACCTCGCAGAGACCCTGCAGATACGACCAGGCTATTGATATGATCCAGATGGGCATGGGTGAGCAGAAAGCACCTATAAATTTGTTTCGATAAGTATGGTAAGTAATAACTTGATGGCGTTGAACGATACATACCTTACGAATGAGTAAATGTCGGAGGCGGAATGAACCTTGCTGATTGCTCCATTCTTCGTATTGGTGGTCTGGAAGATATTAGGGTCACTACGGAGGAGCCGTGCCAGGGTGCCCTGGCCCGAGCCTTGCTAGGGATGAATATTAGGAGGTGGCACGGGAGGCAGAAATTATCCTTGCCGGCTTCGAGAGCAAGAATGCCGTCGTCCCAGTTGGTGTCGTGAGGCTTGAGAAGATAACTGATAGGGGATTCAGTGAGCGGCAATGGGGGAGAACGAGGAACAAACGCTGATAGATTTGTCTCGTCGGGGCCACCGCCAGCGCCGACGACGATGAGGTCGAAGGAATGAGATGGACGCATGTGGACAAGAATAACTTTCCAAATCGGGACTCAACATAAAACCGCCATGACCGCACCAGTCTCTGCTCAGGCCATGGAGAACAACCAACGCCTTTTCGTTCGCTACGCCAAGGTGTTTAAAGACAATGATGTTGTTCCCTATGCCATTCATGCCCACAAACTCGCTGCCTGGCTGCGCGACTCCAAGGCCTATTATACTGCCGCACGCCCAGAGGTCCGTTCACGTTCTCTGTGACTTTTCTTTGTGCTCAGAAAGAACGAACATCAGATTATCAAGCTCTTGCTCGTAACAAATCAACATTGAACCTAAGACTATATTCTAAATTCTTTGTAGATCGCCCAAATATCCCTCAGGCGAGCGCTCGGCGTCGAGCAAGAGCTTACTACCCCGTTCAATATCACAAATTTCCCTCGCAATCCCATGATCAACGCGTATGCCCACCTCGTCGGGACTGTCGAGCCTTATCTGCCGCTTTTTGTAGAGCCTGCTCTTTTCGGTTTATCTCCCACGTAACACCTCAAAATTTCATAAGTACTGACAAATTTTTAGAACATATGGCCGGTTTGGTGGCTACAATATACCCCCCTGCCTCATCCCAATTACCCGAGCCACCCTCTCAGTATGCCGCGCCGATTTTTGTTCCATGTTGCGTAAGCAATAATTAACAAAAGGACAACCAGATCTTTGTTATCTCCCCCAACTTTCGGGGATATGCCGATACCTGTTTCAGCAGGAATTCCTCCACCAACGAGTGTTTCTCCTGGTACAAATAACTCTTCTTTCTCTGATCCTGATGGTGCGCTACCGCTTTATCACATTCATGGCCTTTCTCAAATTGTAGCACAGTACAAATCATTGATAATCCATATGTGTGTTGCTCTTTCTTCTTGTTGCTTCTCTAACACCGACCAGGAGAACCATTAGACTTCTATTTCCACATCTGGTCCCATGGACGTTTCGAACCAGCCGGCTGCATCCTCATCCGCCGCCAAACCTGTGGAAACAACCTTGAAAGTGAAGGCGAAGAAACGGAAAAGCGTTGTCGATTTCAGTGTTCTTGCTCAACGCGATATCGAAGGTCTAATGCAGAAGAAACAAGCAACCCAGGTCCCCACCCAGGGTATGTTTCAACTATGTTTTTAAAAGGAAACTGAACGTTTATAGGCGCCACAACCTCAGTGGTGGTTAAAACTATGTCGCCTCCAGTTGTCATTCCCCCTGAACCGTTGACTTTACCCCCATCATCCGACTCCTTAAAATTATCCCCCGAACCCTTCCATGCTGTGGCGGAACAGGCTTTGGATTTGCAACGTAGTCCCACACCCCCGCTGTTGAATATCTCAGAAATTGTATCCCAGGTTTGTCCATCTACTTCGATTGGTATTGATGCAGAATAATTTCTTTCGATTTTTTAGTTGGCCCTTTCAGATAAGCCAATGGACTTGGATGCGTCTATGCAGATGAATGTCGATGAAGTAATCCAAACTATGCGTCTTGACCAGCCGCACGAAGTACAGGAAGACTCTCATGAACCTGCCAACAAACGATTGAATGATGAAAACCTGCCTACCAACGCTGAAGAAGCTGGGGAATGCCTAGGTCAACCCGAAATACCGGCTGAGACACAGCTTGCACCAACCGACCATTCACTATCGTCGATCCATCCTGCCACAAAAATGCCCGCAATGCAGAGACCACGCAGTGTCCCACCTGAAAAAGAATCGAATGAAACGGACGTTGATACCACTACAGTCCTTGCAACACCGTCAACACCTGCAACCACGAATGGTACTCAGGTCTGCAGTTTGCCACAGTCACCGTCCACGAGCGATGACTTGCAAGGTGAGTAATTATTTCTCAAGTGGTGGATGAAACTAAACTTTTCTTTGGTTAAACAGTTTTTGGGTCCGAGATGCGCGTTGTCGCAAGTCAAACTGGACTGAAACAAACGAGTCGGATCTTTATCCAATTTGAGATTCCTGAGTTGCAATTCGCCCTGGTTTCGAAATGGATCGCCCGCAAAACCTCCCCAGAGTGCGCACCATGGATCATTTTACTGAATATGTTGAACTCATCGGAAATAGGAACGTGAAGCCCAGTATATGTTTGACACTAGGCTGCTATCTGAACGACGATTTGGCCGAGTTTTCGCACATTCATGATGATTGTGGCTCTCTGGAAAAGCAGGTATCGTTAACGAAATCAGCATGGCCTTCTCACGGTGACCTAGTTATGAGCGTGAAATATGGGGACACGAGGGCCATTTTCCCCCTCTGTCCGCCTTTTCAGGTTTTGTCATATTCTTTCTATCTGTGTGGGTTTTGTCTCTGAAAATAAATGCAGATAACACCTGATGGGCTGGTGGACGTTTCTGAATTTCTGTCTCTGGGACAGAATGTGATTGAACTCAATCAACGCCAAGATATGAGTCGGTATAGATTCGTCCTCCACGCGCACTACCCAACTCGCGGCCAGCTCAAGGAACTAGAATCCCGCCAAAGAGTAAATCAGTCGTGGAATGACTGGCTGCTTCATATCTCGCGTCCATTAAATATCCCACTGAAACCTACCAATCAGGCTTGTTAGAGGCTAGCACACACCTGGTTCCTTGTTTCAAAGTAGAGTAATAATTTGTATATTGGAACATATTAAACCAACGAATAACAGTATGCGGTACATACTTTAAGAAGGATCGGTGAGAGGAACAGGTTGTGCCATAGAATTGTATTAAAGAAAAAGAGTAAAAGAGCGTGAGATGAAATTACAGAAGGTATTCCAGAGAATCGTCCAAACAATTACTGAGAACCAAGTAAACTGTTAAGAGCCTTTTGTACGTCGTAAGCATATTTCTCCAATGCATCCACCGCTTGACCACGACTGAAGCCCATGGCAGTCAGTTGTTTCACGGCCTCGACGTCGTCCTCACTAGCAGGAGTGGTGGTACGGTAAGGTTGTTCGAGAGGAGGAGTAAGATGTTGAGAGGGCGGTGCTGGCATCGGTTCCTGGTGTTTCTTTTTCTTGCCGAATGGAAGGCGAATCTATGGAAAGGTTCAATTGACGACTCAAGGCAAAGTGAGGACAGCTTACACTTAATTTAGAGTGCCGAACGTTAGTTTCTTTAACTTTCTCGTGAATTTCCTTGGATGACGAGGACGACATCCGAGGTTTTGGGGAAACCATCCTTGGCGACGGTGATGGCGCACGAGGTGGAGAGACAGGTCGTGCTTCCACAACGCGAGATGACGTGGTTGCAACTTTCGGAGATGTCTGAATAGGAGAAGATGGGAACCCAGACAATGAACGATCTTCATGGGGTTGGATTGGAACGGGAGCCGTGGTAATGGGCTTATCCTCCGATTTCGTTGCAGCGGCTGAATCCACGGTTTCAGAACGTGCTGCACCAGATCCAGAAAAAGCTTCTTCAAAGGAAGATTCGAATTTTGGAACATCGTTGGTGGTAACAGACATTGGCAGTTGGTTAGTGAAAAGGGGTTTTACAGGAGGCTCAGATAGAGATGTGGGCATCGCGGAAAGGCGATCAATGGGGCTTCTGGGTGATTTCCCTTTCCGTTCGTTGGCCGGCGCTGCAGGGAAGTCGACAGCCTTAGATGCAGAAGCGAAATCGAAGTTATCATCAAAAGTAGTATCGAAAGAAAATGTAGCAGGCGTCGCTACAGCGGAACCCGGAAGTTTGCCAAGAGCTTCATCAAATTCGTTTACGCCAGCAATTGGGGTTTGTTCAACCGCAGGTTTAGTACCGATCAAGTCGGTCGGAGGGAGAGACAGGCCAACCGCTTTCGAGTCGCCGTTACTAAGTGGTTTATTGTGGGGTTCGTCTGAGCCGAAGACGTCATCGAAGGAGTCAGCAGACGCAGTCTCTTCCTTTATGGTCTGAGGGAGAGGAATGGGCGGTACCAGACGTATCTTGCCGTTGGTAGGTTGTTCCACAATGAGCTTTTCATCGGTTTCCTCATCGGAATCAGACTCTTCGATCTCGATCTCCTTGAGTTGCGTGTTCAAATCAGTTTTATGGACCGGAATGAGGTTCGCAGCCACGGGAACGGGGTTTGTGGATTCCTCTGTGAATTGCAATGCAGGGGGTGGTGGAGAAAGATCGTCCAGGGAGGGGAATCGTTCTGCGGGGTTTGGTGGCGAACTGGAGTCCTGACGTGCACTTGTAGGCGGCGTGACGAAATAATCGGTGCCATTAGCCGTCTCCGGAGAAAAAATCCCTTCGGGGGTATCAGTCGAGGTCCTTTCTTTAGCAAGGTAAGAAATCTCGGTATCGTGATCTGGAGCCGGAGAATTATCACTTGGCTTTGTTGCTTCCTGTAGAGTAACATCGGCTTGGTTTGCCGGGACGAATTCATGCGCGGGAACAGGCGGCGACGAGATAAGGGTGTTAGAAAGTCCCAGGAATGGCGACTGAGAACGTGGGGTTGAGTTACCAGAGGCCATGGCTAAGCGCTCAAAGGGATTGTTACTTTTTCCGCCTTGAGAAGGCAAGTCCGGCGTCGGAGTGGTAGGAAGTGGCTGAGCAGCAGCAAACATCAGCGAATTGGACGGCGATGGGAAGGCGTCTGCTTTCTGTGCTGAAAAGAGAGCATCCAAGTTGGCGATCTCTCCTTCCACCTGCTCCTTTTCTTGTGCGATCGAGGCGACTTCAGCTAGAGAAACTTCATGTTCTTTCTCGGCCCTGGCTTTCTCACTCTCCTTGGTGCTCAATTGTTTGCGGGCAATGGCAAGCAAGCCCTTCTGCTGCTTGGCTTCTTTTTTCAACTTTTCAACATCGGCTTTCAAGGCTTCAGCCTGTTGGCCAGCTTCCACCATGCGCTTGTGCAGATCTCTGGCCTCTTCTTTGTCACGTAAGAAGGCGCCTTCAATTTCGGATTTTTCGACTCGGATGGCGCTGAGGTCGCTCTCGGCCCTGATGAGCTCTTCTTTTGTCCTTTGCATTTCAGAGAGCTGTGTAGAGTGTCTGTCCCTCAAGGTTGCAAGCAGACTAGTTTCAGTTTCGTATGCAGCCTTGGCGGATGAGAGCTGCGTTTGAAGCGTCGAAAGTTGCGAAGCTTGACCAGCAAGTGTTTGTTCCAATGTTCCGCGTTCTTCCTTCACAGTTGCAAGGGATCGACTTGTCGATTGCAATTGATTCTTCATGTTGCCAATCTCAACTGATTGATCATGGATAAGCGTAGAAGACGTTGTGTGGGCGTCGTCACTGAGGAGGTCTTGATGGGGTGCTGGAGAAAAATATGAGACAGATATATGAGACCAGATGCCGGAAGCTTACATGATGTCTGGAAGGGTGAGGCGGCCGAGAATGGATCTGCCTCTGGAGCTCGTTGAGTGTGCGCCGGAGGGAAGGCATTAGGTGTGGGTGCAGTAACGTGGGGCTGCACACTCCCTGTGTTATGCATGGTTTGCATCGGTCCAGCGGAAGAAGGTGGCGTATCATCGAACGAGAAGAGGTCGACGGGTGGTTCTGGCGGTTGATGTTGACTGGTGGCAGGTGAGAAAGGAGAGGCACCTGACGTTGGCTGTCGTTTGGAAGGAGGCACCAAAGAAGGAGGCAAAACGGCGGGGACCTCTTGGCCGGCTAATTTCTTCTGAATTAAGTGCATAGCTATCGCGAAACCATCGCGAGTTAAACAGCCATCATTGTTAATATCAGCAAGATCCCTTGAAGAAAGAGCGTTAATGTCGACGTTGATGCGAATTCAAACAGCTCTGCATACCAGACTTGAGCGAGAATTTCTCCTGGTAATTGTGACTTCAGCATGAAGGGAACTGCAATTTCCCCCTCAATAAAACCCTTTCTCTGGGTGTCAAGTGTATCGAAATGGCGATCGCAAGCGGCCTTCTCGGCAGTGGTGACATCCCATTCGGCAACATGTCCGTTGCTTTCAGTAAGCGCATTTGGGCGCGCCGGAAGACTGGGAGCCGTAAGTGGTCCCGTATATTCAGGTTGCAGCATCTGAACTGTGTGCTGTGGTGGAAAGGAGCTGCCAATAGGGCTAAATGAACCGCTACCGCCTGTCATATGGGATCTCACGGAGCCTGCACTGGTGCTACCGCCAGCCTGTTGATACAGACCGGGTGGAAGGGATGTTGGAATGAAGGTTATCTTCTTCGTCATGACTCCTTGAATGAAGTACATCCCAATCGCGAAGTCCACGGCATCCAGGGCTCCTCGATCCTGTGTATCCGCCAAGTTCCTAAGAATAAGAAGAGTAAAAATAATTGGATAAAACAGACTTGGAAGGACACAAACCAAATCTTCAGAAGTTGTTCATTCGATAACTTTGATTTGACAAATATATCCCGAGACTTATCCCCTAATGTCCTGTTGCTTAGGGACAGAGTCGAATATAATAAAGGAGCACGAACCACTCAGTAAGCCATTTTCAGGACCATATTTGACGAACATATTCTGGAACTTTGCCTTGTCCAGATTGGTTAGCGGGGGAAAGGCTGGAGGTGGAGGCGATTTCGGCAAGGACACCCCCGTGGTTTGCTGCGCGATCGTGTTTATACCTTCTATGACTGCCAATGGACCAGCTGAATGAAGAATATGATCAACCACCAATGCAGAAAGGATGAGATTCATTTGACTTGCGTTTATTGGCTAAAGCCTGGGTTATCTTCTCTCCCTTCTGTGCCCATCCAATTAGCCGCACGGCAATGGCGACACCCTTCTTGGGAAGCCAGCCTTTGTTATCTTCATCCGAGAGGTTCCATATTTCTCCCAGGGTGGTTGGAGGCAACTTGGCGCCACCGAATACCCTGACAGCGACGTCACCAGTAAGAACACCGAGCTTCTGGGGGTCAGCCTGTGCAAATATTTGCGAGACAAGGGTGAGCTCGGCGGGGGTTGGAGAGAAGTTTGTGGACATTGTGTCCGACGAGAAGGGTTTCCACGGGTTTGGGAGAACGCAAGCACTGATTACCTTTGATGACTAAGCCATCCTACAGCAATCATCATGTGACCTTACAGTGTGCACGCGAAACTCACTCTTTTACTCCAACTTGAACTTGTTTTCTTGCCACGCAGCTCACCCTCACGCTTTTCACGAATTTTATCACTGTATACACTATGGAGCAACTCACCTCATCTATTGCGCCTCCCCGCACATCTCCAAAGTCGAACGTCACCTCTTCGAGCCAACAAGTGGCAGGGAGTGTCGCGAAACGGTGTGTGCAGCGTCACTTTCCCTCGCGTTTTTCTAACTTGCAACTTCTTTAGATTAAGTAGCGAATTAATGACTCTCATGGTGTGTGAATTCCTCTCACGCATGACTCCCCACTAATTTGCTTATTAGATGTCCTCGTCCCCTGGCATTGTAAGAATTTTTGGGGGGCGGGTTGCGTGTAAAGGTACTCATTTCATCCGTCTAGTCCGCATTCCCTAAACACGATGGCAACCTGTTTGAATGGGTCGGCACCATAGAAGGACCGTCTGAAACAGTAAGCGCGTTCCCAATAACGCCACTCGGGCCACTCATCTTTGCGTTTTCAAGGTTTATGCCGGACTCACTTTCAAGATCTCGATTTCATTCCCTTCAAATTATCCATATGTGGCTCCTACCATCAAATTCGATACACCTTGTTACCATCCAAATGTCGACATCGCGGGAGGCGCAATCTGCCTCGACATTCTTCAGGTCTGTCCTCGGAGGAACGGGTTATGGACCGAATAACTCACGTTTATTTGCAGGATAAATGGTCGGCTGTTTACAGTGTCCAAACGATCCTGCTTTCTCTGCAGTCATTGCTTGGCGGTAAGCCAGATCTGATTCCGGTACTTCTTGATTGCTAATTTTCATTTACATAGAACCCAACAATGCGTCTCCTCTTAACCCCGACGCTGCCTCTCTTTGGAGCACTCCTACTGGTGGGCATCAGGTTGTTCCACTTAGGCCGAGCCTTACTCACAGCAAACACAGCTTTTAAAATTCAGTTGATGAAACACTACCGCCCAGTCAGTGAATCTTCCTGAGCCTGTATATGTATTACCATCACCCCTGTCAATGCTGTTTTAATTACATGTTTGAGCTGCGTGGCCCAAGATTTGTGGGATATTATTGGCTCTGAATGATCCCTGGCATCTGTCATCACCATCCGGACACTCGTTTGTTATCGGTAATTCGTCCTCCATTTCTGTCCACTTAAGAGTTGGAAAGAAATTTGTAAACTGATGGTGGTTGAATCTGGTTGGATAGCAACCGGCTTAAGGTTGGGAGTAGGTCCAAGGGGTACAACTCATCTATCTTTTCCCTACTTATAGTTTCCCGCTGGCTGATTTTGCGTCAGAGGCACTTTGACAGTCCCATTTTCGAACACAAGAGCGCTGGTTGCTCTGTACCAATATTGTGAGTGATGCTGATGCTCACGGGATAAGTGCTGATAGAGGGTAGACAATACAATGCCTCGACGCTCGCCACCTTCTTCGCTGCGGTTGGCAACTGGCCCAGTGCCGCCTAGAAGGCAAGTTATGGTTGGGGTTGATATGTAAAATGCATTAACGTATATACAGCGCACCCAGGCACAGTATGCCGTCGATACCGCGGCCAGCAGTGCAACGACCCCCAAGCGAAGGCAGTGTGATTGTGGTGGGAGAGCGAGGAGGGCCGGAGAAACGGGCACGAGTGCGGGGACCTTGGGACCACTCTGGAAGCATTGGGGTTGTGGTGGACGTTGATACGTTATTGCAGCCACTGAGTCGGGCGATGGTAGTTTTACGAATATAAAGAGCAATCAATAAACAAGAGCATCCTGGCTTTCTGATTGCTACCATGTCCACCTCTCCGCCTGATATTGCGTCCCTCACTCTTGCATCCCACCAACGTCTTCATGAAGCTTACGATTACGACGGCAGCAGCAGCAGAACCCCGTTCCATTTTGCTACCTCTCAAGGCCTACAGCAGACCCCTTATAATCCACTATCCAGCATTGCCCCCAAGAACAAGTCTATCCGCAACCCTCTTCCTACAGTATGTTTCCTCCCTTTCGATCTTGTCCGATCTTACCTTGTTTTCAGCAATGGCTTGAGACCACCTCCTCCTCCGACGCTCGTTCTCTCTCCCCTCACAACAACTCCGATTTTTCTTCCGCGGGCGGTTCTCCTCCTCTAGGTCACATTAATACTCCCATAGGCTCTGCTACCCCTGGCGCCCTCAATCCCGACGACGAAGTCATTCCTACTGCCATTGTTATAAAAAACATCCCCTTCAACGTCAAACGTGAAACGCTCCTTGATATAATCGTCAGTCCCTTGTCCCCCTTTTTTTTTTCTCTTCCCACCTGATCGACCTTCCTCTTTAGGCTTCGCTATCCATTCCTACTCCGTATGCTTTCAACTATCATCTTGACCAGCAGGGCTCCTTCCGTGGCCTGGCCTTTGCTAATTTCCGCCAGGCTGCCGATGCTGATGCCGTCGTTGTTGCCCTGAATGGGTTTGACGTTCAGGGGCGCAAGTTGCGAGTCGAGTACAAGAAAGTCCTTCAAGCAGGAGAGAAGGAGAGAATCGAGAGGGAAAAGGCCATCCGTAGGATGCGTTCAATGCAGTTGGAAAAGGAGCAGACCAACGTCAATCAACTCTATGAGGATTATGGTTCTGCTCTCTCGTCTGCTTTCAGTCCTCAACGGTCGTTTTCCTCGAGCTCAGCCTACCAGCAGCAGCCGCAGTATTCTCCCCCAGGTATATCTGCCATGCCCACCCCTACGTATTCCATCCCTCTCGCATCAGCCCCGGCGGCACCTTCCCAACCCGCACCTCCCTCGACACCCAGTGTATCTGAGAAGTCTTCGGCCAGCGAACTGGATCTCAACGATCCTTCCACTTTGGAAATCTATTCCAGAATCCTCCTCTTCAAGGATGATAGGATGCGGGACGAGTTGGCGTTTTCTCGAACTCTGTCTCCCAAACAGAGGCGGGTAGTCCACCTGATTGCCCAAAAATTGGGTGTATATCATTACTCTGTTGGTGAAGGTGATGAACGATATGCCGTTGTTACAAGAATTGATCCACAGAGGGTATGTTGATTCACTCCAAGTTTTCTTCTTGGTTTTAACCCAATCTGTAGCAGCAGCAGCTTCAACAAACGCAACGACAACCACACACTCTTTCAAGAGCACCTTCTGCTTATCTCTCCCCTATTAGTCCAACTACCACCGTTAATTCCCTCCGTGTCAAGAAATCCATGCCTGACATGAAGACCTTACACCAGCAGGCCCCCAGACTCGCCTCTCGTTCATCTAACGGTAATATCCGAGAAGGATATGCAACCATTGCTTCTCCTTCTCGTCGAGTATCTGCTGGCTTTGGCTCTCTCTTCTCTAATGGAGGCTCTGCATTCGGCGGAGGTTCTATCCCCCCCGTTCCCAGTCTACCCCCGTCCTTGGGGGCCAGTTTGAACGGTGGCCACGACAACCCAGGAGGTGGCGTTGTACGTCAGCCTCGCGGACCAGGGATTGGTGGCTTTAGCAGACGCGATAGCAGGGTAGGGGTTAGCGAAAGCCAAGTTTCTGCTCGAGGTGGGCTTGATGCTCAAACTTACGAACCGCTAGAAATCTGATATGTGGTGTCAGTCCGCTCTGACAGTCTTACCGGTGATGATGGACGAAGTGGCCTTTGAGTTTCCCCATCGGCTGTCCCTTTCCCCATCAAAATTCCCGCTAACTCCTTCCTTGTCTTTTCTTTTTTCACGTCTCTCATTGTTTTGGTATATACTCTCTGTATACTCTGCCCACCGTTCCCTCCACGTCTACTTTCTTTACTACCCTTTCTACATATATAAGAAAAAGGCACCTGGAATCACTCAATCACACCTCCTCACATCTACTATCTATCATACTCCTGCTTGCGTTGTTAAATCTATCTTTCTTTTGCCGGTCTGCTCGCAGGAGATACACTCTTGTGACAATGCAGTAGTTTTTTTTTTTTTTTTGTTTGAGGAATTAAGCCTT
>Ga0307517_10007535_pt1 | contig 15833 bp, 12 predicted proteins | sample 23_EM_MG_FD_194515 | JGI IMG/M metagenome (GOLD analysis project Ga0307517, IMG submission 194515) | Populus trichocarpa ectomycorrhiza microbial communities from riparian zone in the Pacific Northwest, United States - 23_EM | ecosystem: Host-associated > Plants > Roots > Unclassified | place...
GTACTCATATGCATTGTGTCCTAGCTTGTTCATCGGCTAGGTAATATCATTAGTCGTCACTTCTTCCTTGACACTGAGCTTGTTCATCGGCTAGGTCTCACAAACTTGAACATAATCATTCTCAATTTCCCGATAGTTGAAGGTAACGATAAGACTTACAGGCATATAATTATTGTTATATTAGGTGCACAATAAGGGAGGCAACGAGGGGCGTATTAAGGAAATCCAACTACTTAGCTTTTGGGACTTCTAGAGTCATCTTCCGAATATGGCACAAATCCTACGTGTGAATAAATATTTTGACAAGACAAACGATTTATATGCATAAGTACAAGGAAATAGTAAGTAGATTGAGGCAGAATGCTTTAGTGCAGTTATCGGGCGCTATTTTGTATGAAATAACGTGACTTTCCCGCCAAACACACTGCTTTCAGGTTCGAACCCAGGACTCCAGTGGTGGAATTCGGGCGCTAATAGGAGTCTTCGGAAATATTCTATCACGTGACTTAATCTTCGGGCTTTTTTGCAAACCTTTACCGGTTCAACTTTGAAACATCCCCGTCTCCTGGAGCACTGGGCAACGCAGATATCCAGCCTATTATCATATCATCATGGAGCTCACCTCGGAATCTCAAGTCACTTTCCAGGATTTTCCTGCAGAAATACTCGAGATAATCTTCGTTTGCACTCTTCCCGACGATGTCTTGGACCAGAAACAGCCCAATACGAAGATCGCCCCCATGCTCCTCTGCCACATCTGTTCCCAGTGGCGGTCAATTGCTCTTCAATTGCCCAGGCTCTGGATGTGTTTGTATCATTTCGTCCGTATCTCACCGTGCATGTCATACGGGTCGGTGGTACCACTGAACAAGAGGATCCACCCCAACGTTATTGAGTTCCTCCAATGGTGGTGGCGTAATCTTAGTATAAACCTCCCCTTTCACTTCCGCTGCGATGGGATATTTGAAGAATCGTATGTCCACCCAGACGTTGAGGACGAATTCCCTGATAAAGAGCACATCTTGTTCACTCTCTTCGACTTGGCCCAGCACCTCGATATCGATGGGAATATATTGCATATAATTCCGGATATTCGCCCCAAGTTAACCCTTGCAAATCTGGAAACACTTCGCATCCGCAACGCTTCGATTGTCTCTGGCCTACCTTTCCTTCTCCGCGATGAGCATCGAATTCGTAAATTACATATTCGGAGCTATGCGATCTGGGAGTTCTTCAAAAAGCCTGTTACTTGGTGGTCCTCCCTCACCCATCTTGTATTCGATGCAGCATACATTTCAAGCGGTATGTGGTTCAATATCATCCGCGCCTGCGTCAACCTCCAGTTCGGATACTTCGACATACGTATAAGTGGTCCATCGGACGATCCTTTTTTTGCGAACCCCCCATATTTCACCCATCACCATCTCCGCCAGTTGGTCGTTGGATGGAACGGTGAGTTCGGCTGTATTACTAGCAAATATATGCTTAAAAATCTGTTCCTCCCGGCTTTGACCGCGTTCCGGATCTCTGCACGACTTACGACGGAAGACCTGCATCGCGTCCTGGAATCGACGCCTTCTTTGTTAGAGTTACACTTGGGTCGTGAGGTCGCCCAACACAATATTTGGTACCGGCTTTACGGTAGTGAAGAGCAGTGTTGCCCCGAACCACTCTCCAAATACGTTCCCAACTTGCAACACCTTCTCATCCAAACTCATTTATATACCACTTATAATTGTGGGATGAGAGTGTATATCAACAATCTCTTCTCGTCTAGATGGCTGCAACTGGGACGACCGACGAACAATGTTCGCAGTTTGGTGATTCAAGCGCTGGGTGGGGCCTTTCGATGGGAGATGGACGAGTGGCTTGCCGAACATCCGATCCATGGGATCAAGGTGGCTTTTGCGCCCAAGGACAAGCCATTGCCCTGGGCCACATCCACATCAGTCGAGAAGAATGCAGCCAAATATTTTGATGAACCGCATTTTTGCACTGGGTAACTACCTACGTTATGTAACTACATTACGATGGAGATATGTAGTATTTAAATCAATTCAGCCTTCCCCTGTCCCCGGCCTTGTGCCCTGTCCCCTGCTAGGATCGTCACTGCCATAGGCGGCCCATATGCCATATTAGGCAGGTGGCCGAAATCACCTTGTCCCCTGTCCTCCCCATGGCCGAATTGAGTACGATACGGGGAATTATTTTTGAGTTCCAATGTTCATCAATCCCTTTGACACCCGGGTTCACCGGATTCATTAGGAATGATTAATGAACACACACAAGTGATGTGACGCAAATGCAAATCATGCACGGCGTATAATATCGTATGACATATGGTTATTTAAATCCAATGCATGGCGAGCAAATGGCGAGCTCTGTCCGTGGTCTCCCGGTTTGCCATTGGACCTTGTCTTAACTTGGTTAGCACCCCTGTCTGCCGCTGACAACAAGCTCTCTGGTGGTGCCGTCGTTCAACTCAATGGACCTAATTCGTATCACGAATAGAATGTGTCCGACCTACTACATCCAAGGCTGTGTGTGGAGACAATGATAGTATCACACTTGGCTATCTGGTTTTTTTCATGTCGATCTGGGATGAATCAGTGAACGTCGGAAAGAAGTTGATCCAAGTCACGGAGAGTTTCTATGACAAGGGAAAGGAGTCTTCCAAGAAATTCCCACGGTTCTTTGTAATTCTTGTCTGCGACTCCCATTGTCCCCTGTTGTAAGCTGGTTCAGGGAGATAAAAAGGAAAAAGGTGATTTGTATCAGGGGCGAAAGATTAGACGAAGAGCTCGGCCAACGTTGATCGTTGTGGACTGTTTACGACCTCCTCGGCAGCTGTCAGACTCGAGGCCACAGCCAACCGTTTTTGTCTTTCCAACATCTCCCTTCTAAAAATTTCATCATCATCAACAGGTTTCAGGATACCACAACCCCAGGTTCTTTTCTGGAAAAACACAGCTTCGACAACGCACGACGATGTCGACCAACTGTCCCCCGCAGCTCCAGCTGTCCATCGACATCCAGCCCAGCACGACTTCGTTCAAGCGCTCTTTTGAGCAGTTCGGATTCGACCTCGACAGTCCTGTCATCACTGGGCCGGAAGATCTCATAGCGGAGACGACGGACCTTGACACGGCAGCGATGGATGGGAATGTTGAGGGGCGGTCCACAGGCATTGGGGTACAACCACAAAATGCAAGCAGGAGGGGAAACAAGAGGCCGAGAAGCGCAAGCTCGTTCTCTTCTGAGAGCAGTAGCAGTGCCAGCGCGAGTAGCGGCAGGAGCGGGCTGAGGAGTGAGGCCTCCACGTCGTCGAGCGCTTCTTCGACATCCAGCCCACCCAGCGTTCATCACCCTTCGTCGATAAGGCCTCAAAATCGAACTCGGATTCAGCTGCTTTCTCCATCTCCACCAAGGTTGCCAACACCAGAGATCCAGGATATCGAGATGCCAACCGAGTATTCTCCGACGACAGAGAGTGTTATCGGGGACCACCACCAACATCATTCACATTCTGCTTTGCTCCCTATCCCTATCCCGACTACAACACATGCGGCGCATGCTTCGAGCATGAGTTTTATGCCTCACGTCCACCATCCGCAGCCTCACCCGGCCTCAAGTTCTTCACCACCGCCACAGCAACAACCAACGTCAGAAGATATGTTCCGACTATCATTGGAGCGATTCAATGCCTTCGATACCGAAATTTCGGCATTGAGGCAGGCTGACAATCCGGCTTCGTTGTCCTTATCATTGGGTTTGGGTTTAATGCCCATTTCGAATGCTGCGGGCGGGATGCGGGCCACCACGCCAAGATTGATAAGCCCTACCTCATTATCAGTGGACCCCCATCGCTCAAGGACCCCACCGCCGACGCTGCCACTTTTGCCTATTCAAGTAGCAGCGGAGGGCGAAAATGAATCAGCAATGATATTGCCGGAGATGTTACCAATTGCTAATATGACACCAGCAGTAGCCGCGGTACCCATATCCGCTTCCGCACCGTCATCATCGTCATCTCCAATATCGCCAAGTCATACCAATCGTGGGACTGCTAGTACTGCTGCTTCTAACACGACAACGAATGCACTCGATTTCCATGTACCAACATCACCATTTGGTGACAATTTCTTCATACAGGAGGGACTCAGAACGAGTACACTGATTACTGCTGAAGAGGAAGAAGACGAAGAGAGTTTCGAAGATGATGGTACGTTTCTGTATCCCTTACCCTTTTGTTTTCTTGTTTTTCTTGTCCTTGCTCTTTTCCCTTGCGTGTTACATGTGTGAAAGCGCCTTGCTTTTTTTTAAACTTTTATCCCTCCAAGTGGTTTAAATAAGCGCTTACTGACCCTCCCTTTCCTTTTTACTTTTTTTGATTGATGCTATGTGTCAACAACAATAGGGGAGCAATCATCATTCCGATTTCGAGAACACCTTCAAGACCACCTTCGAGACCGCCGCCGTTCTCGGATGCCGTTCCGCGATCATCTAGATACGGCTCTGGCTCGCTTGAGATCGAGATCGCCGCTTGTACCTGGTATCGGAGATGGAGGCTCGATCTCGTCCGAGGCTTCAGGAGAGCGTGAAAGTGATTCTGGGGAGGAAGGAAGAAGGGGCGAGGATCATTGGGAAGAGGCAGTTGAACCTGAAGAAGAAGGGCAATCGGAAGAATATGAATCAGGTGTGTTGTTTCAGGAAAGAGCTCTTGGAAGAAGGATTTCCGGCTGACCACTTTGTGAATGTAGTTGTCGTCCCACCGCCGACGTTACCGCCCATACCGACGATCGCGACTGGGTCAACATCTGCACAGGATCCATGGGAAGGAGGTTTTTTCTCCACCAGTGGTTTAGGAGGAGGCGAGACAAGTACAACGTCAACGACCATACCAGCGACTACGAGAACAAGAACTCCGACAACGGCGATGGGCCTGAGCGACCATCCGCTCCCGTCTCCAATATTGAGGGATCTGCACAGTTGGATGGGTGTCGGTGAGGGTGAAAGCGGGCCGACTTCTGGTGGCGGTGCAAATCGAAGCAGTGGAATTAGTGGGCAACCTGAACGACACTATGCCCACCCGATCACGAACTTTAATAGCACCATCATCGTCAACCCCACCATCACCAGTTCCAACCTAGGCGGCACTAGCAACAATAACACCAGCACCGCCCCCCGCGCGTCTTCCCCATCAACGTCGACGACGTCGACTTCGACTGTACGACCTTCCTCCGTGTCAGGCGGGGGTGGGTTCGCTGGGTTCGCTGGATTCGGAGGCTCGGCATCAGAGGTGTCAGCACCATCGCAATCGACGTATCAAAGCTCGTCTATATTTGGTGGCGGAAACTCGGGTAGGAGTGGTGCAGATGACTTGAGGTTGACGGATCCGAGGCTTTCTGGTGAGATTGGTCAGGGTGAGGATGGGTTTGGTGGGTTACAGTTTTCTTACTTCTTTCTTTTCTCTTTTTTGTGGAGTTGTGCTCATTTTATCTCTTCTGTTCGTTTTCTTTGGAACACAGTTGGCTCCCCACACGAGTACCCTCCCGAGATATGGTCAGCTTCGCCATATGAAGCGCTAGCTGCGATGGCAGCGTATGTAACGAGGTCCAACCCGCAATTGAGAGAACGACGATCGTGGTCGCCCCCGCCCCTGGCTCCGCCGAGGTTTGCAACGCAGCCGTATGAATCCCAGTCGTCGGCACCGGCACCAGTGCCAGTACCGTGGTATCGCAACGTCACTGATGCCAGCACCAATGCCACCACTTCCAACTCCAACTCTGACTCTAATAGCTCCAGCTCCAGCTCCAGCTCCAACGTCTCGATGACGGCGACAGCTACTAATGTAAATAATAACACCTCGGCTTCGGCTTCGCCCTCTCTGTTCGGTGCTTGGGAGCCGCTTGGATCTTCAACGGAAACGCTCGAGGCTGGTTTTGGAAATTGGCCTCATCAGCAGCCTGAACAAATTGAGGGTCCTAGATCCCGTGAAGAGGAGGAGGCTGAAGAGGAGAGTTCAGAGGAGGAAGGAGAGGAAGATGAGGATGTTGAAATGGAGGATGAGGACGACAGAGACCGGCGTCTGAGAGCGGAAATTCTGTCAACGAGGCGTCTTCCGAGGCCGGAGGAGTTTAGTGCCGGTTTTTCGTCGAGTTTGACCGGTGCTGTTGGGGAAACACAAAGCCAGAACCGGGAATCGATCCAGGCCCGAGTCGAAAACTCAAACTCAAACCACGACTCGCCCCTGCGACGCACTACTACAACCACATCAAACTCCTCGCGGTCGTACCAGAGATCAATGCGCCCTGGGTCCTCGAACTCGCTCGTCACTGAGAGTGCTGCAGAGGTACGGCGACAGGCGGATCGTGCGCAGGCAGAGGAGTGGGCTTCTGGGCGAAGGAGAGAACCTGCAGCGAGGTCGCCCTGGCCTCATTTACAGGGGATATTGACTGCAGAGGGGGAAACCCAGCTGAGAGACTCCCCATGGGGTGCGGAACTTTTGGAGAGGATTGGCGCTACGGAGCAGAATCGACGAAGCCGAAGCCGAAGTTCAAGTCGTGCGGATCTGCGGCGTCCACTCATCCCGCCGCCTCGCGATAATTATGATTCGTTGCCGAGGGTTGTTAGTGATCCGGTGATGAGGATGGACGAGGCCGAGGACGCGCCGCCGCGCCGGAACAGCGAAACGTTAAGCGCTGGATATGGAACCACTTTTGAGACCTTCATGCCTACTCAGCCAGTATATATTCCCCGCAGTCCGTCGCCGAGAACCCCCATCCTCGATTTCTTCAGCCGACCTAATTATTTCCCGAGGCAAGAAGCGGTGACCCCGACCGACCCGCCGCCATCTCTACCTCCACCTGACTTTGGAGGCAGGTTTGACTCGGAACCTCAGATCCAACCATCCAATTCGAATTCGCAGGCGTTCGCACCCCCTGATCAAAATGACCGCTCGAACCCTTCTGGTTTTTGGAGATCATTACGTCCCCACGTACCTTGGATTCGTCCGCAGGTGCCCAGCACCAATGACAGGGATGGCAATATCAATCATGCCATACCTCCTTCTCCCCGCCCGCCCTTCGTTGACCGCCGTCTATCGGTGTCAAGCAGACACGAAGAGCCAGAACGAACCCGATTTATTGTTGATGAAGCGCAGGGGAGCGACGATGAAGATGATAGCGACGACGACAGCAATATGATGGACTTGGAAAGAGTGCAGCGGACACTGCATACGCTCGCGTCGCTCGCGCGTTCTTCTCAAACGCAGGCGGAGCTGAGTCCTACGAGGCCTACTATCCCTTCAAACCCCTTTTCTTCCAATAGCTATTTGGATTCTATATGGTCCGATGGTGCTGGAAATGGTTCTGGTCCTGGAAGAACGCAGCGAGAGACAACATCACACGGACATACTCTGCCGCAACCACCACTTGCGCCTTCGTCCTACACTATCGACACTTTCGATCCGTCTTCGTTCGCACCTGGGCCATTTAGGAATACGGTTCAGCAGCTTGTCGATGACCGCGAACGGGATCGGCTTAGAGGCACAGCTACATCTACATCGAATTCGGTACCAATAACGTCGCAACCCTCATCGTTCGAAACGCGGCTACTTGAGAGGACGCGAATGGCTGCAGCGCCCCCTCCACGTCGGTTTCCACCGCGAATGGCGTACCGCCCGCCAAACCCGCCTCCGCCGAGCATTCCCCCACTTTCCTTTGGTGGTGATGATGGCGCAGAGCGACATGGTGGTGGGACGGACATGGACGTCGTGGATATGGGGTTCAACCCATCTCCTTCAGCAGCAACATCGAGACCCGCCACCGCTGAAAACACTGTTGAAAACCCGAATACGTCCAGGGCTCGCAGATTTAGTTCGTATGCGCGTGGTCTAGGGTCAGCTATACCTATCTCTAATATGTCGCCCGGCGACACCTCCGTCAATGATGGTCGCGGTGGTAGGGAAAGTGGTTATGGGCGCAGAAGTTTCATTCCTATGGGTCCATCATCATCTGGGGTTGCGAATGCGAGCAGCCTTCGAGTCAATCACCCTCAAAGTACGGCCAGTTCTGACATGCATCGGTATATAAGTGCTCAGGCCCGCATGGCGGACGCGTTGAGCGAGACATCCAGACCGAGTGCTGCCAGTGCATGGAGCAATACCCTCGCCAATAACAACCCCAATAACAACACGCCTCTTGACCCCAATGCCCCGGTCGAGCCATTCACGCCTTACACTCCTTTTGAAGCGGGCCGGAGGCGGCAGCTTCCGCAACGCCATAGCTTTGATAGACTGCGGCAAAGGGAGAGGGAGAGAGAGCGAGATGCTCGATCGGCATCGACAGCAGCAAACTCGAACTCGAACTCGAGCTCGTTCCGACCTAGCTTCCCACCGACGAATACAGCTAGCCCGGCGGCCGCATTAGCCACAACGGCGGCTGCTGCAGCAGCACGCATGGCATTCGCAGAGCAAAGCGAGCGACGCGATGAACGCCTCATGTCGTTACAGGCGCATATGTCGCGCGGTCGTAGAGCACGGTTTGGTGGTACAGTTGGCGGTACCGCTCCTGGGGCCAGCAACAGCTCCAATAACACTCGATCAGGATCAGGCACTTTCCCGTCGGCGACGTCGTCCAATGTGCCGCCGCAGCACCAGCATCCGCTTACACTGCAAAACTTCCAACATTGGCATAGCTTGCAGACGGATTCTCCGGGGTGGACTGGACCTGGAGGTGATGGACCAGGCGCTGGTTCGAGGAGAGGGCGCGGAGGGAGGGCGGCAAGGGTGTTGGGTGATTATATGGTGAGTTCGAATTTTCTCTCTTTCTGTTTTGGTCATAAAATATCCTATGCTTACGCAACGCCGTTTCTCCTACCTTTTATTTTATGCACCAAACAGCGGGATGAAGATTTCGACGAGTCCTACGAAAGCCTCATATCTTTGGCTGCGGCACTGGGCGATGCGAAGCCCCGTGGCGCGCCGTCCGAAATTGTGGAGAAAATGGAGAAGGGAAAATACAAAGACTGGAAAACGGAGGGGAGTGATGTGCGGTGTCCAATTTGTTTGGATGATGTATGTTTTTTTTTCCCTACGTTTCCAATCGAAGGCGGTCCGCTGATGAATGGATAGTACGAACCCGATGACCCAGTGTTGAAACTCAGCAATTGCTCGCACTGGTTGCATCATACTTGTTTACACGTACGTCCCTTTCATCCTTCACGACTTCGCATCCATTAAATCCCTTACCATCCTCTTCCTCCCTCCATTCAGCAATGGCTCGAAACAGCATCTACCTGCCCTGTCTGTCGGAAATCCGTGAACAATAACTCCTCTGGATCTGGCTCATCATTTGCGAGGAGACATCATCATCATCTTCATGCCCACCATAGGCCATTCGGCGCCCTTGTTGGCGCTGGTGCGGGCATGAATCTGGGTTCGAGGAGGAGGGAGAGGGAGACGACCAATAGAGATCCTCCTTCGGGGCCTGTGATAGGGGCGGGAGGACGTGAAGAGGTGGGAAGGCGTCCAGGACCTGAGTCTGCTTTCGCTCGGTTCAGCGCCGGCAGAGGTGGGACAGGAGCAGGGAGGAATGCAAATGGGGTTGGGGGTGGCGGCCGTGGCAATGGCAATGGTGGCAATGGCGCCAATGCGAACGAGCAAAATGGCTCTGGCAATAATGATGATTCCACGTCTGGTTCTAGATGGGGGGCGCCTGGATGGGAGGATGCGCCCTGGAGGTGATTGTATATCGTCTTGGGCTTTGGAAGAATTTTCGGGCTGTGTATTTGTGCTTTTTTTCCTCTTTTTTTCCCCATGTGATCTTTTCTCCAGTTTTGTGTCGTCCGTCTATGATTTCATTGTGTAGTATATATTCTTGCATTTAACACCATTCATTTTTCATTCAGTAGCATCTAACATCCACCTTCATTGACATCATCCAATAGCTTTTTCTGGTTCAAAGTCTTCGATTAACCCCCGTTTTTATGCATTCTGTACTTATGACATATCCATCTTACGATCAATTTATTTCTTCATGTCTAGTTGTGCGTTTCTCGTCCGGTACAAAAAATATAGAGGAGTCATGGATCTTTTATCTCAACGATATCAGTGTTGAGTCAATTGAAATTGTAAGGTGGTGTTCAATCAGAATTCAGCAATTCCCAACCAATGTTTCGCAGTGTGATTCCTGAGCATGTTAGCTTGGTGAAGGCGATTAAGTAATTGGGCCCCAAACTAGAAAGTCACTACTCGAATCTGGCGAGAATAAGAAGGGCGGTGGCCAAGAAAAAATATGCTATATGTTTCTCCGCATCCTCGAATCTGCTGAATGCCCCACTAGTAGCCGGACTGGTACCAGTCCCATTTGGACACGAGAGCTCGGAGTAGATCGTGGCGTCTTGAGGCCCAGGTTGGATGGGGTTACATCTAGAGTAAAAATCAAGTTCAAAGGTTAAATACAAAGTACACATACAGCCAACCTAAAACCATAATTTTCAATGCATTTAAATTAGAGACTTACCCAGGCAACTTCGTCAATTGTCCATCGATTGTCTCATCCACAGTTGGGGGGATCTTGCACCCATCAGCGAGCGTTGTGTTGGCAACAGTGAGGAACGAGCAGGCCTCTGTAATTCCAGAACCGGTTTGGTCGTTTGGGTTGTTGCATTTGTCAATGGCATTTTGGAGGGCCCTGGTGTCGAAGTTCAAAATAAATGGTGTTGGATGGACAGGGAAAAATAAACCATACGTTGTGTCCCATCCGTTTTGGAAGTCACCATGCCAGGAATATCCAGTCGGGTCACTAAATCAGTAAAACTAATGAAAAGATAACCTGATTTCGTGAACGTCTACATACCCTGTTGCTGGAAGGCCCGACATCCCTGATTCAATACCTTATTACTTTGAACGCGAAGACAATAACGTACACCAGACAAACGGCCACGAATCCTTGCTTGGATCCCACCTTGAAGCCATGGAATGCACGTCCCAAGTTACCTGAAAGACGGGGAAGTCAGAGAAACACATTTCAGGTTATTTTTGGTTACCTCGTAAAGGATTTTTATCAGGGGTACAGGATGTGTAGGTGGACAAGAGCCATTGTCCAAATCCGAAAGGTAGGCCGTATGCGAAGCATGGTTTGGCGAGTCGACATTCTGCACAATGAGATAAACTTAGAGTCGTCAATCGCTAACAAGCAGTGAAATGCTCACAACCCCATCCCAACAGGCAGGCATATGGATACGGGCATTTAATCCTGCCTATAAAGGACGGTAAACGAAGATTCGATAGGTATACAATTCACCGACAACGAACCTCGCAATCGGTGGTCGGAAAACCAGTCTCTGGTGAGCCACACTCCTGTAAGCTTAGGGAGAGGGGTAGCGATGGTCCACTCACTTGAGTTAATGCTGTTGTACCCAGTCGTTGTCGTATACCTCAAACACTCCCACTCCACAGCCCTTTCCGCGAGCTCTCCTTGTGACCCCTCCCCTGGGATGAATCTATAAATCCAGCCAGTAAGCAAACATCCGAAAAAATACCTTGTTATAGAATCTCACTTTCGTGATCGCCGCACAGGGGTTCCACTAATCATCTTGAATCCAGGTGGGAACGCCTTTAGGCCTGAACCACCATTGGTTACATCCCCATTACCTCGGTTCTGGTAGTACACAAGCAAACCTGTTCACGGAATCAGGACCGTTTCAACAAGGATCAAGGGGTGTCTCTTTTTCCTCACCTCCATTTGGGACTGGTTCGAAAAGGGCAGTGTTTGGGTCATGAAAGTATAGCTTTGGAAACCCTAGAGATGAATGATGATGAGCGATGAACTCGTGTTGCGTTGAGTGAAAGTTAATGTTACAGTAGTTCGATTGATCCTAGAAAATTAATCGAACTGTTCGAATTTTAGCGTCATGACCGCTGCATGAAGACCCTCACCTGAGTTACCAGACAATTCGTACACGTTGAGGCACGTAACGTAAAATACGTGCTATTCGAGGCAAAGTCTGCGATCGCGGCTTGCTCAGTGTTCTTCCATATCAAGAGACCAGGATATCCTTACGATTGGCCCCATGTATAGTCTGTAAATCCCAGTTGAACTGAACTTGAAACGGCCTCAATTGGAGAGACATATACTTACATGGACGTGATTTGAGGGCGAAATCCCTGGAGAAATGATGGGGTCAAGCCGCTCTGCGTACCCGCGTCAGACGAACAGCCTTGAACCACGAAGTTAAAGTGCTCGAAGTTCGAACCTTGCACCAAGGGAGTGGTACAGGCCACTCTGAACCACGCATTCGCCAGCTGGGATAGGAAAACGGGGAGTAACACGAGGTGGGCGGACGGCCCCATCTCTGAATTGACTGGGGGGGATAAATGTAGGTTTGGCAACAAAATCTCTTACACTTCAACGTTACCGCCTTTCTATCGCCTTTCACTGCAGCAAGGAAAAATCGGGCAGGGACCACGCCCCTTCCAGGCACCTCAGAGACATAATGAAATCTTGTCGACAGAACGTGCACAAGGCAGATGGGCCGCCAGGTGGTGGGAGAATTCAAGTTCTGTGATCGTTTGATCGGCTGTTGAGTGGGAATCGACATGGAATCGAAGTGTGTTAGATCAATTCACGGTCAAGGTTATGATCAAGACTCCAGACTCTAGAGTGAGGATAATCACCAAAAAAATGATTACCGTAATATTGATTTCCTTCTACTCCTACATATTTTTTTTGAAGACAGAACTCCTGGCCAGCTGGGCGTAGGATTAATGGTTTTGATATATAAAATGCATAGGACTTACGTGGCTCTGCTGACATGCCAACTTTCTGACAAACCTTAAGCTTCGGCGCGTGCCAGTGTCCGAAGGCACGCAAGACAATCTTCATTCAATATTCATCTCAGCGCAAGTACTTTTCCGAATCTACGCGAAATTCAACGTTCCAAGCCCACCTCAACACGTTCACATCAGCATAAAACTCGGAGCGCTCATCCGATCCTCTTCTGACTCCCCGCCTTTCCGCTATCCAGCGCGTCCGAGTGCCCTCGGATGGGGAAAACGATATTACGACAACTGAGTGTAAACTTGGTAAATGGTAGGAATAATTTGATGATCTGGAGAAACATCTCAAGCGTCTGCCCCCATATATTTCTATCGCAAAGCACCGAGAGCTCGCTGGGGTTGTGTCTGGTCAGAACCGGCAACTCTCCATGATCGCCGCCTTTCAGCCGTCTTTCTTTCCACCCTCACCCCTTCCTTCAACCTCTTCAATGAACCTCCTTTGCTGCATCGCCTCCGCTGTCGGTTCGGGGTGCCATTTCTATTCTATGGGAGAGTTGCCTCTGCCAGCCTGTCTGTCCACAAACGTGGCCTCCTGACATTTGAAGAGCTTGAGTACCCCATTGGAACTAACGGTCATTCGCATCCTGATCAGTCCAATGAGCCAACACAAAACTAGTACCACGTCCACACCTCCTGGTGATCTGATGTCGGCCGTTCCAACCCTGTACCACGTATAACGTCGGCCTCATACACATGTACACCGAGAGCCAAGAGGTCTAAATTTATTCTCTGCGGCTGACGAAGGCATCGTGATTCGTGATGGTAGAGAAATGGATGATTGATGAGGCCTGAGGACTAGAACCTGTGGGACGTAAATCGTGGCTGCGGTGAGGTGGATGATACGAGATCTCAGATGGTCCGTGTGCATTTGATGATTCTTTTTCGATTCTTTTTTTTCAAAGTCATTCAAACTGCATTGATTTGTTTGTCCCCGGGCCGGGAAACCAGCTGGCAACTTCTCTCGTCGGTCTTTGGCTCTCGAGATCTGTCATCTGTGGCCTTTGGCCTTTCTGCTCTGAGTCCAAAAATTACATTGCATTGACAAGTCACTCTCTATTTATGGATAGAAAGTGCTTCATTAACATCGGAGTTTCTGATTGAGCGCCATGTTTATCCTTGAACGCCAGGCTCAACATAGTTGCGCCCAAGGGCAGTCCAAATGAATGGTCCCCCATTTATTCAGCTGGTGCTATATGGTGGTACTAACCCCACAATCTTACAGTTCGTGTCTTTTTATATCGACCGTGGAAATCTGGCTACTCTTTCTCGGTGGTTGCAACATTCCTCCATCTTGAACGGATTGATTATATCTCAGATGACTCTGTCCATGCCAACTTTCCTGACGCTCCAGGGTGTTCTTAACTGATCACGTAGGTTGTGTCTGCATACACGACGCCATCAGTTCACCCGCAATCGCCAACTACTGGCTCCATGTTCACAATCGCCTCATTCATCCCCGGGCCTAGTGGATCCGTTCCTATGAACACAGCCGCGAGCATAGTTGCTTGCATTTCTTACGTTTCTGTCATCGTCACATTTATTGCATGTGTTCGATGCTTGCTTTGGAAGAAGCATGTCTACTCCAAACGAATGCAGATATTCCTCCTCTGCTACGTTTCGGCCATGTTCTTGCTGGCGACCTCATCATTCTTTCAAGAGCTCGCATACTTCTCCGCTGTTATATTCCCTAACTCGGATAATTCGGCCTCGTCCTCAAGCGCAGAATACAAGTTATTCAATGTACCAGTTGCACTCCCGTTTACTATCTGGGGTGCAGATGCATTCATTCATGGTCAGCAGTAAAAATGTTCTTTTTGTTCCTCGGGCTTACCTCTGCTTGGTAGATGTGGAGATGCTTCATGCTGCACCAGGGATTATCACGGTATCGTCACCTGTCAATTTGTCTAGTCCTATTGTCTCTTGCTGTGGTTACAATTTGTATGGTTTAAAATGAATACCGTTTTCTTAATATTGATGTTCCCACCCTCTTCAATAGGCAGCGGGATAGTAAGCCTAATCCTTGCCTAATCCACCCACTTATCGGTCACATGAACGGTATCGTTTTCATTATCATCTTCACAACTGCTGTCAACATCCTCCTTTCTGGAATTGATAACCGTTCGCATCCTTCACCACGAAAAAGTCTTACGCAAACTCCTTGGGATCAGACAAGTCTCGCCATATACTAGAGTCATGGCGAATCATGCTCGTTGATAAATTCACAAGCATATTGTTCATTTGTCTGTATTACTCAGATGTCCGAAATGGATTTTTGATTCCACTGTTACTTCTGCCATGTGCCTGTGTAAGCAAATTGTCATTCCCCCCCCCAGCTCAAATTGACATGAGCTTCATGAAAATAAGTTGTGTCACCGACCCTCATCATTTATCGAGTAGCAAAGGGAGTGCCATTGGGAATGACTCTGAGTATCTCGCAGATAGCCACCCCCGATATTGAATGTCAATCACAGGAGCCGTCAAGTCCTGAGGGTCCTACTTCCTGACCCATTATGTCAGAATGGAATGGGCAAAGGAGGAAGAAGTGGTAGCTGCGGAGGTTATAAACACCATTGCTTCTCGGATCGCGCCAAACCCCAGTTATGTTAGTTAAGTGTACAAGCATATCCAAATTATTAATTAACAGATGATAATGTCATAACCCCGGTCAATGTAGTCGTTTGTGTCGTGTCCATGTCCTTGCCACACCCAAATCATATATGCATCAGAGGTTATATCCTTCTCCTCTCTCAATCTCTCATACGCGACGAGAAGATGAAGTTCATCCATTTTAGACAGATGAACTCTAGCCGTTTTAGACAACGTAAGTCTCTAATAAAATTGACAACAGATCAGCGTCGCTCAGAATCAAACGATGGGTAAGGACACGCACATCCCAATATTCCTTCATGGCTTTCGTAACGTTGGATCTCTCGGTGGAGGGCCTGTGGGTCTTCGATTGTGGGGTCCGCAGTGGATGGTTTTGGTGGACCTT
>Ga0307517_10007537_pt1 | contig 15829 bp, 8 predicted proteins | sample 23_EM_MG_FD_194515 | JGI IMG/M metagenome (GOLD analysis project Ga0307517, IMG submission 194515) | Populus trichocarpa ectomycorrhiza microbial communities from riparian zone in the Pacific Northwest, United States - 23_EM | ecosystem: Host-associated > Plants > Roots > Unclassified | place...
GGATTTAACCGAGGTTTATGAGGGTATGGATGACCCATACATCAACTGGAGTTTGATAATTTTGCCCCCCATCCCTCACATGCCTCATGAGGTATAGGGGGCAAATGTGTACTTTTGCTGATGAGAGGTAGCCAGAAAGAGAGGAGGCCAAGGGGGGAGCAGCCGGAGTCGTAGAAGTGAGTTGGACTAGTGTGATGGAGTAGTAGTAGGTGTGACCCAGAGTGGTGAGATGTCAGAGTGGTGCCAGTAGAAGGCAGCCGGGGTGGTAGGAAGAGCCAAAGTTATAGGAAGAGAGCTGCGGTGGTGCAGGGCAGCTACTAGAGTGGGGGAGCGGAGGCCACATGGTGAGAGGCAGCTGTAGGGGGGGGCAGCTAAAGTGGTACAAGGGACAGGCATAAAAAAGTGGTACGTTGCAGGGGTGGGGGAGAGGGGTTGTGGTAAGAATTCTGGAACGTAGTTACCCTGGAAGGTTTCTTGAACTAAAAGACTCAGGTGATCCTCACAACTCGGCTTTGAGCGAGGAAACATGTATCGTGACATGTGAGACAACGCTACTCGTATTTAAAGGGTAATAGGAAAAGTGAAAAATAAAAGTAAATAAAAGGTAAACGAGAAAGACGAGGGAGGCAAGAGCTGAGTATCAGATGATAGAGAAATTAGAAAAGTTGAACTTGAAACAAAATAGAAAGAAAGAGATAAATAGGCTATTGTTCGGAGGAAATGTAGTACGAGTATCATAAAAAAATACCACAACTTGAAGTATGGCTTCAACTGGACAACATATCAATCGAGCCTTCCTTGCTACAAATCCTCCCCCTAATAGTTCCCGGGTTCCTGCTGTTTCTGGTAGCAGTCAGCCTGATTCGGAACTATTAGAAAGTCGTCTTTCTCTCTCTCTTTCTTCCGAGAGCTCCTTTAGTACTCATAGTCATGGTTCACCTGATTATGATAGTGATTTAGGCCAAGCGCTTCAATATCTACCCTTCGATATACTTTCTCAAGAGACCCATTCAAGTATCTCATCAAGTACACCCGAAGCTTCCACTGTCGCTGGTGATGAGCTTGACCCACCAATGACAGAACTTCAAGCTGTCACTCATACCCAACTATCAGCAGAAGTTAAAGCTCAAGTCCAGGCACTACGACATATTGCCTTGTGGCCATATCGGAAAATTGCAGAAAGTATTAACCTTCCACTAACAACTGTCTTCCGGGCAGCCCAACAATCTCCCTCTTCAACTCCACTATCAACAACCCGAAGTGCTACCCGAGGTCGTCATCCAATTCTCTCTCCAGAGATTAGAAGAAAGCTTATTGATGTTGCCACCACCTCAGCTGAAACCCGTCGCAAATCGTTTACCGAAATTGCCTACCTTGCTGGAATTCAGGCATGTGAGAAGACTCTTCGTCAAGCATTTGCCCTCGAGGGCTACCACTGTCGCGTCGCTCGCAAAAACCCTTCCTTACACTCAAGCACATTAATGTAATTTATTTTCTTTCAGTTCTTGCTATATATTATTTCTTTATTCTTTGATTATTTTCTTCATTTACTTTCTTCTTTGATTTCTTCCATCATCTTTTTGTTCCGTGCCTTCACCTGCAGTCCCCCACCTTCCTTAGTATTTACCCGTTATTTCTGTCATTTTCCACTATCCCCTACCCTTCCCCACTATCCCCCCATTATTCTACATCTTCCCCCGCCATCCACTAGCCATTCTATAAAGGTGCTGGCCACTTCTACCGGTCCCGCCCTCTAGGTACCACCAGCGCTCCAGTCCCAGGTGACTTGGATGTGTGTCTCAAGCTGTAGGGCAAGAGCGTTTGTCCTTTGGAAAAGACTACCGGCTAAGAGAGTGACTATAGGGCCCTACAGTCGACCTATCAGTATCTTCCGCATTGTACCAGCAGTCCTCACCTGTCATCTGCAGTTCTTGCCTATCTTCTCCACTCCATGACGGTCTATCGCAGCCTTCGCCAATTACCTGTAGGGCCCACCAGTTACCTAAACAGCCCGCCCATCATCCACAGTTACCCAGAAAAATGCACCACCTCGAGACACCTGTAGTTCCCACCAGTCCATCCTGGGTGCCCTTTCCAGTACTGCTATCCAAGTCTGTGCTATTCAGACCCGAAGATGGACAGACTGGATTCTTGGAACCACTACGCTTAGCCTTACTGGAGCTCCAGAGTGTGGTGAACATTAGGTCCATGCCTGCAACGTTGAGAACAAGACATGCTGTCAGGGGCTAAAGTTCTCTGCTTGGATCTCCGGTACTAGCAAAGTTGAAATCACACAGCCCCAACCAACTCCTTTTCAGATTATGCGATATCACTTGAGCTGTCCCGCACTATTCTCAACCATCCCTGCTACACACCCCTATTCCTAGCCCTCTTCAACTGTCCCTGATAGTTACTCAGCTCCCCTCCCCAGTGTTTGCAATGGGGCAATCGGTCCGCCCTGTCTTTTCCTGAACTCACCGGACAAGTAAGAGCCAAGGACCAGGCCCAATGACATTGGGTCATCAGCTACCATTCCCCACCGTACTCTACTATCCTCTACCGTCCCCTACCGTCCCCCACCGTCCTCCACTATCCCCTGTCATCTCCCACTGTTTTCTGATGTATCCCACTGTTTTCCGCCGTCTCCTGCCGTCACCCACCGTTTCCAGCCATCCTAGGTAGTTACCTGCCATCCCCTGGAAGACGTTGTCTGAGGTTGTGGGGCTCGTCGTCCTTGCTAATGACGGCCATCCTGGGAATTCAACGACAAGGATGGACAATCTCTTATATCCACAATGATATTTTCTCTCTATTTCCTTTTTTTCTCTCTGCGTATTATCCTTCTTTCTTCTATTTTTATTCTTTTATACCTTGTATTTCTAATTCTAATTTTAATTTCTTGTATATCTTAGATTATGCTCTTATTGTATTTTCTCATTGTTTATGCCTTGTATTATTCGGTTATTGTTGTAGATATAAATAATTTATTTAAAAGTTTTCACTCTTTTCTTTTGTAAATTCTTAAGCTGTATTCGCTAACTATTAATCTCTGGTATTTAGGATTGGCTGAGCTGGGCAGAACGGTTCCAAGATTGGGAAATTGGGGATTGGGCAAAAGTAATCTGGACGGACGAATCAGCTTTCAATGTCGGCCGATCTCCAGGTCGTGTCTTTGTTACCCCAAATGCATCTGAAGAATTTAACTCCTCTTGTCTACTTCCCAAATTCCAGAAGTTGGATACGATACACGTTTGGGGTTGCTTTTTTGGAACACAAAAAGGACCTTTGATCTTTTGGGATAAGGCAGTCATGGGTACGAGGATTACAGCAAAACGATACTGTCAACATATTGTTCCTCATCTCGAAGAATTTTGGCATGATGTTTCTCGTACGAGTGAAGATTATGTTTATATCTTACAGGATGGTTCCTCCGTTCATGCTGCAGCTTATACTACAAATTTTCTCAAAGAAAAAGGCCGATACAATTATCTCTTCCCATGGACAGCTAAGTCTCCTGACCTTAACCTAATCGAAGGGGTTTGGAGACTAATGAAGGCCAGGATAAATCAACGTACTCCACGCCCCAATAGGAATGATCTTATGCGGGCTGCTATTCGGGAGGAGTGGGCAAGTATTGATGAAACTGATTTGGTGCATTTACTTTCCAGTGCACCTGGCCGAGTCCAGGCTGTTTTGGCTGCTCAAGGGGGCCATACCAAGTCTTGAGGTAGGATTTTCTTACTTTGGTTTTCCTTCCTTTGTTATCACAATTTTCTCTTTTTATTATTATTTTTGATTTACTTTTATTTATTAATTATTTATTATTTATTATTTTATTCCTTCTTTGATACGTATATGTTAACTATTTCATTTTATTATTCTTATTATTACTCTGTCTCCTGTTATCCCATGATTCCAATCAGTTTCTTTTCTGTTTTATTTGAGTTTTGCGTTTGGTATTTCTCTTATTTTCTAATATTTTCTCAATTTTGGAACCTTTATTAATGCATACCATATACAACGAAATATTGTTGTTTAGCTTGCATTAGTTAAAGTATGAAATGATCAGCATTGCAGGAATGATAGCTTGTATGGTACAAGTCCCTTGCACAACTTGAAGTAGAGAAAATTCGATTTGGTGTCCTTCACAGTTAAAACTCAGCTCCGCTATCCTGCCTATGTTTACTTTGCATGCGGGAACTTGTAAAAAACAATTTTATATAGAGTAGACTTTGGATTTCAGGGAAATCTGCTTAACTTTACTATCGTAAATCCTTGGATCTATGGTAAATTGATTATATTAGGAAGTATTTCCGTACCACTACTGCTGAGACATTACTTATGCACCGTACCACTTTTTTATGCCTGTCCCTTGTACAGGGTAGCAGGAAACGTTTTGCGAGCCGTAGGTTGATTTTGAAGGTGTGAGAGTAATAAAGCGCTGGCATAGTGGCTATTGTTGTGATAGCCGGGTCGAGTGGCTGTTGATTGGTAGTTTCACGGAGAAAAAAACAAGCAACATTTTCCCACTATAGAATCATTTTACTCGTCAAAACCCTTTTAAAACAAAAAAATGTTTTATCGTGGCCTTGTCTCTTTTACCCTAAAATAATCAAAAAGCAGTCTACCTACTAACCAAAAAAACAAAGGATTTTTGTCATGCCAAACGCTAGTATTTTGACAAATACCCAGCACTCTTATTCAGAAAAATCCTCTGTTTTTAGGAAAAACTGAGTTTCTTTTTCCCGTGGCGTGCCAAACAGGGCCTAAGTTAGGTGGAGTTGAATAGGGGTAAACTAGTTGCAACGCTGGCTCCCGACTCTCGGTCGCGTAATTACGACCCCTGTGGATATGCAGGGCTAGTTGCTATTAGGTGTGACTACGTTTGCTCCTATCGTAACTCACAGGGAAACGCCACCTAGAAATTACCGACCTGTTAAGAGCGACAGCGAAGCATCATATGGCCACACCATCAGCACCGCCGAATCCCAATTCTTTCCTAATGTCTCAAAATCATTCGTTCCAGGGCACCCTAGGGGAAATACCTGAGCAGCAGAGCTGGGGATGGTACGGTCCGGCTCCGGCCCCCAGCCCCAATTCAATGGCAGTTCCCTCTCTGGTTCCAATTCCTCCATCAATGTGGAATTCTCATATGATGTCTAACCATCCGCAAAGGGCCCGGGGCACCAGGACTAAGCAAACTTTACCCGGTATTGCTATCCCCCACCTTGTGCCGGAAGGCAATCCAAGTCAGCCTGACCCCGTTAAAGATCTTTCCTCGACTTACCAGTCGTGGCGGCGGCAGGAAGCCGAGTGGTTTCAATCCAAGGTCAAGCAGACGGAAGCTCTTAGGGCTAGGTTTTGCCGCGCGTTGCAGGAGTCCGAAGATGTCTGGTATCAGCGCTGTCAAGAGGGGTTTGAGCGCTGTGAGAAGAAAAACCAAGAGATTCTCGAAATTTCATGCGAAAATGAGAGGCTCATTGTTGGCTCCTCCTCCCCTTTGGGTTTCCTGCTATTTCTAACTGGGATACAGGCTGCGGTTTTGTCCGGGAAAATCGAAATAATGAAATTGCGAGAACGTTTCAACCTCACTGGCGCCTTGGGTAGAGAATCACAACCCCTACTCATCTAGTTGTTACTAAGCTTAAGTTGTAGGGCACATGGTATATGAGGCAAAGCTGATCAAGAAGATTGGTAGAGATTGCCCGCCCGGGGTTCAGGCCGGGCTCAGTGCACTAGCCAAGACAGAGGCATTCACTGAAGCACTTCAGAAGGAAGTAGCTGTCCGCAACCTTGTCCTTGAGGATGTTAGCCCATCTATCGATTTTGTCTACCGCAAGGCCCTCCGGCACGCGAGTGGTAATGATTCTGTCATTACTCTTTACGAGGTGGATTATACAGCGAATGAATGTGCTGCACTAGCCGCGTTCCTGACGGTGCAGAGTAAGTGGCCGTACGGGCTAGAGTGGAAGGAAGAAGAAAGGAGATGGCAGACGAAGCACTGAGCTGGGAACTTTGTTTTACCTTGTCCCCAATTTCCTTCTTTCCATTCCCAATGTGTTATCGGCTGTGGTAGTGTCAAACGGGAAGTTGACGGAGAAGGCGTTGTTGTTCATAGCAATTGAATAAACTGGGCTTAGATACCCTATTTGCTCGTATAACCCACTATCTCCATATGCGGGGCTATCTCCGTCAATCTCTGGCTCAGCCCACTATAAGTTTAGTTTGACAGGTTAACTGAGTTGTGGATACTAGTTAGCGGGATCAGGCACGCTGAGCACACTCAGGCTTGACGGTGTGAGGAAAACACTAATCGCTCCTAGGGTTTTTTATTTCTGACCTTGGAGATAGCTTCGCATACGGCGATAGTCGACTACTCGAGTAGTTTTTAAACGCGGATCAACGGCAACAACTCAACAAAACTCTAAGAGTTCACACAACGGAAACATGATCGCACACTCTGGGGCGGGGAAGTTCTCTTCATTCAACGAGACTAGAAGGAGTCTCGAATGTATCTCTTAGCTGAAAATATGAGATATCCCCCAGCGCGTTTATGTTTCTACGAACATTTCCGAAATATCGACAATAATTTTCTTCAGGGTCTCAGCTTCCGGACTGGAATCTACGGCTTCTGGGGTTGCGCCCTCACTCCACTAGCTCGGAGGTATCTGATGGTACAGTATCGCATCCCCGGAGTGATATTTATGCTCGGTACTCTTCTAGAAAGGGACTTATCCTGTTTGGGCAAAAGCAAAGTCTGTCCCCGACCTTTACCTACTCGCGCATTACACTGGGACACCACCTCTGGCTATGGCATTCAAGATAAAGTGCAATTTGAAACTTGCTCCGTGGTGCGGAGAGAGCAGTCGTCCATAAACAGCTTTCTCCGGTCAGTATTTCATCCGGAATATTCTCTTTGAATGTGACCGATATTTGGACATCGTGGGATTTTAACAGGATCTGATTCGCGAGTTAATTGTTAAATTTGACGGAAGCGGATAGTTGTCGGAGATAAAGAATGCGGATAGATGAGGGACAAGATGAGATAATAGCCCCTGTGATTTCATTTGTTCTAGAGGGGAGGATTGACCGAAGGATAGACGGATGAGTTTATGGTCGGCTTTCCTTTGTTACCACTATGGAGGTACGCGGGGAAATGGGTTTATGCATGAAGGAGAGATCAATAGGTATGGCAGGCGACAGAATTGTTGTGATAGTTTGGTTATCCTGATAACATAGACTTCTGTTTGGTTAGTTAGTTTTACGGAAAACTCTCAGAATACCCCCTCGGGAAGGAACAAGGGCCTAATATGCCCCGCCAAACCCAAAATACCCCTGAAGCCAAGAAACTTTGACATTAGCTCTCCACCCACTCTCTGCTTCCTCCGGAGTGAACAATTGCCGGTTGTCAAAACAAACAATAGAAGTAAACAAAAAAGATCTAGCAGATATAGATATAAATAATACAGATCCGAGGAAGGAAGAAAAAAAGGTACCCATCCGACAAAAGTATCACCAATCATATGCAAAAATATCAGCAATGCCTCCCCTCGAAAAAGGTCAGCAATTCCGCTCGTTTAAGGCTTTCAAAGACGCTGTGGGGGAATGGTCTATTGAGGAAAAGTTCACTGCAAGAGTGAAGGAGAGTGATTCTACCAGGGTGGTATATTGTTGCGCAATCAGTGAGTGTAGTTTTAGCATCCGCGCATTTTTTAACAAAAAGGAGAAATGTGTGGAGGTAGGCCTCACTAATCCAGTACATCTGTGCTATGGGGCTGGGGATGTTTCATGGAAGGAAAGTAGCAGGCAGAAGTGGCTACTCCGCATTCTTCCATCCACGCTTACGATTGACAATAAGACAACACCAAAGACAATCGTACAGGCAGTACTCCACCGCCATCAGGAGCGAATTACAACAGCAGCAGCATTGAAGGCCAAGCGGCAAATCCTAGGTCACAGTCTACAGCATCAGGCATCACAATACGAAATGTTACCAGCTTATGCATCACTCCTTATCCAAACAAATCCCGGAACCTACGTCAAGTTAGCGGTTGATACAAATACTCAGAGATTCCAGCGGATTTTTATATGCCCTCCCACCAGTTCTAAGTCCTTTGCCCATTGTCGACCATTTATTGCTGTGGATAGCACCTTCACGAAAACCCAATTTATCCAAACACTATTATTGGCTGTTGGAATTGATGCAGACAATCATGCAGTGTTATTAGCCTGGGGACTTGTTGAGAGCGAAACTGAAGATTCATGGCGCTTTTTCCTCACTAATCTCAGGTCTGCCATGCCTATAGTCAACTCATCTCATGTTACTTTAATGAGTGACTGGGATAAAGGATTAGCGGCTGCCAGCACTGAACTTCCAGAAACAAAGCGTGCGCACTGTATACAAGATCTAGCTGAAAATGTGGGCAAAACCTTTAGAAAAGAAGCCCGGATCTCTTTCCAGCTATCGCCTGCTCATCAACCCAAGAAGACTATGAGGCCAATCTCCAAAGACTTCATGAACATAGTGTACCTGCAGCTCAGTATGTTAAGTCATTGGATCGGACAAAATATTGCGCACCTTTCTTCCCCGGCCGAACCTATGGACATCTTACTTCAAATATTGTTGAATCAGTTAACAATAGCCTTCTCAATGAACGAGCACTCCCCTGCCTTGAGCTCTTAGATGCAATTTGGCATAAGCTAATGCACCTCCGCTTTGAACGAAATATTGATTCAAAAATATATCCTTAAGGACAAAGGTTTACTAGTTACGGTCAAAACTTACTGCGTGGTATGCTTATCTTAACTCTACACTTTGCAAATACTCTTAATAGCTAATCAATACAATACAGACTCATTAGCATCTGTAGCAGCAAGAACGGTTCAGATGTCAAATGAGATAATGGGGCGTGTCACTGGACTTACTGGGAAAACTTATTTTGTTGACCTTCAGCAAGGCTGTTGCAGTTGTGGCCGTTATCAGGAAAATGCTGTACCTTGTGCTCACGCTATATCTTGTATCTACCGTCTCAAGCGTCAACCATTGGAGTATATGCCTCATTATTTAACCATTGAGGCATACAACAAAACCTACAGCCAGAACATTGGATTTGTCAATCTGGATCAGCTTTCGGAAACACCAATCAACCAGGAGTTTGCTCCCGCTGTTCTTACACATACCTCACTATTTTCTTCAAAGAGGACCACACGCACGAGCCGTACATGCCGTACAACCAATTCTTCCGCAGCAGAACCTAACCAGCTTCCTTCCTCTTCTCACCATTTATCATTTAATACTCTGAGTCCCAGTTTTGGCCAACCCACAACCACCTCGTCAATCTCCAATCCAGCTACATTATTGCGCTTTCTTGAGATTCCCTCGCACAATACCTCTCGCCCCTCATCATTAACCCCCTGTTCCAAAGAAACCTCTTCCTTCAGCCCTCCTTCCACTTTACTTCCAGGACAACCTATCGATGGATGCGATTTATCCAAATCACCAACCCCACCTTCCTTCGTACCTGTTACACCACAGAACCAAGTACCAACCACAGCCAATACCCAGACCTTGCCGTCAACCTATGTATCTGCATTTGGCTGGACTGTACAAAGTTCACCTTTAGGAGAACGTACACTTGTTGGCCCAGGCCCAGTGCCATCTTTCCTCCAAACACCAATTCCATGCCATCCTCCAATTCTCTCTGCCCCACGTGGACGGCCGAAAGTTGTTCGGTGGCGTGCTGGGGAACTTCGCCGGAAGCGTCAGCTAATGTCCGGTCAGCCTCTTGATCTTCCGGACAGCGGACCTCAACTTTGCTCCAATTGTGGAGGCAGAAATCATAATTCACGCACTTCCCGGCAACCCCCCAAGGTCTAAAGTCTCTCTCTTCTCTCCTACTTTTCTTTCAGCCACTATATATTTTCTTTTTTTCTCCCCAATGCCCCCTTCCTGCCTATTCCCCAGCGTCTTCTCTTTTTTTCTTTTTCTTTTTTCTCTTTCTTTTTTCTCTCTTTCGTTTTTTCCTTCTATTTCTTTTCAGTTTTCTACTCTTCAACACCCGCTTTCTGTTAACAACATATTCAACATTATGTATATTGATTTTGCCTTTATGTAAAGACCTATAGTAACAAATATGGTCATTTATGTTTATTTACCCGACCATGCCAGTGCCAGCGTTGGTGCATAACAAAAGTCAGTCAACTGCATAATATTTTGGGTTGTTGCTATGCCACAAACTATACATGGTGTGGTATTCTAGTTGTGCGTGGCATTATAGACCCTTGTCGCTTCCCGAGGGGGTATTCTGAGAGTTTTCCGTTAGTTTTATGATGACGCGCGAATAAAGTTTCTAATTATATCTAGTGTTCCCAAGCGTCCAGGGCCCGGCGGGACCTCGCGGGGGGTTGCCAAGAGCCTTGGACGGGGCGGGACGGCAAGACGTGGTTCATCCCTGGCGGTCAAAGTGTCAAAGCGCAGGGCGGCAGGCCCTACAGGGTGAGCAATATGTGTTTAGGATAGGGGGCGGAAGGCCGGGGACTGTGGGGGATTGTTCAAAATGTGGGCTGCGTAGGCAATGATTTACAGTGAGGATTTTACGCAGTGGAGTGAAACCTCTTAAGTGGGGATGAAGATCGTGATTGATAGTGACAACTTGATGGAAAGGAAAGTCTTGAGGAAATCAGTGCACAGCAAAGAAGGTGTGTAGCAAGCGAAGGTGAGAAGGGAAGGAAGACAAGTGGGGAGAAAGCAATTTTCCTAGCTTGCGCATCCTTTGACTAGTGCGTACGTATGCCTCAGCGGCCTCGGAGTGCGGGGACATCCAGCACCAAGTGCGGCCATTGAACTGTCATTTCCAACATGGACGGCTGGGAGCATTGATTATGCCTACCATAGCTTAGCCCCAATCTAGTCTGACTGTTTAACCGTTAGGCGATTTATCCCCCACAATATTAATAAGCTAAGAAGCCTTTCCCTTCGATTTTTTACACATTCTGCTGTGCTGCCATAATTCTTGCAGGTCCCCACAATACAAAACTTTGCGAGGCATTGAAGTCTTCTTCGAGTATTAATTATGTGAGTAGGGCAGGAGATATGATAAATTCAGGGTTCTGAAGGGTCCATGAAGGACTGGGCTGGACTGGGGAGTATGGTCAAAATCAAGTCTAGTCCTAGCGGGAATTTCAGACTGGCTGGGAGTTGAGCTTGCAAGACTAGACTGCTTGTGATTGGTCACACAACCCGGGCCGAGTGATATAATGTGCACGATCCTTGCAGAAAAAAAATCACCCGTCATGTTAGCGCAGTGTTATTATACCATGGGTGGTTAGCCGAAGCTTTGTCACAAGGTAGCCCTGGTTGTCGTCGGTTGTGGTGCTCGATTGCCGTCTTTGCTCTCTCTCTCTTTTCTTTCTTTTCTCCACTAAATTGTTCTCTGACTCTCAACCTCAATTTATAGTTCAGATTTTCATATGAAACTCATCGCAACATAAGTCTTGTTTAACTTTTAATCTCGCTCTCACTCTCACTCTCGCCTTTTGCAAAGCTCTCTCCATACCTTCTGCACTCAATAAGCTGTCGTGTAAAGTCTTCATTCAACCCACCGCTTGGAGAGTCCGGATCACCTGACATCATTTCTAACATGCAGCTTTTAGCTTCATAGCTCTTGTGCGAAAGTAGATCATTAAGCGAAGAAAAAATGGGCGGTTGTGACTAGAGTTTTCCGTTTAGACAAAAATTGTTGCTGTGTAGGTACTGTAGGTAGGTAGGACAAGAAGATCTTTGATAGCTGTGGGCTGGAAGCATGTAAGAGTAATTATCATAGGGAGAGAAGGGCCCAGGTTCAAAATGTGAACGCCAAAAAGCATAATATTTACTCCTATGGGAGAATACTCATTAAGAGTGCAACGCAGCCCCGTTGTACTTGCTCGGTTTACCTACCTAGTCGTAAAGATTCTGCCTTTAGCTTTCACTTTTTTGATCACCTGCTAAGCATAGTATCACTGGTAACTTGTAACTTGTAATATTTTTCATTAAGACCGGTCGGAAGATCTTCTATACTAGTCTGGACTTCATGAAATAGTCAGGTCCAATCAGCATGATCTACCATGATTACCTATCCAGGCCTGCCTCAAGACTTGACCAGTCCGACCAGTTGGAACCCTGGATACATGTCACCCCTGTAACATAGGAGGGCACTGTGGGTTTACAATTTGGCCTATGGGAGGTTATTTAGAGAGTTTTTTTCATGGTCATGGGTGCAAGATATCCTTAATTACCTAGCGGGGAGAGTGGAAGGTGTTGCTCACAGGCTGGGAATGATTTATAATTAAGGACAGGTATTGTGGATTTTAAGCGGGGGAACACAAGTGAGGACCTGACTTTCTATAGTTCTCTGACAAAAGTAATCGTTGGTGCCACAAAGTACCCATAAAACATACTGAAGTAGCAGAAATTGGAGGTCTTGAAAATCACCATCTTGACCTGCACGACTGAATTAATTAAAAGTGAGGATTATATCAATCAGTAGCGGGGAACATAGCAATACAGTAAATATGATTTTTATAATGATCCTTGTGCTTTTGTGTCCTGTATAGCTTAGCGGGAGGAGCAGATTCAGATCCAGGGGCCAAGCATCAAGAATTTGTATAGTGACTGATAGACAAAAGGACATGGTTTCAAAATAGCGAATTTCAAATGTTTGCAGTTCCCTGAATCTTATGCTATGTGCTTTGATATTGAACGTAGCTGCTTAGAATTGGCAGAATTGTGATTTTACCACAAATTGAACAGTTTGCATAATAGAGAGTAGAGTTCTTGGGCCCTGAAAAAGACGATTTTTGGTGTAAAACACGGTACCAACAATAATTTGTCCAAGTGTTGTACCTACACTTTCCACTCTTTAATTCTACGGTTCATGGTTTCAGTCCATCAGCGGTTTTCTTTTGATCATGATCAAAGGTTTACCTCTTCCTAGAGTGTGAGCGGCAATCGATCATTTAGGTGCTATTAATTACTTTCCCACAATTCTATCACATCTGGTTAGTTTTCTTCCTTCCTTAGGCGGCAAACTCTACCTGAGGATTGTTTTCCAGTAGACGAGAATCACGGTTTCTGTACGCAAGCATGGATAGGTGTATGACAGCATTGACTCTCAAGATCTCACCAAACATCCCTCCCTCAATCTGTTATATCATCTGCAGCATGAATATTTCAACTCTGTTGTGGGGTGGTGTATCAAATTGTGTTTAGGGCTATAGCACTGTGTACTTAGATAGTTTTCCTATTATACTCATAGATGAGTAGTTGGTATGGTGGACCGTATAAGCTGGCTGGGGATTACGTGATTTGAACATGCGGGTGAAGGTTTATAATACTTGTTGAAGGCACAAGGTGACCAAAATCAGGTGGAGCCCTGTAGTAGATTCCCGGAGGTGTGACACATGTTAGAAGGTCTCTATACTTAGAGCAAAAAGGGATTCAACCTCTTGGGAATGATTGGTAAATTGATTCCAAAAAATATCTCATAGTTTCGAACATACTGGAACCTCTGTTTGAAGAAGTAGAAGAAAAGGGATAAGAGGAACAGGAAATGCAACTGAGGTTCTTTATCAGCAGGGAAGAAGGTTAGAATCCAGAGGGTGATGTTTAAATAGGATAATGGCATCGGCTGCAAGAGGAAGTCTTGTATAAGCAGAGGTGTATAGTTCAAGCTTTACGATTTGAAGCTGGTTGGACCTACGAATGGATTGCAGAAAACCACAACTTGGGAACAACAACGGTTCATGATGTTTATCATGCTTCAGCGATGCCAAAGAACTGAAAAGGCTGTGTATTTTCGCTTGATTCTGCCACCTAAAGACTTCTAGTCACCACAGCCAATAGGGATGCTGAATACAAGTGAATGTGCAATGTATATATTGCTAATATCAGTGGAATAACTGCCTACGAAAATGGATACGAAAGGTTTTTGGCATCAAAGGCTACTACAGGAGAAAGGCGAGTAAACAGCCCATCCTGAAGGACAATCAGAAGGCCAACCGCCTTCAGTTTGCACTAGATCACCAGGATTGAAGTTGTGAGAATTGGCAGTGGGTTATTTGGATGGATGAGGGCTATGTATGGCTCTTTGAGACTTGGGACAATCCCTGCATAACTCACCGCAATGGTGAAGAGTATGAGGAGGCAGATATATCCCAAAAATTAAAAAAGGAGAAAATATTTTCATGATTTGAGGGGCAATACAGGGAAGCATAAAAGCTCCCTTGGTTCTTTGGCAGCAGGCAGACTGGGGCACAATAACAACTCAACATTATTGTGCTCATGTGTTAACTCTGGTATATTTGCCTTTTGGTACTAGGATGGTCAGCAAGCTGACCATCAACTCTAGTTGCTGGAGGATGGAGCTTTAGCCCACAGAGCATGACTCACTCAGGCATTGCAACAAAAGTATTCAATATCAAAGTTCCAGTCGCCTCCTGCCTCTCCACACTTCAACCCTATCAAGAATCTATAGAACTTTCTCAAAAATACAATTGAGGCCTGGTGACTACGGGTTTGTGGGATGGATTGGATGATGATAGCGGTTGGGGAAAAATGAGACCTGATTGCTGGATCTGAGATACTACACCTTGTCAACTCCATGTCTCAACGGATTGAGCCAGTTATCTCAGCAAAAGGGGGGCATACTTGGTGGTAGATTTGGCTTTTCTTTCCAACTCTTCCTTTTGTTTTCTCTCTCTGTTTTTTTTTTTTTTTTTTTTTCCTAAATAAATTTTATATTATCTCCATATATATATATACATTTGTTATATATTTGTCTCAAATTGTGACTAAGCAAGGCACATTTCACATGACTAATAGTTATTAGTCATAGGTATGTTATTCTTTCACACTATAAACTCAATTGGCTCATAGTATTTTAAATGACAACGCTATAGGGAGTCATCGTTATGTTATGATTGATTGATTATTTTGATGACTCACAATTGTGAGTCATAATTATGATATAATAACTTTTGCACATAACTAACATTATAAGTCATGGGTTTCATACATGTGACTCATTTAAGCACATGATTTAGATTATGGGTTGTAATTGGTTAACGGCACATTGTGCAGTGACTGATAAGAGTCATCGGATGGATTTCACACTATGACTCATTATGAGTCATGGAGGTTATGTAAAGTGAAGGTGATGAGTCCCTAGGGTTAGGGTCATGAAGATGCCTCTATAAGACAGACGTCCGGACTTGTGAGATATCATCTTCACCCAACCATCTCAGTGCCTTTCTATACTAAGAAGGTTACAGTACCATTCTCTTTATCTTTCCACTATTGAGTTCTACGAATACTCCACTCACAATCATTCCCCCCCTTTGATTATTATGATACTCCAATGAGTGACTTCGATAATATCCAACTATTCTGTTAGTTTGATACGATAACAAGACAATCCCATACTATCTGAAGATATAGTAAAGCTTCAACTTGAAGACTGTAAGTCAGCCTTGTACTATCGGACAAGATAGCAAAGTTCACAAGAGTTGGTAAGGAAAATGGTTACCTGTTGTACTATAACATAAGAACAATAGGATTGTTACAATATTCAGTGTGATAAACTATATATGATCCTAAAGCCCACTTAGTTTTCCTGTTCCTGTTACTACTTGTTTTCTACTTGTTTGAACTGAGTTTCTAGTATCTGTCACAAATCGTGACTAAGCAAGGTAGATTTCACATGACTCATACTTATGAGTCATAAGGTATGTTGGATTTCACACTATGACGTTACTTGACTCATAGTTCTCACATGACTATGCACTTGCGAGT
>Ga0307517_10007538_pt1 | contig 15825 bp, 14 predicted proteins | sample 23_EM_MG_FD_194515 | JGI IMG/M metagenome (GOLD analysis project Ga0307517, IMG submission 194515) | Populus trichocarpa ectomycorrhiza microbial communities from riparian zone in the Pacific Northwest, United States - 23_EM | ecosystem: Host-associated > Plants > Roots > Unclassified | place...
ACGATGGGGGAACAGGGACGCGAAGCCTGAAAGGCAGGGGAAGTTAGGGGGCGAGGGGGGATCGTGCACTGAACGACGTGGAGTTGTAATTTCAATGACTGGAGGTGTAGAGGGCGCGGAGCGTGGAAAATAGGGGGGTTCAATATCTTTTATTTATAAAAATAGGGGGGAGGAAGCATGACAAAGCACTGTGGGGAACATATGCGATCCTTGACAAGCTGATTGGCCCGGGTGTTCGCGAACAAAGCGGCAAGATAACTGCGACCCCTCTTTTCTTCAGCCTCGAGAACTCTGTCGGTCGACCTTACCTCACTCAAGAGCCCATCCTTTGAATCCTCTGCATTGAATCCGCAAACCTTCCAAACACCAAAACAACGGAAATGTCGCAATCTCGTCTCGGGGAAAGTAGCAACTCTTTCAATAACAATAACTCCTTTAATAATAATTCCGACACCTTTAATAATAATATTAACTCGTTTAACAATACCATCAATAATACCACCAATAATACCAACCATGTGTCTAACGTGAATAACTACGGTGGTGCCAACGAGAGGGATGAGCTCCTCGCATGGCTATCTCCACTGGAGCCCCGGATACGGCACCAGGACATTAGAGAGCACCGAGTCGAAAATGTGGGAGACTGGCTCTTACAAACGGAGGAATATCAGAATTGGTTTAACGGCATTCACGGTGGCGAACCCAATAATTCGGCCTTATTTTGCTACGGAGATCCGGGGGTCGGTAAGACCTACATTAGGTAAGAAATCATATTCTCCATAAAGCAAAGGTGTTGCTAAGAAGCTGTGACGCCAGCTCTTTGGTAATAGATAAATTAGGCGATTGGGCGAGGGGGCGAAATGCTGCAGTTGCGTGCTTCTACTTCGACTTCGCGGCACAGAAGGAGCAATCTCCGATGAGTGTCCTGGGCTCCCTCCTGAAACAGGTTGTTTGTGGACTCGAGCAGATTCCGGGGAAGATAGCCAAGGCCTTTCGAGACCAGAAAAATGTCATCGGGGGCCGAAGGCTGGAACTGAGTGAGATTGTGGAGATGCTACAGTATATATCGTCCTCACGGTCCACCTTCATATGTATTGATGCCGTGGACGAATGCATGGCCGAGTATCGGGCGGAGCTGCTTGATTCACTCAAACAAGTTTTGCGCAAGTCCCCGAGTATACGGATATTTCTGGCAGGAAGATCGCTGATCCGAGATGAGGTGGAGAGATATCTTTCTGGGGGGGTAGTGGCTGTATGTATTGTACCAATCAGGGACGATATCATTCGATTTCTGCGAGCGAAACTGAAGAAGGACGCAACACCGGGCGCGATGGACAAGAGCTTGGAGACGGACATTATAAGGAGCATTCCCGAGACGGTTTCACCATTGTAAGTGGGGGGAAAAGACACTGAAAGAGATGCGTGAGCTGATAGATCTGTTTCTAGATTCCTGCTAGCATCTCTAAACATCAAGGCCATCCTACGGGAAACGACACTCCATCGAAGGCGAGTGAAACTTGGTACAATGACAGATGACTTGGGCTTGAGAGGGGCATACGATGCGACTATAGGGCGGATAAAGGAACAGGAAGGGGGCAGAGCAAGACTCGGGATGGAGGCCCTGATGTGGATTTCACATTCGGAGAGGCCGTTGAAAGTGGATGAGATATGTCACGCCCTAGCTGTCGAGATAGGATCAGCCGACCTTAATACCGGCAATGTGCCTTCGATCCGGACAGTGTTGGGCTGTTGTCAGGGACTTGCGGCGGTCGATGAAGGGCCCTCGACTATTAGGCTGATACATTTCACACTCAAAGAGTATCTTTCCCGTCATGCCGACTTGTTTAACAGACCTCACTCGAAAATGGCGGAAACTTGTTTGACATATCTCAATTTCCAGGCCATTAAGGATCTTTCGACTGAAGTTAACCCTTATCAAGACCTCCAAGGAACACCTTTCCTAAGATATTCTTCATTATACTGGGGAACCCACATGCGGATTGAGCTCTCTAATTGCTCAAGATCCCTTGCACTTGCCCTTCTTAATCAATACGATAGCCATATATCAAGCGTGTTACTTTGGTCAATGGGGAAAAAGTTTTCCACCCACTATTCTCACTTTTTCAAGCCATTTTCTGCATTACACTGCGTTTCATATTTCGGGGTTGCCGAAGTTGCAATTGATTTGATAAGGACGAGGAGATGGGATGTGAACCACAGGGATAGTGCAGGCCGGACGCCGCTTATGTGGGCTGCGAGGTTTGGGCATGAAGCAGTAGTAAAATTGCTCTTGCGACGGAAGGATATTCGACCTGATATGCCGGACACGACATATGGCAGAACAGCACTCTCATGGGCTGCTGGGAGTGGACATGAAGGGGTAGTTAGGCTATTTCTCGGTTCTCTATTTATCAATCCTGGGAGCATGGGCCGTCAGCGTAGAGCGCCGGAAGTAATGAGTGTACTATTTGGAAGGAAATATGTCAACCCCGATAGGCCAGACGATGATGGCCGAACAGCCCTTTCGTGGGCCGCTTGTAACGGGCATAGTGGAGTAATGAAACTACTATTGGGACGGAAAGATGTTAGCCCCGATAGGCCAAACAAAGATGGCGAAACACCGTTCTTGTGGGCCGCCAAGAATGGGCATAGTGGAGCAGTGAAGTTACTGCTGGAACGGAAAGACGTTAGCCCCGATAGGCCCGGCAACTACGGCCAAACACCGCTCTCGTGGGCCGCCTGGAACGGACATGATGGAGTAGTGAAACTATTGTTGGAATGGAAAGACATAACCCCCGATAGGTCCGACAATGATGGCCGAACACCGCTGTCGTGGGCCGCCTCTAATGGGAATGGTGGAGTAGTAAAGCTACTGTTGGAACGGGAAGATGTTACCCCAGATAGGGTTGACAATGGTGGCCGAGCACCGTTCTTGTGGGCCGCCAAGAATGGGCATAGTGGAGTAGTGAAGCTACTGTTGGAAAGGGAAGACGTTAACCCCGATAGGCGAGACAATTCTGGCAAAACACCGCTCATGGGGGCTGCCGAGGGTGGGTGTGACCGAGTGGTGGAGCTACTGTTGAAACGGGAAGACGTTAACCCCAATAGATTAGACAACGATGGCCGGACACCTCTCTCGTGGGCCGCCAAGAACGGGCATAATGGAGTAGTGAAGCTGCTGTTAGAACGAGAAGACGTTAACCCCGATAGGCCTGAAAATTATGGCCAAACACCGCTCATGTGGCTACCTAGAATGGGCGTGATGGAGTAGTGAAGCTATTGTTGCAGCGGAAAGACGTTACTCCCGATAGGCCAGACAATTATGGCCAAACACCGCTCATGTGGGCTACCCAGAATGGGCGTGATGGAGTAGTGAAGCTATTGCTGCAGCGGAAAGACGTTACTCCCGATAGGCCAGACAATTATGGCCAAACACCGCTCATGTGGGCCGTCCAGAATGGGCGTGATGGGGTAGTGAAGCTACTATTGGGACGGGAGGACATTAACCCCGATAGGCCTGGCAATGATGGCGAAACACTGCTCTCTTGGGCCGCTAAGAATGGGCATGATAAAGCAGTGGAGCTACTGCTTGAACGGGAAGACGTTAGCCCCGATAGATTAGACAACGATGGCCGGACACCTCTCTCGTGGGCCGCCAAGAACGGGCATAATGGAGTAGTGAAGCTGCTGTTAGAACGAGAAGACGTTAACCCCGATAGGCCTGACAATGATGGCCGAACACCGCTCTCGTGGGCCACCGAGAATTGGCGTGGTGAGGTAGTAAGGCTACTGTTGGAACGAGAAGACGTTAGCCCCGATAGGCCTGACAATGATGGCCGAACACCGCTCTCGTGGGCCACCGAGAATTGGCGTGGTGAGGTAGTAAGGCTACTGTTGGAACGAGAAGACGTTAGCCCCGATAGGCCTGACAATTATGGTCGGACACCGCTCTCGCAGGCTGCTCGGAAAGGGCCAGGTCATGTGGTGAGGCTGCTGTTGGAGCGAGAAGACGTTAGTCCCGATAGGCCTGACAATGATGGCCGAACACCGCTCTCGTGGGCCACCGAGAATTGGTGTGGTGAGGTAGTAAGGCTACTGTTGGAACGAGAAGACGTTAGCCCCGATAGGCCTGACAATTATGGTCGGACACCGCTCTCGCAGGCTGCTCGGAAAGGGCAAGGCCATGTGGTGAGGCTGCTGTTGGAGCGAGAAGACGTTAGTCCCGATAGGCCTGACAATGATGGCCTAACACCGCTCTCATGGGCCGCCAGATATGGGCGTGTTCGATCAGTGGAGCTGCTGCTGCAACGGGAAGACGTTACCGCCGATAGCCCTGACAATTCTGGCATGACACCCCTCTCGTGGGCCGCTTGGAGTGGGCATGATGGAGTGGTGGAAGTAGTGAAGTTACTATTGGGGCGGGAAGATATTAACCCCGATAGGCCTGACAATTATGGTCGGACACCGCTCTTGCAGGCCGCTCGGAAAGGGCAAGGTCATGTGGTGAAGCTGCTGTTGGAGCGAGAAGACGTTAGAGCCGATAGGCCTGACAATTCTGGCCAAACACCGATCCTGTGGGCCGCTCGGAACGGGCACCATATGGTAGTGCAGCTACTCAAGGTCCGAAAGCCTGCAACTCCTAACGCGGTATAAGATATCACCTCTCTCGCCATCTTCGCGCCTACCCATTTCACAACATTTGCAGACGCTTTACCACCATTTCTATCCTCTCCCTTATTCTCATTCGTCCTCTCCCGGCGATAACACTGTCTTGTGCATGTCGTCATTTGTTGGTGCTGGAAATGTCAAGTCAATCGGGGGTGTTCACACCAAGTCTGAGATATATAGATGAAGGACATTCACTTTTTGATTTCCCCCCCTTTTTTTCTTTTTCGTTTTGGGCGTTCTACAGATTAGGAATTTTCTTTTTTGAGTGAGGCACGACTGAGTTAGTTTGTACCTAGATGGAACCATAAAAGTTGGCAGTTGTGGAAGAAGACCCACACCGTATAAACTACATCTCTCCACTATTCTCCTGGGCTGGTATTTCTATCCAAGGGGTGCAATAACCCCATGTTGTTGCAAATTATACGGATTCAAGTAAGTCATTACCCACCTCATTGTTTCGACTATTTGAGGCAGAAGCTGTTTGGAGGTGGTAATAAATTTAATCCAATCCAACCAGTTATAGACACTCACAGGTGCCAGCAGGATGTGCTTGGCTTTGATGGTTGCGGGAGTGTGAGGGATCGTTTAAGCGCTTTGCAGAACGTTCGGGTACTCGCAATGTCGAAGCGTTTTTTAAAAAGACTGTTATTGCATACCGCCCAAATCAAAGCAAAAAGGGACAAATTTTGGTGGTATGCAATAGCAGCCTTTTTTAAAAACGCTTCGACATTGCGAGTACGGGATACCTGTCGAAATTTCCCGCCTCTGTTATCAGGGATGTGCACCGAGGAATGAGGGCAACCGGAAAATAGGTGTGGTAATTCATGGAAGGATCAGGACTTGTTATTTGGGTTTTAATCATGCACCTGTCTCTACAGTTGGTTTTGTTTTGGAAGAATGAGCGTAAAGCGAAAGTGGTAGGAGTTACATTTCATATCCTTGTCGCAGGAGGTGCCCAAGTTCCCATGTCACTTCTCTCACTCTATCGTCTACCGCTGTGCAACTCTTATTTCCTAGGTCGGTACAATGGTCATCGCTCAGAAAGTAGTGATACGATACCGGAGGCCTGCCGCCAAGTTCAATTGTATTCGGTTCTTGCAAGTTATCATCGGTCGCAGAAGAACCTTTATTACAATTTGTTTTTCTGCATCATGGAATGTGAAGACACGAGAAGCGTCTCTTAGAGCGAGCAGTACATGTACTGTACTACCGTATTAACACGGTCGATTGGACCGCATGCTATGACGCTGGAGTTGCCTTTGCTGGTTGGGCCCGCCTCTTTTTTCTTCTTTTTCCCTTAAGCTCTGGCTAAGGAGGCCAGTTTTCGCTGTGCGCTCGCCCCCCCTAATCCAAGAGAGGGAATTTCAGACGACTTAGCGCGAGGTTCGATTATTCGGGTTCTTGCGGTATCAAAACTCATCTCATACGGCAGAGTAGAGGAGTGACTTTTCATGATCCTGGGATAATGGCATGCACTATGACACAGCCATAAGCCCCAAGTACAATGCTAATAGCGGTAAATTAACCCTATTAAATCGGGCCGGGGGAACGAGTATAAGTTAGTCGCCGTTTTACTTCTAAAGAAAAACTAAAGACTACGGTATCCGGGTGGAAGGGGGGCTTGGCATCGGAGGGGATGTCATTTTCTTAATTCTGTAGCACTCAGGAGGGAAGCAAGCACCCTTAAAATGTATAGAAACCTTTCACATTCTAACTTCTTCCTTTCTTAGACCCTCTTTCTCCACGATAACATTCGCAGTATCTCTTCTCTCTCTGTCCAACCTCCCCTGATCTCTTCGCTTCCATTCCCTCCATTCCCTCCGCTTCACCTCTCCTCCATTCTTAACACTTCTTCTCCCTTCTCTTCTCTTCATCCTGACTACTTCAATGCGCACCCCACTCCTACTTCGTTCTCCGTTTTACAGATCATTCGGCTTTGTCCTTTATGCGAGGAGTTATGAACTCCAGATCTCGTCATTGTTCTTGAGACGTCAAGGTTCTGTTATCAATCAAAGCGCCGGTGATTCACTATAACTTCTTGGTGAGTTCTTTGACGTTGAGTATTTGGTCGTTGGTTGGTTGTGTGTATTGTAGATCATGAAAAATAAAATAACCGAAAATAGCTGGAAAATAATGCGAAAGGTTTTTTCGTTGGAGTATGTCTTGTTGCGTGATGGTGTGGGGTGTTCACCGGTTTCCTATCCAGCGATACATTTTCTTAACGCCCTTAAACAAGAACAATCTACTCGCAATGTCGGAGCGTTTTTAAAAAGAACTGCGATCGCATACCACTCAGATTGCAGTGTCAAATTTTGGCGGGGTCCTTTGTAGAAATGCTTCGAGATTGCGAGGATTGTAATGACCCCCCCCCGCAGTTATTATGGGAGTATATGGCTGGAGGGCTTAGGATCATATTCGTGGATGTGAGAGTAGCCGCTATGTTCTAACGGTGGAATTTGGGGATTCGGTTCAGGCACTTCGATTACAGTTACTGCAGTTATTCACAGAAAATCCATGTGAAGGGGTATCATACTTTTTTCTCTATTTTAAAATTGATAGTTTCAGAAACTTACACAAGTTATAAAACCATATTCCTGTTTTTTAAATAGCAATGTATTTACTATGATGATGGTGGAGGTTTTCATCCAGCAAGAGATAGATCTGGTCTCACCGCTTGCGCTTGTAGGAAACTAAGGTGAGGCGGGGGTTTTGGTGTAAGATACTGATAGGATGAACGACTGACTACAGGTACTGAAACAATGATTTCCGGTCGGAGGTAGATTTCTCCCCGCTTGGATATTTTCAATGTAGGGAAGGAAAACTGAGAAATGATCAAGCCATAGAAAAGCCATTAGTAGAGCCTAATTGGTAAACGCCGCTCACACTGTAGGAAGTGTTGAAGTCTCGCCGATGATGATCAAAGGAAGAAACTGATGAATGGAATCGTGAACTGAAAAAAAACCTAATGAGCGAAGTGTAGATAAATTTACAAAGTAGTGTTCTCGCCGTCATCCCTTCCGCTTGTCCCTCCCCGCTTAAATCCCACGATCCACTCGAGTGATTTCAACTCACTTACCTCCTCAACGCTATTCACCACTTTGTCCCTAGCTAACTAGCCAACAACCTCACCCGTCTAGGGCTATAGTGCAAAAACATATAAGAACACCCCACAGGCTAGTTTGCAGCCCCACAGTACTAACTACGTCCTAGAACTAAGTACAAGTACCATGGTACATGTAGGATCCTTGGCAAACTGATTGGCCCGGGCGTTCACTAACAAAGCGGCAAGATAAGGGAGACCCCTCTTTTCTTCAGCCTCAAGAACTCTGTCGGTCGACCTTACCTTACTCAACAACTCATCCTTTGAATCCTCTGCATCGAATACGCACCGTTCCAGACACCGGAAAAGACGGAGATGTCGCAGTCTCTTCCCGGGGAAAGTAGCAACTCTTTCAATAACAGCAACTCCTTTAATAATAATACCGACGCTTCTAATAATAATATCAACTCGTTTAACAATACCTTCAATAATACCATCAATAATACCAGCCATGTGTCTAACGTGGACAACTACGGTAGCGCCAACGAGAAGGATAAGCTTCTCGCATGGCTATCCCCACTGGGGCCCCGGCTACGGCACCAGGACATTAGATCCCACCGAGTGGAAGAAGTGGGAGACTGGCTCTTACAAACAGAGGAATATCAGACTTGGAGGACATTCACTTTTTTTTAATTTTACTTTTTCTCTTCCTTGGCGTTCGGCTGATTAATTTAGAAGTTTTTTCGGGGGGTGAAATCGCTGCCTTTTATGATTCCATTCTTGTATTTCTCAATTTCTTAACGAGAGAACGGGCATTGGTCGGGATGTAGTATATGGTATTATAGCAGGAATCTCTTTCGGGGGGTCTCTCAATCTGGCCTCCTGTATGTACTATACGATGACGAGATATATATGGCGATCTTGAAGATCTAATCACACATATTCTACTCTTTTCTTCCTTCTACTCTTCCTTCCTTCTACCCTATCTCCCCGTGTCCGCTAATAGCAGAGCTGCCCAGAAGGCCTGGCAGCACATGTAGAAGAAAGGAGAAACTAGAACACCAAAAACAGAGTGAACATATGTCTCTACCTTAGTGGAAAATTCAAAGAATGCTTCCTTCGAGATCCTTAAAAGTTTTTTTAGAGTTGGCAGAAGCGGAGCTATCAGAATTGACGGATAGGGATAGATGAAAGAGTTGCCGGAACTTGAGAATGGAATGGTAGACCAGAGAAGTTTACAGAATGTATTTAGGGGCAATTGTTCTGGAGTTAGAAGGATTGACGGGGATGGTTCAATAGGTATGAAATATCTGTCATTTGTTCTTACGGAAGTATGCAGGCAATTGGCGGCATACATGGTTCAAAATCGGTGGGTGTGGGAAGTGGTGGAACTATCAGGATGACTTTCTTACCTTTTATTTATATCCGTGTGTTTTGGCTAGATATTAAGAGACGAGAGAACGAAGTTTCTGGTTATACCTGCCTTATGGTCTTGCCCAATTCTAGTCCGAGTTTTCGACCGTTAAGCTATTTCCGGCTCCCCCGAGATTTCAAAGAGACTGAGCTAGTTTGTGCTAGAGTGGTGCAACAAAATTGGGCAGTTGTGGAGGTAAGCCTGCCCCATATAAACGACATCTCTCCTCCATCCTTCGGGGGTTGTATCTCTGTCTTGCCGGTGATGCGAGAACCCCATAAAATTGTTAATCAAATGGATTCAAGTACGTCATTACCCATCTCACTCTTTCCATTATTTGAAGCAGAAACTGTCCGGAGATGGTAATAAATCTAATATAAACAATCATAGACACCCGCTTGTGTTAGAAGGGTGTTCTTGGCTTGATAGTCGTGGGGGGGGTGGCAGATCGTTCAGACGCTTTGGAGATAGTTTAGGTACGGAATATCGGTAGATTGTTAAACAATAGATGATACCGAAATGGCTTCCGTCTTTTGACATTGGGATGTACGGAGGAATATGGGCATGCTAGAAATACAGAGATAGGTGTTGTGGTTCATGGGAGGATCAGGAATTGTTATTTGGGCTTTAATCACACCTATCACTACAGGTGGTTTGGTTTTGAAAGAATGAGCGTGGAGCAAGTGGCGGAAGTTACATTATATTCATATGTACAAAGTGCCTAAGGATCCTCTCACCTCACCATATCGTATACCGCTGTGGAACTCTTATCTTGCACGTCGGCACAACGGTCATCGCTCATCAAATGGTGATACAGTACCGAAGACCTATCTAGTGCTAACCGTCCAGTCCGTCTGTCTTGGGGGCAGGACAGGACGGACGGCCGGTAGGGCCCTGTGGTGTTTTCCTGTTATATCTCTTTGCATAATATGCTCAGAAGCTTTAAGTTCAAGATTTGATCTCGCTCATAGCTTATGATCGAACAAGTCATGTGCCATATGCGTAAACTAATAAGCAAGGAAGAATAAATCTTGAAGAAGTAAAAAAAGGCAAGTGTTTGCTAAACTAGAACTCAAAAACCATCGGCATGGATCTGCAAGGCAGTAAGCATATCCTTCCTTGATGGAGAGGGCACCAGCACTACTGCCTTCTAAAAGCTCTCATATTGGTTGCAGATATCCGGATCCGAGAGGGCCAGTTAAGTTTCCCGGTAACTATTCTGGAAAATCCCAGGTATTGCGCTGCGAGCCCACTTCGGTTGTACCAGTTCTTTGGCTTTTTAGACTTCACCTGCGAAACCATACGGTACACGGCGAGTGACGAGCAGTGAAACGAAACGCCAAGCAACTCCCAACGGAAACGATCGCACACTTCAGGGGCGGGGGAAATCTTTTCACGAACAACAACCTCAGGCTCACGCTCAACGACGACTCCCGATACTCCACTAACTAACTAAATAAGGGCGATCACAGGAATATATCAATCACAAAGACATCATATCCATCTATGAGTCATAGTGCTGCTCCATTGAGTCCTCTTCCCACATCACGACTTCCGGACTGACAAAAGGAAAACAAACACTTTCCCACCTACGGGCTTCCAGCTCTTTCCGGCTGATCTTGCAGTACTTCCACTTTTCTTCCTGCTTTCAAAAAAGCTGCACGATCCCAAAACTATCCCGCATTCCTGCATTCGCAATACTTTCCCGAACGTACAAACCAAACGTCCAAAGTCGAACCGCATACCCGAAGCCAAAGCGAGTCTCCGAAGACAAACCCATGCCTGGATCCTCAGCACATATCCGAACACAAACCTATGTCCGATGCCGGAGCCATACGCCCGGATCCTCAGTGCATATCCAAAGCCACAAACAAGCGCGCTCCCGAGAGCTATGTGAACAAAGGAAGTATCGTGAGAGTATGGCGAGCAGCACCGTTTCAACATGGCTTTGTTGTGACATCACCACAGTGACTACAGTTAGAGCAAAAGACTTATGGGAGTATTTTAAAGGGAAAATAAGGCTCGTAGCGAATAATTGGCTCAGTCTTATCTTAATACTTGGTGCACTTGATGACCCAGCTACCTTCTTCTCTTTCTTGCAGGCATATGGTTTATTGTGTCCGTTGCATGGCATCACCATATATCACTCATAGTTTGTCTGCAGCCCACCGCCATCCCCCTCATTGGGGTTAAAAGGGGGGGGGATTGAATCGGGGCTTCTGAAAATGGGGATTGAAGGGGGGGTTCTTTAATGTCTTAGTAAGCAAAGATACCAGGAACTTTGATGGGAATTTCTCCCCTTAACCCAGATGTGTGAGCATTTATTGCTCAGAAGCCGGGGAAGTGGAGCGCCAGTGCCAGTTTATTTGCCTTTTCTGCTACATTTTGCCCTCTTTTCCTATCATTTCATTTGTTTCTTTGCTTCCAACTGCCCTCAATATCATGGTTTACCGATTTGTTAGAAGGGGTTCTATCTTATACCCCCCCGGTTCGAAAAAGCGCGTTCCTAGCCTTCGATCATTTTTTGATCGAACCCCCCCCTTCATTGCAACATTGCCCCCATGTGCCCGGCCGTTGTTTCTAATACCTGCCGTCTGTGGACCCCCTCCGCAGCCCTTACCCACGCCCTACCGTCTTCTGACGCCCTATAACCCCCCCCCCACGCAATCCCGGCCGTCCTGCCACCTCCCTTGCTGTCAGCCTAAACAGCCGCTTTCCCGTTTGTCTCACTGGAACTATCGCTAAGTTCGATTGTCTTTGCTTCGCGCAAGTTACCACTTGTTACAGAAAGGCGTTTTTCCAATTTGTTGAACTACATCATGGAATGGGAAGGCGGGAGGGGCGTTTCTTACGATGAGCGGCAATGTACTATATTGGGAAGAATAGGGAAGCCCCGGGGATGCGGGTGTATATTTCGAGTGAGCCCAGTGTTTCCCGGCACCACTTGTATCATACGGTTCACATGCGGTGGCTCCCCTGATATCCCGATCGTGCTAGCACAGCGTTCCGAACAGCCCAGTTGGTCGGTCCTTTCTCCACCCCGTGGGCAGTCGCAGGTAGGCCCCTCGGGATGCCTCCAGCTTTCATCTTTCTAGCCGGTATGCTCAGACACTTCAAGCTCAGAATTTGGTGTCCCTCACTGTTTATGATCTCGTAAATAATGTGTCATACGGTATGGGTAAAATAATATGCGATCAAGCATACATCTTTAAGAAAGAACAATTTATAGATATGTTTGAAAGAGAAATCAACCGGCTCAGCCTCATCCCAACACCCGGAGGACCCGACGACCCATTTAGCCATCTTGTCTTTCTTTCAGGAATGTTATTTGCTTCGCCTGTTACATGGCATCATAATACATCACTCATATTTCATCGGAGGCCCCACGCCGTCATCAACCATCACATGCCGTCCCCCCACCCCCCGTTCCCTATCCCCGGCCGTCATCCTTAATGCCTATCGTCTATGGCCCCAAAGTCCTTCCTTATACCCTACAGTCCCTTCCTACACCCCACAGCCTTCGGATACACCCAATGGCCCCCTATAGCCTCCGCCGTCGTGCCATCTCCCTTGCCGTCTGCCCAAGCGGTGGCTGTCTAGTGTACCTGACTATACTGACAAAGGAATAGCGTGGCGAGCTCGGCAGTCATGGTCGAGGACGGCAGTCTCTTGCCCTGTATAGGACCACGTCTGGCGGTCCCATCCTATCCCGTTCAGTCCCGCTTTCTTGGCATTATCCCCGCCGTCCCTGTGTGATCTCCGTACGGTTCGCAACACTGTAGTCCAATAGCTGGGGATATATGCTGCTCTCAGATAGTTGGCGGCTCGGGTGGAGATCAATCTAGGTAGCATTCTTGAGCTAGGCAGCGGGTAGCATTTGTGCGGAGTAGTGTGATGATAATTCGCCTCGGGTTTTCACCGAGGGGTTGCGAGGCCGTATTCGGACCGCAGTGATTATTTCATTCTCCGGGTTTGCGTTTGCCGTGCTAGACTTCTTGGGTGATGCAATGGGTTGTCTAGGCGATATTATATTAATATCATACTTTCTAGAGAAATAGTCTGTAGAATACCGGTAGGCGATGTTGGGTGTAGTCCGGTATGGGCAACCACCCCGGTTGTCTTGTGGAGAGTATATGGCGGCGTTGAGGGTAAACTAATTGTTGCGCACACATATTAGTCCTATCTAATTAGCAGGCGCACACATGGGAACAGGATCCTTCTCTCACCTCCACCAAGTCCGCCTGGTCCAATAGGGGAGGTTTAGGTCGGCTTACCCCCCGGACGCAGCACTGTAGGCGTTGTATATTCCACAGGTGGTGCTCTTTTTTATATAGTTATAGGTAAACCCCGCTGGTATCAATCAAGCGGGTGACCGATTACAGTCTGGGTTTTACTTCGGAGGGAGCTCTCAGGTGTTGGGTAACCGGTTGTTTGCTGGCCATTGGATTGTTGGTTGTAAAAATAAAATTACCGAACATAGCTGGGTAATAGCGATGTGAATAGCTCCTTCATTAGAGAATATCTTGGTGCGTGAAGGTGTGGGGTGTTGAGGGTTTTGCTGTCTGGCGATAGTTTAGTCTAACATTTTTAACCCGGATTTATTTATACTGGAAACCGCGAGATGCTGCTCGGCATGCCCTCATGATAGTTGCTTTGCTGTTCGGATAGCTTTTAGGAAAGCGCCCTAGCTTCGGGCATGTGTTTGGAATTTCGGGGAAGCATGGGGTTGCAGGAATGAGCATGAGTTTTGGGACGATGCATCCACCGGAAGGAAAGCGGGAACACGGTAGGCGAAGCATGAAAGAGCTGAAAGCCCGAAGGCTATGGGCGGTGGGAGTCTGTCTCTCCGTTGTTAGCACGGAAGTGAGCAAGTGGAATGGGAGACATGCGGAGACACGGATATGTATGGTAGTCCGCGGGAGGATAGGAGGACGTTGTGTTGTGGTTATTTCCACTCCTGTCTTTACCGTTAGTTAGCTAGCGACAGAGGCAGTTGAAGAAAGAAAGAACCTCACGGGCAGTCGCTCCCTTCCTCATGGGCTAAATAAATATATTGAATTCTCCGCTCCTGAGTTGTGTGATCGTTTTCGTGTGTGAACTCTTGGCGTTTCGCTTGGTTGTCGTCGCCGTTGATCCACGTCTTCGGGTTGGTTGCCATGAAAATATATAGACAAGAAGCACAGGGTGTGGGGATCCTAGTTTCGCGCCTTAGCGTATCCATGGAGGCGGGAGTAGCCGAATGTCGAAACGAAGCGGGGGGCTAGATCAAAAATCATCCAAGGGCTAGGAAGGCGCTTTTTCGAACCGTGGGGTAACAATAGAACACCTTCTAACAAAAATGGTAAACAAAGTATCATACATAAACAATGACATTTGAAGGCAGTTGGGAGCAAAGAAACAAATAGAGTGATAAGGAAAGGAAGCAAAATGTAGCAGAAGAAACAAATAAACTAGCACCAGTACTCCTCTTTCTGAGCAATAAATACGGTACTCACATATGGGTTGACTATGGAGATTTCGATAAAGGTTCCTTCTATCTTTGCTTACTAAGACATAAAAGAACCCCCCTCCAATCCCCATTTCCGAGAACCCGATTCAGCCCCCCCCTTCTAACCCCCGGGTTCGATTTTCAAAAGTCTTTTTTGCAGCGCTGCAGTAGCCTGCTTACCGGTAGTCTCTCATAGGGTCGCAATGAATACCAGCGCGTGACAAACAGGGGCATTTGACGACAAAAATCGAATCCGTCAAAGTGCCTCGGGTATGATAGCAAAAAATACCTGCTGCTAATCCCTGTTCGTCACCAGCCGATATTCGCCACGACTCCATGAGAGACTGTATATTCTGATGGTGGAAGAGTTTACAAGCAGTTCAAGGGACGAAATTACCTGTAATGTATTATTCACGGAAAGCTCATATGAAGAAGAAAAAAGTAACTTTTTTCTTTTCCGAAAATTGACAGTTGTAGGAATCTACATTAATTATGGAACTCCAGTCTCCCCTCCCCGAATCCCGAGATGATTACTTTGATGGTGGAGGTTTTCATCCGGCAAAAGATGGATCTTCGTAAACCACATGTGCTTGAATTGTAAACTAAGTTACAGGGGCAGTTTTGGTGTAAGATGCAAGGACTTGTACCGAGCGAACAACCAAGGTACAGTTACAGATCAAAAATAACTGAACGCCCCCCGGTAACTATTGGAATTAGATAACCGACTCGCTTATTAGGACTGGTTGTTAGACTAGTAAAAGTTTTTCCCGTTGCTACCTTGGCACGTTCAGTTTATTTTGATATGTGACTATACTATCATAATATTATTATGTCTTAAAATTAAGTACTGTAGGGTACTGAACATGCTTACACTGGACCATTGATAATTTGATTGGGAAAGGTGTTTGTTAACAGGGGGGCAAGATAGGGGCGGCCCCCTTTTCTTTAGCCTTGAGAGCTTAATCTATCAACCCTACCTACCAAAGAACCCATCTTTTGAATCCTCTGTATTGAATCTGCAACGTTCCAGACACCAAAAAAATGTCGCTGTTCCGCCTCGGAGCAAATAGCAACTCTTTCAATAACAATACCGTATTATCTCCTATTATCCGGTTTTCCGCCAAGACTTGCGTCACTTAAGGTTGGACGGTGCATGGAGTTAGAAATCGGCCCTTTCAATACACCCACTTAGCACGGTAACTAGAGGGTGGTTTT
>Ga0307517_10007539_pt1 | contig 15824 bp, 11 predicted proteins | sample 23_EM_MG_FD_194515 | JGI IMG/M metagenome (GOLD analysis project Ga0307517, IMG submission 194515) | Populus trichocarpa ectomycorrhiza microbial communities from riparian zone in the Pacific Northwest, United States - 23_EM | ecosystem: Host-associated > Plants > Roots > Unclassified | place...
ATCGCAGCCAGGTGAACGCTCGGGGTCATGGCCTTCATGAAGGCCGCGTTGGGAGTGCGCTTCTTGGCCGGCGCCGCCTTCTTGGCGGGCGCTGCCTTCTTGGCCGGAGCGGCCTTCTTCGCGACGGCCGCCTTCTTGGCCGGTGCCGCTTTCTTGGCCGGAGCGGCCTTCTTCACTGCCGCTTTTTTAGCCGGCGCCTTCTTCGCAGTTGCCATGTTGATTCTCTCCATCAAGAGTGGTTGATGTGCCCGGGATGGGCGAGAGCCGCGTGGACTCTCATTTCTCCATAGCACCGTGCGGAGCGAATGGTAATGCCTGTATAGAGGGAAGAGAAGAAGTTTTCACTGGGAAAACACGCAATTTCCATAGGTAAAGCGCGCTTTGTCGCTGTGAGGCGTCACTGCGCGCTCCTCTCAGGCCTCATCGCGTGCGTCTTTCTCGCCGTCGATCATCGCCCTGAGGAGGTTCTCGCGATGGCGCACGCTGGTGAAAATCACGCCCGCCAGATGCAGTGCGACAAGCCCGAGCAGCCCCCACGCGAGCGCGCGATGCACGTCCTCGACGGCCTCGCTGCCCCAGAACATCTCGGTCGTGTAGAGCCAGCCGCTGAACGCGAGCGCGCTCACGCCGAGCATCAGCGCGACGATCATCCAGGCGCCGAGCGGGTTGTGGCCGAGGCTGCGCGGCTCGCGCTGCCGCGTCACGAGACGCAGGTAGTGCAGCGTCGCGGCGGGCCCGCGCAGGAACGCCGTGAAGCGCGCGTGCCCGCGGCCGACGAAGCCCCACACGCCGCGCAGCAGCACGATCGCGAGCGCGGCGTAACCCGCGGGCCGGTGCAGTCCGGGCATGCCGAGCGCATCGATCAGGCTCAGCGCGGAGAGCGCCACCGACGCGACCAGGGTCCAGTGCAGGACGCGCACCGCGCGGTCCCACACGCGCACCGTGCCGGTTCTTTTCTTCAAGCGCGCGACGTCACTTCGGCGCCGTGACGAGCTCGAAGGTCTTCGGGTGGAAGAACACCTCGACATTGCCGCCCTTCTCGTTCTTGCCGTAGACCTCGTAGCAGCCGTTGGTGATCTTCACGCGGCTGATCTTCCAGCCCTGGTTGCTGAGCTTGCGCTCGAGCTCGGCCTGCGGTTTCCACTCTTCCTTCGGGATCGGCTCGCACTTTTCGGCGTGCTGGGCAAAGACGGCGCCGGTCGCGAGGGCCAGGCACAGGGTCAGGAAGTGGCGTTTCATCAGAGCAATCCTTTCAAGTCGGAGGATGAGGCGTGTTGCGCGTCAGACGTCAGCCCACATGCGCAACAGGTTGTGGTACGTGCCGGTCAGGCCGATCACCGCGGGATCGGTCTCGCCGACCGATGTGCGCAGGCGCATCAGATGCGAGTCCATGTCGAACAACAGGCGGCGCGCCTCGTCGCTGCGCACCATGCTCTCGAGCCAGAAGAAGCTCGCGAGTCGGAAGCCGCGCGTCACCGGCTCGACGCGGTGCACGCTGGTGCCGGGGTAGAGCACCAAGTCGCCGGCCGGCAGCTTGATGCGCTGCGAGCCGTAGGTGTCGTCGACCATCAGCTCGCCGCCGTCGTATTCGTCCGGGTCGGCGAGGAACAGCGTGCAGCTCACGTCGGTGCGCACGCGCTCGCCCTGCGTGCCGGGGATGAAGCGCACCGCGTTGTCAACGTGGTTGCCGAACGAGTTGCTGGCGCCGCCGTAGCGGTTGAACAGCGGCGGGAACACCCGTTTGGGCAGCGCCGCCGAGAAGAAGGTCGCATGCCGGTTCAGGCCGCCGAGCACGATGCGCTGCAGCGCTTTGGTGTCGGCACCGTCCTGCGGTAGCTGCTCGTTGTTCTTGGCCTGCGCCGATTGCACGCCGGCGGTGACACGGCCGTCACCCCAGGTCGCACGCTTCAGGATCGCGCGGGCCTCGCGCAATTCGTCGGCGTTGAGAACTTCCCGGACGTGGAGCAGCATCGGCCGTATTGTCCGCTCAGAAGCGCGTCGTCATCGTCAGCTGGACCTTGCGGCCCAGGCCCGGGATGTAGTGCCCGGTGTAGAGCGAATCGGCGTAGAGCTTGTTCGTCACGTTGTTGACGTTGAGCTTGAACACGACGCCTTCGTTCAGCGTGTACTCGGCCATCAGGTCGCCGGTCACGAAGCTCGGCGCGACGATGCCGGCCGGGTTGCGGTTCGGCGTCTGCGAGCTGCGCGCGTTCAGACCGCCGCCGAAGCGCAACGCCTTCGTGATCTGGTAAGTCGTCCAGATCGTGCCGCTGTGACGCGGTGTCAGCGACGGCCGATCGCCGACGAGCTCACCCGACAAGGCCACGCCGCTCGGTGGTCCTTTGTCGATCTTCGCGACCGGAATCCAGGCATACGAGCCGAACACTTCCCAGGCCGACGTGATGCGCCCGGCCAGGTCGAACTCGAGGCCCGCGGTGTGGCGCTTGCCCGAGAGCACGTATGCTTCCAGCGGCGTGCCATCGGGTGAGTCGCGGTTGCGCTCGTTGAACTTGGTCGCGTGGAACGCCGCCATGCGCGCGCTCATCTTGCCCTCGAACAGGTCGAGCTTGGCGCCCAGCTCGAAGTTGCGGCTGCCTTCCGGCTCGGTGTTCGAGCCCGGCGCGTCGTACTGGTAAGTGTCGCCCGAGGTGTTGAAAGAGGTGCCGTAGGAGAAGTGGAACGACATCGTGTCGGTCGGCTGATACAGCGCGCCGAGGCGGTGGCTGAACAGCTTGTCGGAGCGCCCGCGGTCGGCCGTCACGGTGCCCAGCGGCGGTGGATTCGGCACCGCCTGGGTCGGCGTGGTACTGGTCTGGAGGCTCTGGTAGCTGCCCTTGAAGTAGTCCCAGCGCAAACCACCGAGCAGCTTCCAGGTCGGCGTGATCTGCACCAGGTCCTGAAAGTAGATGCCGAGTGACTTCGCGTCAAACGCGGCCTGCTGGCGCACACTGCGCAGGCTTTCGTCGACCCAGCCGGTGCCGTCGTTCGGCGTGCCGATCGTCGTGCGCGGGTTGTTCTTGTCGAGCACGACGCCGGTCGGCACCACGGCCGCGTAGCCCTGGAACACCTCGTGCGCGATGTCGACGCCGGTCAGCACCTCGTTCTTCACGCCGGACCAGTTGAACTTGTTGCTGTAGTCGCTCTGCGCGTAGGTCGTCGTCATGTTCTGGATCTTGTTCTGCGCGCCGCGGGTCAACAAGGTCGCATCCGTGACGTAGGTGGGGCCATCCGAACCCGGCGCCAGCACGATGGCGCCGTTCGCCGGATTGGTGTTGGTGTAGAAGCGGATCGTGCCGGCGCGCTGGTCGCGGTCGTAGCGGCCGTGGCGGATCGCCGACTTGAGCTCGCCGCCATCGGCGAAGCGATGCGACCATCCCGCGGTCGCGAGCGCCGCGCCACCGGCGTTGTAGTCGCTCGCGGCGCCGTAGTAGTTCTTCGGGTCCAGGCCTTCGATCAGGCCGCCCGGATTGTTCGCGGTCGTGTCCTGCGGTACCACCACGCCGTCCACCAGCGTCGCGCCCTTCTGGCGCAGCCACGGCAGGCCGTAGTTGATGCCGTTCTTGTTGCGCAGGTAGTAACCCGACACATAGAACTCGTCGTTCGTACCGATGCCCCAACGGAACGTGGGTGCCAGGCCCTGCTTGTCGAGCTTGTCGTTGCCGCCCCCGCCAGTCGCGGTGGTGTTCATCACGTTGATGCGCACCGCGGAGGTTTCGCTCATCTTCAGGTTGAAGTCGCCGGTGAAGCGCATGTAACTGCCGTCGCCGAGCGTGAAGTCGACCTGGCTCGCGTTGGCCAGAAAGGCCTGCTTGCTCACCTGGTTCACGACACCGCCGGTCGAACCGCGGCCGAACAGCATCGACGCCGAACCGCGCAGCAGCTCGATGCGATCGAAGCTGAAGGTGTCGCGCTCGTAGAAGGCCGGGTCGCGCAGGCTGTCGACATAGATGTCGCCGCTGGCGGCGAGCGAGAAGCCGCGCAGGCGGATGTCTTCTTCGCCGCCTTCGGCCGCCAGGAAGGTCACGCCGGCGGTCTGGTGCAGCGCCTCTTTCAGCGTGTCGATGCGGCGATCCTCAATCAGCTTCTCGGTGATCACCGTGACCGATTGCGGGATGTCACGCAGGTCCTGGTTGCCCTTGCCGATGGTCGACGTGGTCGCGCGCACCGAGTTCGCATCGGTCTCGGCCTTGGCCTTGACCGAGATCGGCTGCATCGTCGTTTCGTTCTTCGCGGCGGACGCGGCCGAGGCCGGAGCGGCCGGCGCCGCGGGCGTCTGCGCCAGCGCGGCGACATGGAACAGGCCGAAGCCGGCGGCCAGAGCGCCGAGCGGCAGCAGGCCAGGCGCGGCCGCGGGTGGTGGGGTCTGGCGGGCAGTGGTTTTGTTTCGACGCGACACAGCGGTGTTCCTTGAATGAAGCACGGGCTGGCGGCGGCGGGCTGGTGCGTGTGAGGGTGAGAGAGGAAGAAGGAAGAAAACGTGAACTACTTGGTCAGGATCAGCTTCCCGAGCGCGGTCTGCTTGAGCCGGTAAATCGCGCCGTGGTGATCGATCTGCACCTCGGCGGCCCCGCCGAACAGCTGCGCGCTGTCGACGCGCACGGTGGCCGGCGCGCGGCTCGGCGGCGACGGAGTCGTCACCGACGGTGCAGGCAAGGGCTTGGGCGGCGGCAGGTTCGTCATGGCTCGGCCGACATCAACGCGAACCGGCCGCGTCGGGGTCGCTGATGAAGCCGACCTTCGTCAGGCCGGCCTTCGATGCGTCGGCCAGGGTCTGCGCGACGAAGCGGTAGGCCACCGCCTGGTCGGCGCGCAGATGGATCTCGGGCTGCGGCTGTTTCTTGCCCTCGAGCTCGAAGCGCTTGCCGGCCTCGGCACGGTTGATCGGTTCGCCGTTCCAGAACAGCGCACCGGCCGCATCGATCGAGAACTCGACCTTCTCGGGCCGCAGATCGTTGACCTGCGAGCTCGCCTTCGGCAGCTCCAGCTTCACGGCCTGCGTCAGCAGCGGTGCGGTGATGATGAAGATCACGAGCAGCACCAGCATCACGTCGATCAACGGCACCATGTTGATCTCGGACATCGGCGCGCCGGCGCTCTTGGAGTCGAAGCTTGCGAAAGCCATCGCGACGCCTCCTGCCTCAGGCCGCCGCGGGGCGGTGGCCGCCCATCGCGCGCACGTTGGCCGCGGTCGGCGTCGCCTCGGCGCCATGGCCCAGCGCCTGGCCCATCGACACGAAGGTGTGCAGCTCGTACGCGAAGGCATCGAGCTTGGCCGCGGTGACGCGGTTCGCGCGCGTCAGCCAGTTGTAGCCGATCACCGCCGGAATCGCGACCGCCAGCCCCAGGCCCGTCATGATCAGCGCCTCGCCGACCGGGCCGGCGACCTTGTCGAGCGTGCCGGCACCGCTCATGCCAATCGCGACGAGCGCGTGGTAGACGCCCCAGACCGTGCCGAACAGGCCGACGAAGGGCGCGGTCGCGCCCACGGTGGCGAGCACCGCGAGGCCGTTCTCGAGCCGCGTGGTTTCTTCGTCGAGCACCTTCTTGATCGTGCGCGTGACGAACTCGCTCGAGCTGCCCGCCTCCTCGAGCTTGGCCGCACCGTATTTCGCGTGGTGCGCCTGCGCCTGCATCGCATGTGCGGTCAAATGCGAGAACGGATCGCGCGCGCCGTGCGTGCTGATCTCGCCGGCCACCGCGTCGAGCGAGGTCGCGTTCCAGAAGAAGTTGAGAAAGGCGTGGCTGCGGCCATGGCGCGCCAGCTGCGACACGCCCTTGATCGCGATGATGGCCCACGAGGCGACCGACATCAGGATCAGGATCGCGAGCAAGGTCTTGCCGACCACATCGCTTTGCGCGAGGAAATGCCCGATCCCCAGGGTGGTGGTTTCTGCGTTCACGTCTTACTTCTCCAGTTCGAAATTGATCGGGACAGACGTCCAGCCCGCGGTCGGCTGGCCGTTCTCGGTATAGGGTTTGAAACGCGCCTTCTGCACCGCGGACACGGCCGCGTCGTCGAGCCGCGCGAAGCCCGACGAGGTGCTGATCTGCACGTTGCGCGGCATGCCGGCGATGTCGATGAAGACGCGCACCATCACGCGGCCGCTCTCGCCGTTGCGCTTGGACAGACGCGGGTACTCGGGAGCGGGCGGCTCGAGGTATTGCACGGCCGAGGCCGGAATGATCTTCGGTGGCGGCGGCGGGGCCGGCGGTGCGGGCGGCGCCTGCACGGCCACCGGCGCCGGCGCGGCCTCGATCGGCTCCGGTGGCGGCGCCGGCACGACGAAGGCCGACGGTGCCGGGCTCGGCGCGGCCGCGATCACCGGCGCGGGCGGCGGCGGCTTCTTCTGGATCGGCTGCGGTGTCGGGGGTGGTGGCACCGGCGGCGCCGGGGGGGCGGGCGGCGCGATCAGGTCGACGAACATCGGCGCGACTTCACGCGCGGCTTCGCGCACCTCGCGCACCTGCATCAGCCCGTACACCGCCGCGACGTGCGCGGCCAGGATCGCCACGACCATCGCGCGACGCTGCGTCGGCGACAGGCCGTCGGCGCGTTCGCCGCGCCGTGGCAGCGGCGGCAAGTGCATCGCATGGACTGGCAAGGTGGACGGGGTCATCGGAAGAGTTCGCGCGGCGTTGCGCTTTGCATTTGTTCACGAACTCTAACACCAATGAGAATGATTCCCATTAAATCATGAAAGCGTGCGAGGTTGCTGCAACGCTTCGTGCACCCGAAGCCGCGCTATTCTTCGCGCCATGAAAATCATCGTCCGCTGGTTGTTGCTCGCCGCCGCGCTGTTGCTGGTGGCTTATCTGTACCCCGGGGTCACGGTCAAGAGCTTCGGCTCGGCGATGATCGCGGCTTTCGTGCTGGGGCTGTTCAACACCTTGCTGCGGCCGATCCTGGTGCTGCTGACCTTGCCGGTCACGGTGATCACGCTCGGGCTGTTCCTGTTCGTGATCAACGCGCTGATGTTCTATTTCGCCGCGTCGGTGCTCGACGGACTGCATGTCGACGGCTTCGTCGCCGCGCTGATCGGCTCGCTGCTCTACAGCCTGTGCGGCATGGTGATCGACGTCGCGATGGAGCGCGTTTTCGCACGCTGATGTCGGCCCCCGAGGGAGTCGCGGGCCGGCTTGGGCGCGGCCCGGCGCTCGGCCCGCGTCAGCGCCGCCCTGAGGACTTCAGCCCCGCGCCGCGCACCTCGAACCGAACCGTCTGGATCGTCTCGCCGCCGCGCCCCTGCAGCGTCAATTCGTGGCGCCCGGGCCAGGGCGCCCACGCCAGCTTGTTCGCGGCAGCACCCAGCCGCTTGCCATCGAGCACCCAGACGCCGTGTTCGCCTTCGAACGTGATGCGCTGCGCGGCCGGCGGCATGTCGGGGTCGATCGCGAAGATGCTGCCGTCGCGCGGGCTGGTGATGCCGTAGCGTTCGCTGCCGGCGACCTGCGCGCTCGCGCGCTGCCGGGTTTGCTCGGTGCCGCTGATGAACACCTCGTCGCGCGCCGGCTCGCGGGCCGCATCGAAGCGGATTGCCGCGCGCACGACGCCGGCCGGCGCGCGCGGCGCTCTCGACGGCGAGCCCGCATGCAACTGGCTCACCAGCGTCTGCCAGACCGGTGCCGCGCCGCTCACGCCGCTGACGCCGTGCATCGCCTCGCCGCTCGCATTGCCGATCCAGACGCCGACGGTGTAGCGGTCGGTGAAGCCGATGCACCAGTTGTCGCGCATGTCCTTGCTGGTGCCGGTCTTCACCGCGGCGAACCCGCGCGTCGCGAGCAGGCTGGTCAGGCCGAAGGTGCGCGCCCGCGCGTTGTTGTCGGCCAGGATGTCGGTGACGAGGTACACCGCCGCCGCGTCCGCGACGCGCACCGGTGGGGATGAGCCCTCGCGCAACGCGACCGGGCTGTAGCGCCCGCCGTTGGCAAGCGCGCGGTACGCGTTCGTCAGGCCGAGCAGCGTCACGTCCGCGCTGCCGAGCGCGAGCGCGCTGCCGTAGAAGCCGCCGGGTTGCGTCAGGCCGAGGCCGAACGCATTCAGCCGTTCGACCAGCGCATCGGGGCCGAGCATCGCACCGACGCGCACCGCCGGCACGTTCAGGCTCGCGCCGAGCGCGGTGCGCGCGCTGACGTAGCCCTTGAAGTCGTGGTCGTAGTTCTGCGGCAGGTACAGGCCGTTCGTCGTCGCGAGCTGTGCCGGCGAATCGTCGATCAGGCTCGCCGGCGTGATCAGCTTCTTCTCGAACGCGAGCTCGTAGACGAAGGGCTTCAGCGTCGAGCCCGGCTGGCGCCGCGCGAGCACACCGTCGACCTGGGCCGCGCCCGACAGGTCGCCGCTCGAACCGACCCAGGCGCGTACCTCGCCGCTGGCGTTGTCGAGCACGAGCAGCGCGCCGTCTTCGACGTTGCGGTCCGCGAGCTCGCCGAGCTGGCGCCGCAGTGCCGCGATCGCGACGCGCTGCAGACCCGCGTCCAGCGTGCTGCGCTGAACCGGCGCACCGCCCGGCGTCACGACCTGGCGCGCGTAGTGCGGCGCGAGCTGCTCGCCCGGCGGCATGCCGCCCAGGCGCGCCAGCGCCGTGGCGGCCAGCGCGGTCACGCCGGCACAGGGCATCTGTTGCACCTGCAGCACGCCGCAGGCACGCTGCGCGACCACCTCGGCGCTCGCGTTCGGCCCGCGCACCAGCGCCACGGCGATCGCCGCTTCCTGCGCGTCGAGCCCGCTCGCATGCTTGCCGAACAGCGTCGCGCTCAATGCCGCGATGCCGACGACCTCGCCGCGGAATCCGACCGAGTTCAGGTAGGCCTCGAGGATCTCGCTCTTCTTCCAGCTCGCCTCCAGGCGCGAGGCGGTCAGCGCCTGGCTCAGCTTCTGCGTCACGCTGCGACCGCCGCCAGGCCGCGCGAGCCCGTCGGCGATCAGGCCGGCGAGCTGCATCGTGATCGTCGACGCGCCGCGGGTGCGGCGGTTCCACAGGTTGCCCCAGGCGCTGCCCGCGACCGCGCTCCAGTCCACGCCGCTGTGTTCGTAAAAACGTTTGTCTTCGCTGAGCACGAGCGCCTGCAGCAGCGCCGGCGACATCTGCTCCAGCGGCAGCCACGCGAGCCGGCGCACCTGCTTGTCGACACGCAGCGTCTGGACAGTCGTGCCGAAGCGATCGGTCAGCTCGATGTCGGACGGCCGGTGCGCCGCGCGCAGTTCGGCGAACGTCGGCACGGCCTGCGCCGTGGTCGCCGCGACGCACACCAGCACCGCGACGAGCGCTCTTCTCATGGCGCGACTTCCAGCGCGCTGTTCGGCAGCTCGCCAAAACTCTCGGGCGCGTACATCGCCTCGACGCGCGTCGGCGGCAGCGCGAACTTGCCCGGGTTGTTCAGGCGCAGCGTGTACTCGATGACCGTCTTGCCACGCGGCATGAACTCGTAGTAGCCGCGGAAGGCCTCGAAGCCGCGCTCCTCGAACGCGGGCCACGCGTCGCCGCCGCGCTTCTCGGCGCGCGTCGAGATCGACGAGTCGCGCCCGAGGCCGGACCCGAGAATCGTCGCACCGCCCGGCACCGGGTCGCTGACCACGACCCAGGTCATGTCGCTCTGCGCGTCGACCTCGAGATGCACGCGCACGATGTCGCCGCGTGACCACCTGCTCTTGTCTTTCTGCTCAACGGCCACGATGCCGCGGGTCACGCTGTAGCCGGCGCGCAGCGGCGCCTTCAGCGGGATCGCCGCGAGGCTCTGCACCGTCAACCAGGGCTTGCCCGGGCCGTCCTGCGCGACGTTCAGCGGGCCGGGCTGCGCCGGCCACGCGAGCTTCAACGTGCCGCCGTCGGCGAGCTTGCTCCAGTCGACCGCCGCGGTCTTGTCGCCCAGCGTCGCGTGGGTGCGCCCGGCGACCGGGGTCGACTCGAACTTCGCCGAGAACTTGTCGAGCGCGAGCGACCCCCACAGGTTCGCGGTCGTTGTCAACCACGCGCCGGCGCGTTGGCGCGCGAGCGAGCCGACGACCATGCGCGGCAGGTCGTCGCGCCAGCCCGGGTCGTCGAGCACCGCGAGGATCAGGCGCGCGGCGTTGGCGTCGGCGCTGTCCATCAGCCACCACCAGAAGTCGTCGTCCTCGTTGCTGAACCTCAGCGTCGTGCCCGCGTACGTGAGGCGGCCGCGCAGGATGTGATTCGCCTCAAGCAGGCGCTTGGCCGCATTCGGGACGCCGTTGACGCGCTTCAGGATGTTCAACCAGTCGATCAGCGCGGCGGTCGGCCACAGGTTCGGCGTCAGGTTGATCGAACCCAGCATCCTGGGGCTTGCACGGCCGTAGCGCGACAGCGCTTCGACCGCAGCGAGCTTGCGCACATCGAGGTCATTCCTCGGCGCCCAGAACTTGCGCTCGATGCGGCCTTCGACGAACGCGGTCAGCCCGTTCAGCATCGCGTCGCGCGCCGGCGCGGGCAGCGCAAAGCCGGCCTCGTTCGTCGCGGCGAGCACGTACGCGGTCAGGCGATCGCTGCCGCGCGGCGCCTCGTCGGCGCGCGGCGGGAAGTAGCCGGCGAGGCCGTCGCTGTCGAGATAGGTCGGCAACGAGTTCGCCACCGCGGCCCACAGCGTCGCGTCCTTCAGCCCGACCGATTTCGAGGTCTTCTGCTCGAGGCAGCTGAACGGGTAGGTCTCGAAGTAGCGGCGCATGCCGGGCAGTGCGCCGCTGAGTTTCGGTTGAACCGACACGTTGATGCCGCCGCGCTTCGCACCACCGGTTTCCGGCAAGGCATCGGCCGGCGCCGCGATCGGCAGGGCCAGCGTGCCCTCGAGCTGCTGCAAGCTCGCCTGCAGCACGCGCACCGGCACGGCCGGCGCGACGAGTTGCGTGAACTTGAGCTTGTCCTTGGCCCGCTCCTGCGGTGTCGTCGGGCCGCCTTGTTCCTCCACGGCCGCCTCCCACGTGATGCTGAACGCGTCGGCCGGCACGTCGATCGGCCACACGATCTCCTGCGCCGCGTCCGCGGCCAGCGTCACGTCCTGCGGCGGCAGCGTCAATGGCGTGCGCGTGATCTCGGCGCCGCTGTGGACCGTGCCTTGCAACGTCGCGCGCACCTTCATCTCACGCGTCGTCGTATTGCGCAGCGTCAGCATCGCGCTGAAGCGGTCGCCCTCGCGCACCAGCGGCGGCAGGCCTGAGAGCATCTGCAGATCCTGCGTCACGCGAATGCTCGCGCTGCCGGTGCCGAACTGCTGCGTGCCCGCATCGGCGATCGCGACGAGCCTGAAGCTGGTCAGCGAATCGTTCAGCGGCACCTCGATCACCGCCTCGCCGTTCGCATCGAGCGTGACCACGGGTTTCCACAACAACAGCGTGTCGAACAACTCGCGCGTGCTGCCGCGCCCGCCGCCGCCGCCGGCTGCGACGGCCTTGCGGCCGTAATGGCGCCGGCCGATGATCTCGCCTTGCGCGGTCGCGGTCTCGACGCCCCAGGCGCGCTGCTGGATCATCGTGTTCAGCACATCCCACGAGTCGTTGCTGCGCAGCGCGAGCAGGCCTTCGTCGACCGCCGCGAACGCGAGTTCGGCACCGGCGAGCGGCTTGCCTTCGAACGACACCTTCACGCGCGCCGAGACCTTCTGCCGCACCGCATACTGCGGCTTGTCGGTGCTCACGCTGACCTGCAGCTCGTGGGCCTTGATGCCGACCTTCAAGGCCGCGACGCCGAGCTTGAACGCGGGTTTGCTCAGATCGACCATCGCGGTCGGCGCCTGGTACTCGCGCCCTTCGTACCAGAAGCTGCGCACCCAGTTGACCGGCTCCTTCCAACCCCAGGTGAAGAACGAATACCACGGCACCTCGCGGAGGCGGCCGCGCAGCGCGAGCACGCTGACATACACGTTCGGGCCCCAGCTCTTCTCGATCTTCAGCTCGACGGTCGGGTCGTCGCCGCGCAAGGTCACGACACGCGTGTCGATCACCCCTTCGCGCTCGACCGCGACCAGCGCGGTCGCCTCGCGGAACGGCATGCGCACCTGCAGCCTTGCGGTCTCGCCGGGCTCGTAGCGCTTCTTCTCGGGCAGCACGTCGATGCGGTCGTCGTTGTCCTGCGCGAACCAGAGCTCGCCGTGCTTCGTGACCCAGATGCTGCTCGCGGCCTGCACCGGGTTGCCGCCGGCGTCCTTCGCGCTCGCGATCAACTCGACCTGACCGGCGCTGCTCAGCTCGGCCTCGCACAGCAGCAGGCCGCGGTCATCGGTCGCGCCGCTGCACAGCGCGCCCAGGTCCTTCAGCTCGGTGCGGTTGTCGTACGCGTAGAAGCCGCCGACCATGCGCTTGCGCGTGCTGATGACCTGGCTCAGCCGGCCGCGCACCTCCACACTCTGGCCCTTGATCGGCTTGCCGCTGGTGTCGAGCGCAAGCGCGGTGAACTTGACCCGGCCGCGGCTGCTCGCCCACGAACCGGTCTTCACGCCGAGCACGACGGCGCTCGGCCACAGCGGGATCGTCGTCGAGGCTGTCTGCGCCTCGCCGTTCGGGTCGTTGTACGTGACCTCGGCGCTGATCTCGCTCGGGCGCGTGATCTTCGGCAAGTCCTTCAGCGTGAAGCTCGCGGCGCCGTTCTTGTCGGTCGTCAGGGCGAGCTTGTCGGCGACCAGCCTGGCATCGGTCGCTTCGGGCGCGGCCTCGCTGTCTTCGTCGCCACTGCTGCCCTGGACCTTGTTCGGGTCGCGCGGCGGTTCGAACGAAAACTCCTCGAAGCCGTTGAACCCGACAGCACGGCTCTTCAGCAGCGCCGACGCGCGCGCCGCTGTTCCCGCCATGCCGCCGCCCGAGAAGTAGTTGAGCTGCACCGCGATCGGCAACGTGGCCGGCGCGACCGCGAGCGCCGCCGGCCCGCTCACGCGCGCGTCGACGAGCGGCAGGCGGAACTCCTCGACGCGGAAGTTGCCGCTCGCCCATTGCGCGCGCCGCTTCTCGTCCTTGGCCTCGCGTTCGAGCACGACGTTGTAGACGCCCAGCTTCGCGGCCGGCGGGATGCTCCAGCTCGCCGTCGCGTGGCGCGTGCCACTCCACGTCAACAGTTGCGTGAACTCCTGGCCGCTGCCTTCGTGCACGATCTTCATGCGCGTCGGCAGGTCGGCCGGTGTGGCCATCGCGAGCCCGCTCGAGGTCTCGAAACGAAGAAAGTGTTTCATCGCCACGGTCTCGCCGGCGCGGAGCAGCGTGCGGTCGAACACCGTCGCGACGCGCACGGTCGGCTGCGCGCCACCGCCGGTCGGCACGTTGAAGCGCCAGGCCTCGATGCCCTTGTTCCAGCTGCCGAACACGAACGCGGTGTCGACCGCCGCGCCCGGCGCATCGGCCTTGCGCGCGGTGACGAACAAGGCCCGGTCGGCCGCGCAGTGGGCGAAGCTCACGTCGCCGAAGCTCTGCGCGACGCGCGCGAGGCCCTGCGCGTCGGTTTGCCCCGACCACAGCCGCTTGCCGTTGCAGTCGTTGACGGCGACCTCGGCGCCCGCGACCGGCCGGCCGCGGTCCAGCGTCGTGACCCACACCAGGCTGTTCTCGCGCCCGGACTTGAAATGCACGCCGAGGTTGGTGACGAGCACCCCGCTGCGCACATACATCGGCTCGCGCTTGTCGAGCAGCGATTGCCCGAGGCGCAGCGATTCGATCTCGACGACGTGGTACCCGGGCTCGGTGAGCGGGATGCCGACGACCTCGAACGGGCGCGGATCACCGCCTTCGAGCTGCGGCAACGCCAGGCGCTTCGCGTCGGCATCGGTCTTCAGCAGCGAGACCTCGCGCGTCGCGATGAGGCGCTCGACCCGGCGCTTCGTCGGCTTGCCCTTCGCGTCGGTATCGTCCTGGGTCGTGAACCAGTCTTTCTGCGGCAGGCCGAGCTCTTTCGCGCTGAGTCGGGTCTCGTGGTACTTCTGCAGCTTCGCGTACCACGCGAGGATGTCGGCGTCGCTCACCAGGCGTTTGACACGCACCTGGCCGCCGGCCGCGGCGCCGCGCAGATCGCCCTGCACATGGCGCAGCGTGATCGGCAGCAGCGGGTCGGCGCGCTCGACCACGCCGAACGGCGCGGCGGCGAACTTGGCGATCGGCGGGGCGTCGCCGGTCGTGACCTTGAGCGGGAAGCTCGCGGCGTTAGCAAGCGTGCGGCCGGCGTTGTCCTTCAGATCGCGCGGCAGCTCGAGCGTGAAGCTCGCGTTCTCGGGCAGCGGGATCGGGAACGCGACCGCGCTGAGCTCGGCGGATTTGTCGTCCTTGTCGAGCACCGGCGCAAGCGCCGAACCCGCGGCGCTGCCCGACGCCGGAATCAATCGGATCTGCGCCGCGAGCTCGCGTGCGACCGGCGCCGAGAAGCGCAGCGACATCGGCCGGATCGGCAGGCAGGGCGCGTTCGCCCGCTCGCGTTCGCAGCTGAACTCGGCCGTGAGCGCCGCACGAACCGTGAACCGCAAGCGCTGTTCGAGGCCGGTCGTGACCTTGGCGTTGGCCTGCGCCGCGATGCCCTTGCCCCAGACGACACGCAGCGCCGTGCCGTTCGGCAGCGGGCGCTGGCAGGCGAGCACGAGCGTGCGTTCGGCCTGGGCCTTGTCGACGTGACGCGCCTTCAGCAGCTCGGTGCGCGCGTCGCCGGCGATCACGCGCACGCCGATGCGCTCGCCGATGCCCTCGACCTCGCACCAGGCGTTGGCGAGCACGCTGCTCTCGACGGCCGCGCCGCTGAGGCGCAGCATGAAGTACTGGTCTTCCGCGATCGTCGCGCCGTCGTACGGCTGTGACGACACCACCGATGGGCCGCCGGTGTTGAACGTGAATTCGGTCGTGCCGGTCAGCGCACCCGCAGGTTTCGACGAATCGCCTCCGGCGACGGGCTTCCAGTCGGGTCTGGCCTTCAACGTGCAGCGCGTGCCTGGCGGCAGCGCGTCGCGAAAGTCGTACAGCCAGACGCGGTCGTTGGCCCAGCGTCCGCTGCCGGCCGGTGCGGCACCCTCGCAGCTGAGGGTCATCGGATCCGGCAAGCGCAAATCCCCGAAGGGCACGACCGCTTCGGAGAATTTCACCGTGACCTGCCGCACCTGCGCGACCTCGCCTTGCGGGCTGACGCTGGCAATGGTGGCGGCGTAAACGCTGGACTGCATGAGCAGCAGCGCAGCAGCGGCCGCGGTGAAGATCGATCGCATCGAGCGCTCCCGGATTCGCGTTGTGACGCGAGTCTAAGAGCGTGGCGCTGGCCTGAGGGCTACCTCAGCGCCTTCTGATCTTCCTTCTGCTGGCGGCGCTGCTGTTCGATGTCGCGCAGCCGCGCGTCGATCACCGAGACGTCGATGAAGTCCACCGGCCCGCCGCTGCGCGCGCGGCGCTGGCCGGCCTGCAGGCGGTCGGCTGCCCCGGTCAGGTCGCCGAGCGCGACACGCGACTCGGCATCGGCGCGCACCGCGCGCAGCGGCTGCCCGCGGCGCTCCTCGATCTGGCTCAGCGCCGTCCAGGCGAGCGAATCGCGCGGATGCGTCGCGACCCAGGTCTGGAGTTGCTCGGCGTAGGGCTTGAGGGTCGCGTTGTCGGCCGACGGCCCCGGTGGCGCCGAGGCGAGCGCGGCCTGCGCGGCGAGCAGCATCGTCGGACGCGAACCATCGGACGCGTAGGGCGCGAGCGCGGCAGTGGCGCGGCTCACGTCGCCGCGGGCGAGCAGCGACTGCACGTTGAGCAGCGCGACGGCGCGCTCGGCGCGCGCGTCCTTGGGCGAGGCGCCTTGCACCAGCTGCGCCGCGACCGCGATGGCCGCGTCGGCGCGCGCCCAGTCGCGCAGCAAGGTGGAGGCGAGCGCGCTTTCGTA
>Ga0307517_10007541_pt1 | contig 15823 bp, 14 predicted proteins | sample 23_EM_MG_FD_194515 | JGI IMG/M metagenome (GOLD analysis project Ga0307517, IMG submission 194515) | Populus trichocarpa ectomycorrhiza microbial communities from riparian zone in the Pacific Northwest, United States - 23_EM | ecosystem: Host-associated > Plants > Roots > Unclassified | place...
AAAGTAAAAAGATAGCTTAACCTGGTTCGATAACAAGCCCAATTGGGCATAAAAGAAAAGAAAAAGAAGAAGGAAAGAAGGCATGAAAAACAAGAAGAGAAGGAAAAGGAGGGAAAAAAGATGGGGATGGGGGGGGGGAGCCATCTACATTGGAGATTTTTCAATGACACATGAATGTTACCCTCACCAAAACAAAGTAAAAAACACCAATTAAATGACAAAGCATGTCTCACGCAGAACCTGAATACAGTGGGGAAGAGCATGTGTTGGCACTTGTCTTACACTTGCCAGATACACCTTTTATTTTCTTCAATTTCAGTTATTAATTCTTTTATAACTTTTCTATTCAATCCTAATTCGGCCCAACCGATACTAATAAGGGAGAGGAGAAAAAGGAAAGGAAAAGAAAAGAAAGAGAAAAAAATGGCCCAACCTTGGCTCAACCGAATTCACCAAGAAAGTAAGGGAGAAAAATAAAAAGAGAAAGAGAGGGAAAAGGTGGCCAACCTAAACTAGTAAGCATAACTAACTCTCTTTGTGTCGACAAATCTCATTTAGACATGACACGAGGTTCAAGGCATAGTATACTACCATCGTCCTGAATTTTTTATTTTACAAGTTATTAGTGTTGGCGCACACTTGAATTCTCATATTACGAGTTATCAATACGGTGCCCACATGAATTCTTTAAGTTGTCAATATAGTGCTTACCTAAAAGCTATGCATCAGAAGTTGACAAGATGAGCACCTACATGAACAACTTGTCCTAGCAAGCTAATTACACGAGAGCTCATGATGAATAAATATTCTCCATGGTTACTCCTACGAATAGATTTTCTATTCTATAGCACATGTGGCCTGAGGTGTATATGTATCAAAAAACCACCAATTATGAAAGACAACACAACAAATCCATATAATTAAACCATAACATAAGTTCTCTTACATTTTTATTCTTATTCTTCTACATATTATTTTCCTCCTACGCTTTGCTAATTTAGGTATTAGAGGGTCCTATGTTCTATATAGGAGAATTGTTTTGCAGGAGAACGTGCATCATCAGTCCAAACCAAATAAAAATAATTTCAACCCACTAAATAGTTATAGAAAAACCCGTATACTTTTAAAGTTTTTCCAACTTTGTTAGATACTATTTATGTGTTCGCACTTCGTTATAGGTCAAAGCATGAAAAAGGCAGGAAAATCAAACATTCCTAAGATGGTAATAAACATATATGTATGATTTCTTTGAATAGAGCAATGAAACTAAGATAAAGATTGGAAAAGCCTAAAAGGAAAGTCTCATTGTAGACATTAAAATATCCATCAATAATTGAGGTGTTGTGAGCCTTGAAGATTCATAATCCTTTGAGTTTATGGCAGATTGAAATGTCTGGTAAAATGGAGCAAATATGTTGCCTCCTATAACCTCAAAAACACTACAACTCCCCAAAATCACATCTTTTGGCATGCCTTTCTTCTTCATGTACTCTTTTAGATTACTAACTATTGTCTCAATTAGATTCTCATAAACTCCATGGAATTTATTATATCTTGTCACATGGGTTGTTACAGCTAGAGGCCCTTCAAACCCTATTAACACTTTATTGTTTTATAGATTAACATAATTGAATGGTGTTATAACATGAACATTGAATTGAAATCCAAGTACTTATAGGAAATAACACAAATTTGAGTTCATCGACCATATAATTAGAATCATATAATAATGATAGAACATAGAACTACATTTACAATTATCATCACCAATATAAAACAAATTTCAAATCCTGTATATTTTCTTATAGTAAACGGTGAAACAAAAACTAACTCCTTAAGCCAAAAATCCAATCAATATGAATTTAAAAAATTAGTGAAATTATTTCTATTAACATAATTTAGCTATCATAACAATGTATTTCAATTAAGAAACATTGAATGACCGGAACTAAAAACTTCTACTCCTACTAAAACAAAGTTTCATAAGAGTTTACAATTATCATCATCAATAGAAAATAAATTGCAATGCCTTTATATCTTCTTATAGGAAAAGGTGAAACAAAAACCAACATGCTCTTTAAGCCAAAATTTCAATCGATATGAGCTTAAAAATTAGTGAAATTAAAAGAAACTAGAAGGGCTCCTCCTTTTACTGTAGCACAATTATTGTTCACAGTCTCACAAATCATTATGGCTTGGAGCAGTAATTTTTTTTCAAATTTTCAATTTAATCCTCAAACTTTTATTTTACACAATTGAGCTATTTTGAACATAAATTAACACCCAATTTCATTATTTTTTAGGAGAGAGGGTTGAATTGAAAGACAGGGGATGGAAGTAGAAAAAGCAAGTAACAGAGATGACAACTTTAAAATTTATTTGAAAAGTTCATTTTAGTTCCCCGTCTTTTTTAGATATTGGTGACCAGTCCCTTTAATTTTAGAAAAATTAATTTCAGTACCAAACTGTATTTTCTTATTTTTAAGTCCTTTTCAAATGGCCGAATTCCAACATAGAAAAAGAAAGTTGTTGTTGTGATTATTCAAGCCATCAAACGATAGATTTTTGTGTTAAATGGTTCTATATGATAATGAGAGTTCAAATTAGATGTTTATTTTTTTTACCTTAAAAATGCCTAAAAATATCTGAACTCCAAAAGTTTTTTGGTTTCGGGTTGATTTTGGGTTTTGATACGGTTTTTCATGTTTTTTGAGGTCATTGATTGGTTTAATAAGGTTTCTATGGTGTTTGTTTAGGTGTTTTAGGTTAAAAATTGATTGAAAATAAGTTTTTAGAAGTAAAAAAACAGCAACCTTGTTTTTCTGGCCACCACAGTGGCTGGAATCTAGGGATTCTAGATGACGGATCGTCTATTATTTTTTTTTAAGTAAATTAGGGCGAATGACATGAACTTACAAAAAAAAAAAAACCCCAACAACGCCTAGCCTCAATTTTTTTTTTTAAAATTTAAACCTTTTTTATATCTTTTTTTAAAACAATTTTGAAGTCTGTAATTTACTCACTGTGATTTTTTTTGCTTATTTAGTATTTTTAAAATATCAATTATTTTTTTATTATATTGGATATGTTTAATTTTTGAAGAGGTTAGTATGATTTAGTTGTACTGTTTTTATATTTTTTTATATATTAAATTTATTTTTTTTAAATAAAAATATTTATCTTTTATAATATTTTTAATATGTGCAGCCTTGCACAATCTTTTTCCTTTTATTTTATTTAATAAATTTTATGTGTGTGTCATTTTCTATAACAAATTGATTTTAATAAACAAATTTATTAAACATAATCAGGTAAATAACCCGTGTTGTAATATTAAACATCTTGATCTAAATTTGTTTCTTAATTTTTCCAATTTTATTTTTATTTAACGTTAATAACTTTTTTTTTTCATTTCTATACACAATGATTCTTGATTTATTTAATTAGATGCATGGATAAGTTTTTCGAGTTATATTTATGAGTTTTTTTATGTAAAAAAACAATTTGAAAAATTCTACATGTTTAATTTTTTTTTTATCATGTATTGATGTTTTTAGCTTGATCCTTAATTTTTTGGATTTCTGATTCTTTTCCTTGATCATTTTATAAACGTTTTATTGTTTATAATTTCACCATTCAATTCAAGTTTGTAGTATATATTTTTTATTTTTGTTTTGATCCTCATTCTTTTGATTTTTATTTTTTTTGTTAATGTTTTTATTATTTTCAATTTAACTCTCAAATTGAAAATTTTATCTTTTATTTTTGATTTAAACTCTCATGCTTTTAATTGCTATTTTTTATTTTAGATTTTTTTGTGTAATTTCTTTTTCCATTTAATCCTTCAACGTTTCATTTACTAGGGATCGAGCTTCACATTTTTTTCATATATAGTGTTTTTCCTGTTTGATGACCCAGGTTACGAGTATGAAAAGTTAATTGATGTTGACGTCTTCTTTTGTCTTATTTTCTTTTCCAATACAATTGTTCAACATTATTTATTTTTTTTCCTTTTTTACAATTGTTTTTTGGTACCATACTTTCATAGAGTTATCCCGATCTCATGTATCAGGTCATGAGTTTCGCGTGGTAACACAGTTTTGCCCAAGGCAATATTTTAATTTTTTTTTATTGTTGTCTTATTTTTTTTATTATATTATCAAATTAATCATGATTTAACCTGGTTATCGAATCTCCTTACTTTTTTAAAAACATAATCGTCTCTTAAACTTTTTTTTTCAGGTGAGAAAAAATTTGGTCCAGCCTATAGTGTCTTAGTGGCCACCAATCTAGTTATATGCTATTAATATAATTTAGCTATCATAGCAATGCATTTCAATTGAGAAACGTTAAATGACTGGAAGTGAAGAATTCTACTCTTATTGAAACAAAATTTCATAACTTTTTGTAACTTTGCATGGAAAAAATTAGAAATCCAAGTACAATAGTGACAGAGTACTAAACAACACCAAATGGTAGGGATGAAAATGAATACTCATGGATCGGGTTTCACAATACCCATACTTAAACTCAATTAAAAAAACTAGACCCGAACCCGATCGAGTATAAACAAAACCTAACCCAATAGGGTTTCAGTTTTCCAATTGATAGTCATTGCACATCCATGCCCAGTTAAGCCTAACCTGAACTTAGCCTGATAAATTTGCATTGATATAAACATAACAATTCGAGAATCAATTAAATTTGCATTGATCAAATTTATTTATACACAAGATTATAGATAAAAAGGGACAAGTCTCACACATATGAAGCATCTAAGGAAATAAAATCCATCAAGATCAAATACTAGAACCAATACAGCAAGTCAGTAACAAATAACTCAATATACCTCCTTTTTAAAAATAAACCAAAATCACCAGAACTAATACATTAAGAAATAAAGCAAATTCACCAGAACCAATAGATAAAACTCAATATACCTCCTAAAGCTCCTATCTTGTTTTACATGAGAAAATAAAATCCATTGAGATTAATCACCTTGAAAGAATAGAGAGAATATTATGGAAGAATGGCTCAACCCTTTAAGGTTGGGATTCTGTTGTATTTATAGTCATTATACAAGGCCATGCAAATTTGCAATCAGTTATACAATAGCATATTATTTGCCTAATTTATAGCCTAGACGTTAGCTAAGAGATATAGTCAATTGCCTAAATTATAACTATACAATTTGTCAATATCTCTGTCAATATCTTGAATCCTATCATGCCCCCTCAAGGTGATGGGGAGGATGCCACAACAACTTGTCACTAAAGAAACAAAATGTTGACGAAGGTAATCCTTTGGTAAAAAGATCAGCAAGTTGATTGTTGGAGCGGATAAAGGAGACCTGAAGGAAGCTAGTCGAGACAAGCTCACGAATAAAATGGTAAGACAACTCAATGTGTTTGGTTCGAGCATGAAAGATAGGATTGTGTGCCAATTGAGTGGCACCCATGTTGTTAGAGTATAGTGTGCAAGGCAGGGGAGTGTGAAAACCAATGTCTCGAAGGATATAAGAAATCCATAAGAGATCTGCAGAAGCATGAGTAAAGGCTTTATACTCAGACTTTATGTTAGAGAGTGCAACAATTAACTATTTCTTGGCACTCCAGGAGATTAGATTAGAGCCAAGAAAAATATAATGGCCCATGGTGGAGTGGCGAGTATCAGGGCATCTTGCCCAATCGGCATCAACAAAGCAAGATAAATTGGGAGACACATTGGCATAGAAACAGATACCAAAACCAAGTGTACCTTTAAGGTAACGTAAAATGCGTTTAACAGCTTGGAGATGAGCATCACATGGAGAGTGCATAAAGTGGCAGACTTGTTAAACAGAATAAGATATATCCGGCCGTGTAAATGTTAGGTATTGAAAAGCTCCCACTAGACGACGATATTCATGAGGATCAGGTAACAAAAGGCCATCAGACATAGAGAGTTTGCGGCTAGAGATAACAGGAGTAGGCTGCGGTTTATAGTCAAGCATACTGGCAGACTTAAGTATGGACAATAGATACTTAGTTTGCGTAAGCTGAAGTTGAATGGAGGTGCGATGGACCTCAAGACCAAGGAAGTAATAAAGTTCACTAAGGTCTTTCATATGGAAGCGTTGAGAGAGTTGATTGGCGAAGTGATTAATAAGAGAATCTGAAGAACCTATAATAATAATATCGTCAACGTAGACAAGAAGCAATATGGTACCAGCAGATGAATGATTGGTAAAAAGAGAATTATCAGCCTTGCTAGATTTAAAGCCAAGGGAAGTTAAGGCTTGACTAAAACTCTGAAACCACACGCGTGGTACTTGACGCAAGCCATAAATTGATCGATGTAGTTTGCGAACATGGTCAGGAAAAGAAGAGTGGATGAAACCAGGAGGTTGTTACATATAAACCTCTTCAGTTAAAGCACTATGTAGAAAGACGTTTTTGATGTCAAGCTGTCGAATGCTCCAATGACGAGAGAGACCAATTAAGAGAAGGATGCGAACTATTGTGGCTTTAGCAACTGGACTGAAAGTGTTTGTAAAATCAATGCCCTGTTCTTGATTGAAGCCTTTAGCGACAAGACGTGCTTTGTAACGTTCAATGGAACCATCAACTCGTTCCTTGATTTTGTAAACCTAACAATAGCTAACAACGTTCATAGAGGATGTATGAGGCACTAAAGTCCAAGTCTGATTATCAAGGAGTGCATGATACTCATCTGTCATTACAGAAACCCAATGTGAATCAAGGCTGGCAGCTTTGAAGGATGAAGTTTCACGGGGTATGGAGGATGTAAGCAATGCAACATAACATTGGGGTAAGGGATAATTATTGGCACAAAGAGCACGGGGTTTGCAGATGCCAACTTTTGCACGAGTAATCATGGGATGATGATTGGAAATAATCGAAGTTGGAGGGGAAACAGGCGGTTGGATGGCAGACTGGTTGGGTGCAACACAACTATTAGAAGTGGTGGGGAGTGAAAGAGTAGTAGGTGATGGAGATTGAGCAGCAGGAGATGTAGATGGAACAGTAGGGGATGAAGGTTCCACTCGTGGGGCAGTTGTTGATGCATTAAGAGGTTCAACAGTAGATTGTGAATGACTGAGCAAGGCTGGCTCAAAGGTCAAAGCCAAGGGTAACCGTGGGGGAGGAACATGTGGGGAAACAGTAGTGGGTAAAGCAGAAGATATCCCATAATGAAATTCAGTTTCATTGAATACTACAAGCCGAGAAATGAAGATACGGCCACTAGAGGAATCCAAGTAACGATAACCTTTATGGATAGTGTTATACCCAATGAAAATACAGCGGCGTGTTTTGGGAGTAAGCTTGTCTTGACCATAGTCACCAAGAAATGGGTAACAAGAACATCCAAAAGTCCGGAGTAAAGTGTAGTCTGGACGAGCACCAAAAAGAGCCTCATAAGGGGACCGTCCTGAAAGGACCGGAGTTGGCAACCTATTAATTAGGAATACAACAGTAGAGAAAGCTTTAAGCCAAAAATATCGCTGTAGCAATGCCTGATGTAAGAGAGATAAACCAATTTCCTAAATATGACGATGCTTTCTTTCAACTATACCATTCTGCTGAAAAGTATGAGGGCAAGAAACCCTTAGAGAAATGTCATTGGTATCTAGAAATGAACGAAAAACTCCTTCAACGAGTTCTTTAGCACCGTCACACTGAAATAGTTTTAAACCTTGATTAAATTGATTTTCACCCATGTTTTTAAAGCTGGTAAAACATGTAAGACTATCAGAGCGACACTTTATAGGATAAAGCCAACAATATCTGCTATAATCATCAACAAAAATAATGTAAGATAACCAGATGTAGTAACAATAGGAGAGGGACCCCAAATATCACAATGCACCAATTCCAAAACATAAGTAGAGAGTCTACAGGATAAATGAAAGGGTAAGTGTTTGCTTTTCCCAGCCGGACAAGCATCACAAAACATCATAGAGGAAAGTTTATCCGAAGTACAAATTAATTTATCAGAAACTAACTATTGCGGGACTTTTGAACCAGGATGGCCAAGCCGGCGGTGCCATGTTGAACTAGGAGCAGCCTTAGCAGTGTGAGCAACAAAGGTTGCGTTATTGCAGGAAAATTTGCGAAGAGAACAAGAGAGTGCATGAACTGGTATCGGGTAGAGATTGTCTTTAACTAGCCCCTTCAAAAGTGTCACCTCGGTTGCCAAATCCTTTATAACGAAGCCCCATGGAAAACAAGCAAAAACACAGTTGTTATCTTTTGTCAGTTTAGCAATAGAGACAAGATTTTCCTTTAATTGCGGAACCACTAGAATACCATTCAAAGAAAGCGATTTGGTGCCCATATTGATTGAAGAGTTACCAATATGTGAAATATAGAGAGAGTCACCATTACCAACATACACACCTGAGGTAACAGTAAAAGAAATAGGCTGTTGCACTAGATCAATATGAGAAGCCATGTGATTTGTGGCACCTGTATCTCCAAGCCAAAGAGGTGAGATACAATCAGGAGAAGTCTCTGTTGGTGCTGGCGAATCAAAGACATGAATACCAGCAAACTGAGTAGATATATTATCACTGTTGTTTGAATCAGGACGAATATAGCGATAATTGCAATTAGAAGCAAAATGGCCTTCCTGTTTGCATATTTGACAGTGGCCACGATAACGTGACCTGCCAAACTGAGAATGATTGTATCCAGTATTGAATCGGTGTTTACCATTATACAAACTATTACTGAAAGTTTTATTAGGGAAGCCAGCAAGAGGTGGGGAGGGACGAGTAGGATACTGACCAAGTATGCTTATAGATGAACCACCAAAATTTTAAGAAGCAGTACCTTGCTTTGGTCGATTTGGGCGACGAGAATTTCCATGAGTAATATTATGGAAAGATTGATAATGTTGTTGAGCGACCAAAGCATGATGTGAGAGTGGAGTCAATGGTGGAGTTGCACGTCCATGAATACACTCAAGTTCTTGTTCATGAATAAGAAATCGTGTGCGAAGCTCTGTGAAGGAAATTGGAGTATGCCGATTGGTAATGCCTTGAGCAAATGGCTGATACTTTAGTGTATGAGGAAGACCACGCAGAGTTCGCTTTACTAATTCACTGTCTGGAACCGGTTGGTTAATGACAGCAAGTTGATATGCAATATCTTTAATTTTGGTGAGGTAAGCTTCAATGGACATATCATTTTTTGTAAGTGTCAAAAAGAGTATTATGCAAGATATCAACACGAGATAAAGTTTGCTGATGAAAGAGCGTTTCTAGTGTGTCCTAAGAATCCTTGGCGATATTTTGACCTAGAACCTCCGCGTAAGCGGTTGACGAAAGCGTATTCTTAATACCACCTACAACAAGTTGATCAATCTTAAACCAGCGAGCATATTCTGGATTTGAAGAAGCAGCGCCGTCAATAAGGATGGTTTTTGAAGGAGGCGGATCAGTGCCATCAATATGGCCATATAGGTCATTGTAGATGAGGAGAGGAGTGATTTGATCATGCCAAAGCAAATAGTTATCAGCATTAAGGTGAGTAGAGAAGTTATTTGTCAAAGCAGCAAGAGAGATGAGAAGGCTGGAGGAGGCGACAAAGACAGAGGAACGAGCTGTAGGAGTGGTCATTGTGTGAGAAAGAGATTTCCTTTAAGAATACGCAGTCAGTGCTCTGATATCATGAAAGAATAGAGAGAATATTGTGGAAGAATGGCTCAACCCTTTAAGGTTGGGATTTTGTTGTATTTATAATCATTATACAAGGCCATGCAAATCTGCAATTAGTTATACAATAGCATATTATTTGCCTAATTTATAGCCTAGACGTTAGCTAAGAGATATGGTCAATTGCCTAAATTATAGTTATACAATCTATCAATATCTCTGTCAATATCTTGAATCCTATCACACCTGATTGAATACAGAAATAGAAAACTTGTTATACTTTCATTTTAAAAATAAACCAAAATCTTCAACCATATAATGAAACACACATATAATTCTCATGCATACTACAAACAACAAAACCAGAAAAAATAATAGAAGTTTCATGGCTGACTTTGAAGCTACAGAACCCATACTTTGTCTTCCTTTAAAACACCACCTTCATCGCTTTAATAATTCCTTCCTTTAGGGAAAAAAAACAGAGTGAAGGCTTTTGAGTTATTTTAAAGGAGAGGAGACTGGAAATATAATTTTTTTTTTTTAAAAAAGAAAGGCCTGTGTGAGAAAGAAGCCTTGGAAAGGAAGTATAATGTGGGAGGGATAAAAAAGAAAAGGGAAGTCGGTTGAGAAGGCAGAGGAGCAAGTGAAAAGTGGAAGCTTTATTTTTTCTTTTATATATAATTATATATTTTTTAATTATTAATGTGAATGTTTGATCAGTTTACGCGTACCTCGACTAATCTCACGGGTCCTAAAATTAACGATCATATAAATTTTTAGTGATTCTGAGATTTATAAGACTTGAATCTGTGATCTCTAAAGAACAAATTTAAAACATCATATATAGTTATAATTATAATTTTTTTAGTCGTCGGAGTAAATGATTTAGTTCGGTGGTATAACAATATTTATATCCAATCAAAACGCTAAAAATTTAGAGGGTCAAAATGAAGTCATTAAATAAATAGCTTCCTTCAATTTTTGTGGGTTATAGATCTGCGCATCTCTCCTTCCGTTTTATTATTCCTCTCTGGAATCTTCAAATAGTCCAATTAGAGGAGCGAGGGGCTGATCTCTAGCAGCCATGGCTGACGATTTCGAGTTCTCTGATCAATCTCCTCCTTCCTTCCAGAATATGGTACGCTACTTGCTTTTACAGACTTCAATTTTCTCTCTCGAAAATTCAAATCCGAGATCTGTACTAATAGAAATGAATTTTTAGGATTTTAGTTCAGAGATATTTTTTTTTATTCAGAGATCTGTACTTGTTTTTGGTATTTTAGCTTCTTATTCGTTAAGATTTTCTTTTATTGCTTATTAGATCTATAAATCTTAAAGCCTTTTCTTTTAATTAAAAGTAAAGGCGAAGGGTTTTGTTTGAGATTATGTGAAAAATCTTATTTTTCTTGTTCTAGTCATGTCGTGTTTGTTTAAAATTCTATGTGAGTAGTTGGCTTTTTTGTTTTAATCCAAGGTTGTGTTTTGATAAAAAAAAAAAAAAACCGTCCTTGAGGACCTAGGTTTATATGCTTTGGTTGAAGATGGGAGATTTTCTCTGAATGTAGTTGAGCTCACGCTGTTTGATTCGAAACTGTTGGTAGACATAGACCTGAATGCAAGTATGTGACAGAATTGTAAGAGGATTTGTTAATTGTTAGTGTTTCACTTATAAAGACGACTAGCACTTCTTGTTTTATAAGTCAGTTTAAGCCACTCTACAATCTAATTCAATAATTTGTATCAGAGATTGCTTGATACCAGAATTACCCATTGTCATTTACTTGTCACACCTTTTCGATTCATTTGCTTTGTCAGATAACCATTTCTTTTGCCATCCATGTTTTGTTATTGTAGTCACTTGTTGTGAACTTTGTGTGATTGCTTGTTCTGTTATTGTTCTCAATAACTTGATGGAATTGTGAGGAGAGATGGTTGTAAAGATGTGTGGAGATACCGCATTCTCTTTGCGTTAAATTCCCATATCATCTATGTAACCTATTCTACATCCATGATTATTTATTTTGGAATCAAACATTTGGTATATCGATATATTTATATATCTAAATATGGGTATTTGAGCATTCTGATACCCTCTGCAAAATGATGGGTTATGCTTGAACAGGTTTAACCTAGGCACATATTAATCTGAATTGGCATTAGAACTCTATTGAATTGCACCACTATTTAGTGAATCAGCCTTTTTATGAAAGTATCAGGATGAGTCCTCTTAAGGAAGATTTTAAAGGTAAATTTTTTGGGTTATGATTTCTGTATCATGTATAGATTGTCTCATATGATTGAAGTTGTTTTTACTTGGAATATTTATTGGTGGGTTGTGCTTGTCCTTGCTTCCTGTTTCATCTTGTTTGCTGTACGATGTTTTCTCACTAGAATACAATTAAATTTTATGATGAACAGGGGAATGTGATCAAGGATGCTGAGCCTAAAGGGTTAAACCCGGGGTTGATAGTGCTGCTGGTTATTGGGGGGTTACTCATGTCATTCCTAGTTGGAAACTTTGTACTTTACACATATGCGCAGAAGACCCTTCCTCCGAAAAAGAAGAAGCCAGTCTCAAAGAAGAAGATGAAGAAGGAGAGACTGAAGCAAGGTGTATCTGCACCAGGAGAGTGAAAAGTTAAGACTAGTTTTATGTTAGTCCTCTCCGTGTTGAGCTGTTGTGTTCCGAATTTCCCCTTCTTTGATGTCGGGAGAGCTGTGTCAGTTATGTTTACCGCTTTCATAATTTTAGAAATTAAAACTACATAATTAGAAGTTAATATTCTAGTTTTGGGTAGAACAGGAGTTTAAAAATGACGATTGTCTTTGTAATGCGGCCCCTGTCATGGGAGTCATCCTCCTCTGCATTGTTTCCGCTTGTTTCAGGCCTTGTAGAACTACTAAATAGGCATTTGAAACCAATAAACCACTAAATTTATCAAGGAAAAAGGTTGTTGCTGATCTCGGAGCCGGGCTGCATTTTGCTATTGCAGACATTACTGTTGTAGCAAATCATACTGCAAAGTGGGTCTTAACATTTAATTTTTCCCCCAAGTTGCCAACAAAAATTATCATGGTTCTAGCGGGGAATGTAAATTTGATATTCCCTAAAACCTTACATTTTTCACAAACGAAGGAATTTCCTACAGAAGCGCGCACACTTCACTCCCATCAATTTGAAGAACACTTTAACTCCCTAAGTTCTTTTTATCTTTTCCTTGTAGTAGTTGTTTGCTATTGGTTTCTCACCTGTATTTAGTCTTAGATGGAATTTGCACACTCACTTGAGGGTTGAGGGTAGATTAGCTGAACTAATTCAAAGTTCAGCTACTAGCTTTATAATTACAACTTAAAATATATGTTATTGAAGTTGGGATTACTATGACTGCTGGCACCAGACTTCCCTGTCCCAAAGACAACCCGTGTAGACTCGACAAATGTGAGTTGTGCGAGGAGGCTAGCGTCCTTGCCATGCGTTGTGCTTCCAAGGTTATGTGGTTGAAAGGAAATGGAGGAGGATTTTAGGACTTTTCCAACCCGAAAAATTCTCGGTATTTTATCATAAATCACCTAACCCATACGAAGACTAAACATAGAAAGTCGCTCTCTCTCTCTCTCTCTATATATATATATATATATATATGTATATATATATATATATATATGTATTATTTTTATGGATAATTACTAAAATATACCTTATATATTTTGCTCTGTTTTTGTTTTCAATCTAAGGTTTAAAAAATTGTAATTTCTCTACGTAGTAAACCAGAAAAATCAAATTAGATGAAAAATATTTTTTTCCTCGTATATAATAAATATAAATTTGCAAAATTTTCTCACCAAACCTTTTTTTTTCTCTCTTATAAACATGCTCTCTCTCTCCAATAACATGACACACCCGCATAAAAGCATTAAATATGAAGCAAGATCTCTTCACACAAATATCAGGAGCAAAAACCTCTTGTTGGTGTTGTTTTATTCAATCTTTTTGAAATCATGAAAACTCCTTAATTTGATATATTAGGGTTACTATAGGCGATGACATTTGCAAGAAGTTTGTTTGGTGAGATGCTGGATTTCTTGGACTAGTATGATTTATGGGTATTGTAATAATGGTTATGTTTTATCTGCTAGGGTTTTATTTGACATCACGCTGGAGAAAAACACGCTGGAGAAAAACTTCATCTTTAGGAATGCGATGATTGGTGGTTACTGTCAAAATAAGTAACCTTATATTAACTTTTCAAACCCGTGACCCGAATTATTAGACCAAAAGCATCCTATTTGAAAAAGCAATGAAACTCAATTCTCAACCAATAAAATATTAAAGGATAAAATTGAAAAAAAAAACTTAATTTTACAAAAGGATTCAAAACAAAAAATAGCAATTAAGAAAATGAGGATCAAAATTAAAATAAAAAAAAACTAAATTAGAGAACAAATACAATTTTTTTATTGAAGATTGAAATTGAAAATAATAATCAATTTAACAAAAAGACCAAATACAAAATTAAAAATTAAGGATCAAATTGAAAAACAATAACATATCACAAATTGGGATTGAATGATGAAATTGAAACAAATCAAAATTTTACAAAAAGATCAAGAACAAAAATTAGAAATTAAAAGAAAAATGATCGAAGTTGACATCTTAATAAATAAGAAGACAACTCTAAGATTTTGAATGACCACCGTGATTTTTGAGGGGAGGAGAGAGAAAAGTGAGAGGAGAAGAAAAAAAGATCATTGGTGTCGTATCAGTACTCCACCATCATCACACGTCATCCCAAAAGCAAGATCTTGATGCAAAGCTTCCATCATAACCATGTAAACTGGTTTTTGGCTGCCAGGAGGCTTGCACCGCCCGAAAAGCGTGGACGCCTTCTACACGTACCCGTTACTTCTTGTTTTTTAATTATATTTTATATTTATTAGAATACTAAATTTCCCTTCATCCAACATAATAATAACAATAAAAACCAATATGAAAATATGAAAAGCTCATTGACACCAGCCTCTCACACACTAACGTCTGCGTTCAACACACCATATATATCTTTTTTTTTTAATTTTATTTTATATTTATTAAAATACTAAATTACCCTTCATCCAACCTAATAATAATGATTAAAACTAGTATAAAAATACAAAAAAGCTCACGGATGCAAGTTTACAAATTTATGCTTTCAATGGTATTTTGGTTATTTCACTGTACTTTTAAAATACAAAAACACTTATTTATCTTCAACTAATCTGATAATGGCTAATGGATCTTATTAAAAGACCTTATTACCCCCAATACTCAGGTCAAGGATCTTTTTTGTGGGAATAACAAAAACATCATTATAGTATTCTAGTGAATAGTACCTCTGTGTCTATATAAATAGTGTTTTTCCAAGGCCTATTAGGTTTTGTTAATATTAATATGAACAAAATAAAAGAGTTAAGGGTTTTGGTGGATACTTTTACTCTACTCATATTTTATTGTGAATAGTGTTGCTTAATGAACAATGTCTTTTTTATTTTGATCCCTGGAATTTATTTCTTTTGAATTTCATCTTTTATGTGATGTTTGTTATATTTAATGGCATTTTAAGATTGAAAATGGATTTATTTAGGTTCTTATGGTTTCTTAGGTGTTTTTCATGTGAAACTTTGGTTGAAAATGAGTTTTTGAGATCCAAAGACTTAGATTCCGACTTTCTGGCCACAAAATCTTTACTAGTAGATAACATGTCACCTATTTATTTAAATTAATATGGGTTATTCACTCTATTAAAAATAAAAAAGCAAGAAGGCCAGACACAAAGACCTAGCAATGCAGACCCACTCACACCTAGGTTTATTTGAGTTGGGGCAGGGTGTGTGCCTAACTATCAATGCCAAGGTGCTTGGTCTCTTTTCATACAATATTTTATTTATTATAGCATTTTTTTTATATAATATTAGCAATTATTTTGTTAATTATTATATATGAATCTAATATGTAAATTCTTTTAAATATGTGATGATGAATATTAAAAAAAATAAATTATATTTTATTATATTTCATAATATTTTGTTATATTAATTATTTTTCCCTTCAATTGCGTATAAAATATCAGACATGATTCTCAATGTTATGCTTTTTTTTTAAAAAAAAAAAATTGATTTTAATATTTT
>Ga0307517_10007542_pt1 | contig 15821 bp, 11 predicted proteins | sample 23_EM_MG_FD_194515 | JGI IMG/M metagenome (GOLD analysis project Ga0307517, IMG submission 194515) | Populus trichocarpa ectomycorrhiza microbial communities from riparian zone in the Pacific Northwest, United States - 23_EM | ecosystem: Host-associated > Plants > Roots > Unclassified | place...
CAGCCACCACGAACTCCTCCCCCTCCCCTCTGCATATTTTCTTCTTCTTATTTTCCTTCCTCTACCACCGACCGCCAACTCTTCCACCGTTCCTCGCAGCGACGCCGCCCGAACCATCAACTCAGCCTCCTGATCACGGTCGTGACCACTGCCTCTAGTAGTCTTCTCCTCCGCCCGTCTCCATCTTCTGCAACCATTTTAGTTGCATGTAGAATGTGAACTACTACTGTTCACGTTCTGCAAATAATTCACTTTTTATGGTGGGTCGGACTTGATTTGGCCCTGCCCAGATGGCTAGGCCCGGTCCGGCCCACCCCAAAAAGAAAAAAAACATATGTTGGGTCGAGATCAGCCCAACCCATTCATTCTTGGACTGAGTCTAGCCCAACCCATATATTTATTATAATATTATAATATTATATATTTATATTTATATATTAAAAAAAATCCAAAAAAAATCAAAAATCATTTTAAAAAAATTGTGATTTTCTCAAATATTTTTCTATCAATTTTGCATAATATCGGGTTGTATATTTACATTGTAAATTACAAATCAAGTATTAAAATACACGGTTTTCTTCGAAATGTTTCAAAAAAAATTCAAAACATTTTAAAAAAAATCTCAAAAACTTTTAAATTAATTTCCCTTTTCAAAAACAAAAAAAAAAATAAAAAATATTTTGTTTTCATGCATACGGCCAAATCCTAAAAATTTTCCAAGCATACTTCATAAAAACAAAAATTGCATCTTTCTCATGTTTTAAAATCAAAATGGATATCATAACCAGTTTATGATTATCCATTAGAGTTTGGTCAAACTATGAAAAAAAAATTTCCAACCTTTTTTCTAGGGTCCAGATGTAGACTTTAATACCTGTGAGGTGTAAAATTACACGATAAAGTACACTATCAAGTATTAAAGATACAAGGTGTAAATAAATGTGATGCTAAAATTCAGACTTTAAAATGGTTAGGACTTGACCCAATAAGGTAGAGACTTTCTCATGAAAAGAGATCTACCTTGAGAAAAGACTAGTGAATAGAAACCCGACTTAGAAAAAAAAACAATTAAACAACAATGCAGCTTACCTTAGGTAAGGTGCACTGAGGGTGATGTGTCTTTCTCTTGCACAATCAATCCCTTACCCAGACTATCGTAGACCATAGGTTCCTAGTGACCACAATATTAGGTGGCGAATCCTAAACATTAATCATAATTTTATGATTAAATCCAAAAATCCTTCCCAACACACCACACCTCATCAGGAGGCACGATACAAGCTCTGCTGTCGCTGACGACGTCATGGCGCGACCCGCGACACTGTCATTAAGGAAGTGACTATTAGGTGGGTTTTCTTCATTGTGATTTCATATGGTTGGAAGATACATCGACTCGATATACATAATGCCTTCCTCAATGGAATACTTGTGAAGAGGTCTACATGCAACAACCTCCAAGTTTTGTTGACTCTACTCTTTCTTCTCATCTGTGCTCGGTTACATAAGTCTTTATACGGTTTGAAGCAGGTTTCGCGAGCATGGTACACTCGTTTGAGTGATTTCCTGCTTTCTCTTGGCTTTCACGCTTCGAAGGTTAACACCTCCTTATCTATCTTGTCTGCAAGTGCTGATATATTTTATCTTCTAGTTTATGTTGATGATATCCTATTTACGAGTAGCGACTCTACTATTCTTCAGAGACTAATACAATTGTTGAATTAAGAGTTTAAGATTCGATACTTAGGAGTCGTTCATTATTTTTTGGGAATTGAGGTACAATCCACTAGTATGGGTTTGATGTTATGACATAATAAGTATATTCTCGACATTCTTACTCGAGCTGGTATGACCTCTTGCAAACCTGTTAATACTCCTAAAGTTATAGTGCTGCCCGATTGCTTGTTTTCTAATCCTACACGTTTTCATTAAATTCGTTGGTGCTCTTCAATATCTCACCTTTATGAGACCAGACATTTGTTTTGTTATTAATAGAGTCTGTCAATTTATGCATGCTCATACAGATTCATATTGGGCTGCCGTTAAACACATTTTGCATTATCTTCAGGTTACGGTCTCTTATGACTTACATAACTCCTCATTTGCTTTACATGGCTTTACGAATGTAAATTAGGTAGGTAGTATTGATGATCGCAAGTCTACGAGTGGCTACCTTGTCTTTTTTGGTCATACATCGATTTTGTGGAAATGAAACAAGCAATGCACCCGTTCTTCGACCGAGGCTAAGTAAAGCCTTAGCAGACAACACTAGTGACGTTTTTTGGCTTCAATATTTATTATAAGATCTATTGATTACTCCTAGTTTTGCTCCTACCATTTGGTGTGACAATCTTGGTGCTACTTATTTGTTTGTGAATCCTATCTTTCATACTTGTACTAAACATGTTGAGGTTGATTATCATTTTGTACGAGATAGGGTTGCCAAGAAAGAGATTCAGATTTGTTTTATATCTTCTCAGGATCAACTTACAGATGTCTTTATTAAGCCACTTCCTACTGCTTCTTTTACTGCTTTTCAGTTCAAGCTTTAGGTCGATCCTCCACCCTCAACTTGAAGGGACATATTATAGAATGTCTATACTTAGGAAATATTATAGGATTAATCTAATGTTGTAATCTCTACATTAACTATTGTATATTGCCCTACATGTATAAATAGAAAATGTTGGATAACTAATAGGTTAAGCCTCCTATTCCTTTCTCTTCAATTCTATCCCTATATAAAAGAAAGGTAAAAGTAGAATAACGATCTCTCTTTTTGAAATAATTCGAAATATATATTTTCATTAGATACGTGGCTTTTATTGATAGGGTAGAGCAACACGACACATTAACTATAACTAAAAGCCATCAGCCTTTTATTGTGCTGGAATTACTGTGTACTTTCTCACAATATATTGTGGATTAGAGCAGTGTATTTATTTGATAATTTTCACTTTGGTCCTCAAACTTTTATTTTGCACGATTTGGCCTATTTGAGCCCAAATTAGCTCCCAATTACATATTTGGTTAGGAGGGAGGGTTGAATTAAAAGCTAAGGGAGGGGGGTGGGTTGAAAGTTTCGTTAAAACATTCATTTTAATCCCCCATATTTTTTAGATATTAGGTGACCAGTCCCTTGAATTTGAAGACAATATATTTTGGTACCTAACTTCATTTTTCTCTTTTTTTAGTCCTTTTCTTTTTTGAAAGAGAGAGAAGGAGACACTGGATTCCAGCTTAGAGAGAGAAAGTGGCTATTGAGGAAGATTTTGACCACCAAAACGATTGATTTTTGTATCAAAATGTTCCATATGATGGAGGGGGTTACGTTTAAGTGTTTGTTTACCTTGAAAACACCTAAAACAACAGCTTTGAGCTTGAGAAGAATTTTTGTTTCGGGTGGATTTCAGGTTTTGGGATGATTTATTGGCTTTTTGGTAGCCATGTTTTGGTTTAACAAGGTCTTTAGTGTGTTTTCTAGGGGTTTTGAGTAAAAAATGGGTTGAAAATGAGATTTTGGATGAAAAAACAAAGGATCCTGTTTTTTTGGCCATTACAGTGGCCAGATTCTAGGTTTCACAAGCGATGCGTCCTTTTTTTGAAATAATTAGGGTAGACAATGTGTCGTTCACCCTTTTAAACTTTTTTTAAAAATAAAGGCATGCGCTAGGCCTGGCTTATTAGGCCTCGCAACTCCTGACCTGATTCTTTTTTTATTCTTTTTTTTTAATTTTCGTTTTTTAAAAACAATAATGCATTATTTGTGTTTGTTTTTCAAATAAATTTTGGATTTATGTTTTAATTAGATTGTGATTATTTTTAAATGATATTGAGGGTGTTTAATTATTAGAGAGATAAATATGATTCATCTGTGATTTGTTTTCTTAATTTTATATAGATTAAATTTGTTTTTTTTTAAATATTGATATTTTTATAAGATTTTTCATATATGCAGCCTTACATTGTTTTTTTTAATTATTTTTCAATAAATTTTATGTATATGTCGGTTTCTATTATAAATTTTATATGTTTTTCTATAAATTTATTTTGATAGAGAAATTCATTAAATATAGCTAGGTAAATTATCCGTATTGCGATGTTAAATATCTTGATATTCATTTTTTGTTCAATTTTATTTCTATTTATTGTTGATAATGTTTTTTCATTGCTTTACACAATGGTTATTAGGTTGTTTAATTAGATGCCCGTATAAGTTTTTCGATTTACACTTAAAAGTTTTTTTAATGTAAAAAACCACGTTGAAGAATTCTGTATATTTATTTTTTTATTATGTTTTGATATTTAGGATTTGATGTTTATTATTTTGATTTTTTTTATTTTTTTCATTAAATCTCTTATGAAAGTTTCATTATTTTTAGTTTCACTTTTTAATTCAAGTTTATAATATATATATATATTTTTTGTATTTGTTCTTTTGATTTTTGTCATTTTGTTAATGTTTTTATTCTTTTCAATAACTCTCAAATTTAAAATTTGTTGTTGCATTTTGATTTATTTTTTATTGTAGTTTTAACATCCATTATTTTTATTGTAATTTTTTTTATTTTGTGTTGTTTTTTTTGTGATTTTAACCCTTATGATTTTTTCATATATAGTGTTTTCGGTCTTATAACCCGGGTCATGATTTAAAAAGTAAGCGATAATTGACTTTTTTAATCTTATTTTTTATTTTCATATATATATATATTATGAAATTATTTTATTCTCATTTATTTTTTATTATGTTAATAAATAAAATCATTAAGATATTTTTGAAATATTGTGAAGATATATTTTTATAATATTAACAAATATTTTATATTGAATTGTTATTTTTTTCTTTGTTTTTATTAATATTTTATTTTTTAATAATATTATTAACTTAATAGAAAAAATATTTTTCATTCCAAATCAAATACTGTTACGACGCGTGCCACTGTTATATATCATTGCGAATCAAGAAACAAGTTTTTGCTCTTTCCTCGAGTAAACGACAAACTAACAACAGACAGATATTTTCTTAGAAAGGTCAATTAATAATTAAGTTCATTCCCTTTTCTATAATTTCTATATTTTTCCTTTGAATCGGTGCTGATTCTTAAAAAGTGTCTACCTGATTTTGATTTCAATTTTATTATTCTATTCTATCGGTTTAGGGTTTCATTATCAGTGTGTGTGTGTTTGTGTGTGTGAGGATTGTTATAATTAGGGTTTTGATTTTGTAGATTGAGACGAAAAAATGATGCGGCTGCGCACATACGCGGGCGTTAGTTCGGTGGCGACTCTAGCTATAATCTATCACGCATTTAACAGTAGAGGGCAGTTTTATCCAGCTATGGTTTACTTATCTACCTCTAAGATCAGTTTAGTGCTTCTTCTCAACATGGGTTTAGTAATTATGTGCATTTTGTGGCAATTAACTAAGCGGCTATTCCTTGGTTCCCTCCGCGAAGCTGAAGTTGAGAGGTTGAATGAGCAGTCTTGGAGAGAGCTCATGGAAATTCTCTTTGCCATCACTATTTTTAGGCAGGATTTCTCCGTCACCTTTCTTGCCATGGTCACCGCTTTGTTGTTAATCAAGGCTTTGCATTGGTTGGCTCAAAAGAGGGTTGAGTATATCGAGACAACACCATCTGTTAACTGCTTATCTCATGTTCGGATTGTTTCGTTTCTGGGGTTTCTTCTTCTCGTAGACAGCCTCTTCTTGTACTCTTCTGTCAAGCATTTGCTTGAAACCAGGCAGGCTTCTGTGTCTCTCTTCTTCTCGTTCGAGTAAGTTGACAAACGCGTATGCTTTTTCCCTTTTATTTGTTGTTTCTTTCATCACAGTCCTATTTTCTTCTTACATTCAATTGCCAGGATTGTTATGTTTTTGTTTATGCTGCTTCGTAATAGCTTTTAACCTCGTAGCTAAACTCATCAGTTGTATTACTGACTGATGTCATGTTGAGATACAGTGGAGAAAAGGGACGATTTCTGTACATTGCTGGATTAGGAGATGAAATTGTAAACTAAGTTGAACGTCATGAACTGTATTAACCTACATTGAGCCTATCTGACAACCAGCATAATTAAAAAGGAAAATCAGCTTGCTTTATGTAATAGAAATTGCAGCTGGTAAGTGAAGGGTTCTGAACGAACAAGCTCTAATTAGCACGTATATAGCTCTAGCTGGGTGACAGAGATACTCCAGTTTCTTTACTCTAATGGAAATGTAAAGATAATAGATTTAATAACATCTAATGACTTCTAAAGTGGTAGATCTTCTGATTGTATTCCAGTTCACATGAATGTCCTGCTTGAACTGCTGCCATAGCCTGTTAGTTGGGACCATGTTTAGTTGCAAAGTAGTCAAACCCTTTGTCATTATCATTGTGCACATGAACGTTGGCATTTGTTTACGCATTTACTTGAGGTTTGTTATCATTACGTAGCCACATTTCTACTTCAGAATTGAGAGTGAATGAACTTTAAAGAATCAGTAAATTTTCACATCCTGGATGGACATGCAAGAAAATTAGGCTGCTTTCTAGATGTATAACATATTTCAGCCCGAATTATTTTATATGTGTATTAGCTTTTGAAATTGATAGAAAAACAGAAATAAAACAAAATAGATAAATCAAGGGTGCCATCATATTTTTCATGACTTCTCTGTATTTTTATATGCATCAATTATTGAACTGGGAATAGTAAGGGGCGTGAATATATTTTCGCATGCCAACTTTTGGAATTGGAATGTTTGTTAACTGAGGACATAGAAAGAGATGAAAGGTGTTGCAATATTGGTCTTTTTTTTTTTTTCAAATTATCCAAATGGCATTTGAGGAAACAAATGGATGTTAAGGAGAGGCTTGAGAGATGCCATCTTAAAATACAGAGGAAACTTGCTAATATAGCAATGCAATTGACTATATAGATGTGCTACAAATAGTCATGTAGATGCTTCTTTGATACTTTTCATGCATTTATTGTGCCCTTGCAACCTAATTGTTTTTAACTTTGTATCTTCGACTCCAGATTGGTCAGTGTGGAACTTATGGTTAAAATTGGAACCGTGATAACAATGGAGTTGTGGTTGGTTTCAATTTACTTTGTCCATATGACAGTTTGCAGCTTCCTGGTCCTCAGTACATGGACTTGAAAGTTATCACTTTTGGTTGATAGTTCTTTCTTTGTCCATGATCTTGGAAGTTATGGGCTTGCAAATTATCAATTCGAGTGACATTTCTTTCTTTCTCCCTACTTGATCTTGGAAGTTATGGTTGATATATCATTGAACCTTGGTAATCCATTTTAACTTATCAACAGGGCCATCTGACCATTTTAACTGGTTTTTGTGATTCTGATATCAATTTCTGCTACTAGACTTGTGGCCTGATATTTATTGCAGAATTTGGATCAACTACTGGGCATGCATGCTTGAACTGATTTGCAGTAATAAGTTGAATATAGGAAAGTTGTTTGAAGCTAGTGAAGGCCCATGTTTTTGTTTTGGAAAAATCTCTAACTCCTTTCTATTATAACTTTTCTTTATGAAAGGAGAGATAAAATTTAATTTAAAGTCATATTCATGACACCTTTATGTCTAATAAAGCTTCATCGTTGGTGGGGGTAGAGTTTCTGCAGGTTTGAACAAAACTGGACAGGAGTTTTCAGCATGAAATTCATTTTGATTTTATCTCAACCGGAACTTGTGCTGCAGAAAGTTAGAGATGGCGGGAATCTTAGCATGTCAAGCTCTGACTGGGAATGTGCTTGTATATCTGATTGAAACTGCACAGGGGTTTTCAGCTTGAAAGAAATTTTGTTTTTTTGATTTTTGACTGGCTCTTGTGCTACCAAAAGTGTGGTCCTGGAAAAATCAGTGACAACCATAATTTTAGCATTTCGCGGTCTAATTGTTGTTTGTGATCTTCTTATGTTCAGATGTTATCTATGATTTCCCTTCTAAGTTTATCTGGATTCTGAAAATCAATTCTGGGAAATTTGGATATCATTGTTTGAAAACAAAGCATCATCAATTTTGACCTCTATGCTTATGAAATTACTCAATTCTACACTTTAGGAATACATTTGTTTACAATTCGAAATTCCTGTGTTCTTTGTTGCCATTGCATTAATGTCTACCATTTTTAATCTTAGGTACATGATACTGGCGACAACAACTGTGTCAACATTTGTAAAATATGTTTTCTATGTGAGTGACATGCTTATGGAAGGACAATGGGAAAGAAAGCCTGTCTACACCTTCTACATGGAACTTGTTCGGGACTTGCTGCACTTGTCTATGTATTTGTGCTTCTTCCTTGTCATTTTCATGTAAGTAATCAAGTTTGATGTTAATTCTCATTCTGGCATCTTGTATATATGAAAAGTATTTGTAGTTTACGTAACCTATTTGCCCACATGGACATTACTTTGATAGTATACACATTCAATGTTATAGACATTGACATGCTGCAATGAGAGTATTTGGCCACATATAGATCTAACACTTGTGAAGGATACAATGTGATATTGACTTGCAAACCTGTTTTCATTATGATGAGTTGAAGATGGACAAATTTTACTTGGCAACTATTGTAACATCTTCCTACTAATTTTTTTAGGAGTGATGTTATCTGGCTTGTAGAGCTTTTTGACTAGTAGGATGTATTTCAAGTATCTTTTTTTAAGGTTGGATGGGAAAAATAAAGGTCATCTCCATTGTTATAAAACACAGATATGATGTTATAGATGCTGGCTATTGCGGGTTAGATATGATAGTCATGGCAGTTTTAGGTGTGATATTTTTTTTTTGGTGGTTATTGGAGCTGTTTTGATCAATTGAATGATGGGCTGTAACATAGTCCAAAAATATATTATGTAATGGATGGCATGGTGCATAGCAGAAGACATTTAAAACCATGCCGATCCCTTGTTATTAATCTTGGTTTCAGGAAGTGACTTCTGTCTACTGAGAAACTCAAATTGTTTTGTCACATAGCTAAAGAACTGTGGTTCAAAGTACAGTTTATGGAGAATGGGACAATATGTTTGACAAATTTTTAATGGTTATTTTCTTTGATTTCTCTTGAAAATGACTTGTTTTTTTAATCTTAGACAGGTGTGTGTGCATGCACATGTATTGTATGCACATTCACAGATATATCCACATTATCTATTTACTTTTACATTTATTTTGAAACACAACCTGGTAATAACTAGAAAGGAACCTCAATGGCAAGTGTCACACTTTCTATACTTCTGAAACTGGTGCCAGAGAATATATCTGTGCCACAAATTATATGCGCATAGATCTTGTGTGAAAAAAATTACAAAGGGTGGATTTTGAAAACATGGAAGTGGCTTAACAAGAAAGTAGTTAGTGTGATATTGGGGAACTATTTAAATTTCCGTAGAACCCTCTTTTGCTGATCCATCTTATCATTGGATGCCCACACATGTACATTCATCTCTTCTCGGAATGACATTGAGATTACATCTTAGGTTGACTTGTTATTGTCACTTTATCAAAATTGATTTTCAATCTATTTATCTTGAAGCCCCTTATGGGACTGAAAGTGCATTATAAATGCTAACTCAAATTGATAATCCAAGGCTACATCATCATAAATCTGTATGCACTACAAACATAGCTGCCTTGATTGGAAAATGTTCTTGCTGGTATAGGACATTGAAATTGTACTATAGGAAAAATTTGTTTGATGTGTAAATTGCAATAAAATTGAAAGTGAGTGTCGCAGAAAGCAATGGGGATAGCGGCCAAGAATCATGTGTTGACTTGATGCCTAAATATTTCGAATTGTTGCAATTTTTGTTGTAGTTGTTTGCTTATATGCATTTTGTTTTAAATCGTTTATTAATAATTTGTATCACAATCAATGCATTTGTTTATTTATTTCAATGTGTTTGTTTATTTATTTATTTCATACCACTAGATTTTTTTTTCTTTCGATTGTTTGCAGATATTTTAATATGTTTAAGTTATGCACTGCACATTAACCCTATACTTTTTGATATATTTGTTCCTTGAATAAATCTGAGTTTGTTTATGCAGGAACTATGGTGTGCCTTTGCACTTAATACGGGAGCTTTATGAGACATTCAGGAATTTCAAAATTCGTGTTGCTGACTACATTCGTTATCGGAAGATCACTTCCAATATGAATGATCGGTTTCCAGATGCAACAGCCGAAGAGCTTAATGCGTGAGTTCTAAACCTTCTTTAGCATTTATGTTTATGACACTTTATTGAATGCTCATTTGTATCAAGATTCTCAGTTTTTTTTCTCATAATGTTCAGAAGTGATGCAACCTGTATTATTTGTCGTGAAGAGATGACCACAGCCAAAAAGTTAATCTGTGGACATCTTTTTCATGTTCATTGTCTGCGTTCGTGGCTGGAGCGACAACATACTTGCCCTACATGCAGAGCCCTAGTTGTACCACCTGAAAATGGTGCAAGTACAGCTGGAGGACAACATGGAGCACAGCCAGATACTCATCAACAGGGTAATTATGGTGACATATCTTTACCAACCCTCTTCTTCTTAAGCTTATTTTACCGAGAAGCTATAATAATAAATCATGTTACTTGAGCATTGTTTTTGATTGAATGCACACTCGTAAATGGTGAATTGTTTTTGCGGAAAAATTTATTATATGTACTAATGTGGCGGCTTTGTAGAAGTCAGCAAATTGGTGCTATTTGTTAACTTTGTGAATGCTTTTCATGCACATGATTGCATACTGACTTGTACACTTTTAATGGGTTTTACAATATAGACATTGATGTTGATTTTACTTTCTTTTCTCTAGGTCACAATCTAGGATTTGTAGTTCTTGAACATGAAACTTGATGAATTTGGAAGAAATATGTGGGAGATGAATCATTTAAAATCCTCATCGTACTTAATAGATAGAGGCTATCATTATAAATCAGACTGCTACTTACCCCCGCCATCCACCCCCTGTGTCTTTCCTATGGGAGAAAAAAGAGAAAAGTTACAAAGAACAGCCATATGATTAGACCTGTTATCTCTCTAGTCACCATATGACTTTCTTGTGATGATTGAGTTCTATGAGGTTTGGTTTGATGGCAGTTCTATGAGGTTTGGTTTGATGGCTTTCTTATCTTTGCTGTCAAAGGTAATGAATGTGAAAACATCATTGGATGTTAAATAAATAGACAGCAAAATGCTGAGTTGATTTTGTAGTTACACTGTTATATTCACCATTTTTTAATTGAAATTGTGAATAATAATACTGGTATCTTCAGCATTATTGTTAGACACCCCACCTAGCTGCCTCAACGCCTCGAGGTGAGGCAATTTGATTTGGTGCTGTCTAGCCAAGGGACACTCACCTTGGCCTCTCTTTTTTTTGTTACTTATGTCCACTCTTACAATAATTCTCTATTTTAACTTTATATAGCTCATGAATGAGGGTTACTATTGTAAAAGAACCAAGGAGTCGAGCATTTTATTATCTAGTAAAGACAAAAAAAAAGAGCATTGAAGATGTCAAGGTAATTAAAATATTTTGGTGAGTTCCCATGTGAGAGCCACCTCTACAATGCCAACTGGCCAGTCACTTTGGATGAGACCATTCCATCCTAACTCTGTCTTGGTAACACCCTCACTGGTTCAAAAGTTGTGGAACCTTCAATTATGTGAATAAATGGTGTCTACCAAGCCTTGTTGCATTAAAGCCCCCTTGTGCCATCAATGACTATGGCATTCTATGGGATTCAACTTACAGCTTCATTAATTTAATGGAGAAGGTAATGGGGCAATGGAAGGTATCTCATTGAAAAACTATAGAATGAAAATTGAAAAGGAGCCCAACCACATGGATGTGGTATGAAAAAGGCCATTATCCTACAAACACAAAGGATGATCTACCTGAAATGAAGGAAGGAACATTGAGGATTCAACTGTGTTCAGAGACCAGATTTCAGAAGTGATTTTAGCCAATTTCCCTTTTTGTGCATAATGTGTTGTTATTTGACTGTTAGTCTGATGTGATCAGAAGCCAGCTTCATGCAAAGCCATTAATCAGCTATGGAATCATGCAGTGTGATTAACATAGGAAGCCATGCATTTTTTTTTAATATTTTCCTTGGATTGAAATAGCACTGCATGGATAAAAAAATTCGCAATTTTCCTTGTAGGATGTATTTTCCTTTTCCCTTTGTTATTCAGTGTTCTTTTTTTAAGTTATGTTGTTGGAGCAAGCATAGAAACTTAACGTTTATGATTATATAATTATTCAGTGAAGCTGACTTCTTGTTTTGAATTTCATTAGCTAATTGTTGAAATTTTGTACAGGAATAGGCACTGCAACTACTGCAGCTCAGATTTCAGCTGGTGGTGTGGCTGATGATGGTGTGGCTGATGATAGTTTGATCCAGAATCAGGTCAGACTCCAAGCTGCTGCTGCTGCTGCTTCTTTATACGAGAAGTCATTCACATATCCTTCAGCAAACACTCCAGTATGGTATGCCCTTCTACCCAGTAGTAATATCTATATATTAATAAACAGCATGTGCACCGGGTTTGATCTTGGTTCCGTTAACTCATCTTATATATGATTTGTATGCCTGTGGGTGTCTACTCTCATACAGATGCATGCATGCTCCTTGCACTCTTGTTTTCAATCTTATGTCAGATTTTGATTGGCACCTCAGAAACATATTCTTGTAATTATTGTGCTGAAACTAGATGCGACAAATTTCTTGAGGTTCTATACGCTTAATTACTTTCTGCATTCCCCATCCTACTGTTTACTTTTTCAGACATGATGAAGGCCCAGGCTGTCTATTCCTATATTTATGTCCTCTTGCAACCAATTTGTGGTTCCAACTAGTGGCTATAGTTGAATTTTGGAAAGAACTAATCCTCAGTATTTGCAGGTCTCCTGGATATGCCTTAATACCTCAAGTTCAAAGACCTTTGGCTGACAGGACTACTGTGGAGTCAGGTGGAGAGCAAGGTTTCATTGGACAACAACACCTGCAGTTTTCTATCCATGGTGGGCCATCAAACTTGTCCTTTCCTCAACTTCCCCACTGTGTCTTTATCCCCTTTCAGGCACCTAGTGCTAGTGTGTATCAGGGAGAGAGAGCGGGCAGTACACCAATCTCTGAGTTGGAAGCTCAGAAAAATTTTCTTCAACACCAGATTGAGGTATCATTAAGTGCAGTTTACAGATTCTTTTCTGTCCCTGGTTGTTTTTATTATTATTTTGGTTTGTGTTATGCAATGTTGAACGAGTGAATCTTATTTGTAATATTGGTAAGATTCTGATTCCAAGTCTTTTTCCATGTAATTGTTACTTGTTATTCAATGCATAACAAGGCTAATTATGTAAATACTGTGGCCTGACTTGAGTTTGTGAAAAATCACAAAATCAGAAAATATCCAAATGTGCCTTTTTTCATGTTTTGAAATTCTGGAAGAAAGCTTTTATATATTTCCATGTTGAGTTGTGAATTAAACAAGTTGATACAACCTTGTTTGTAGGAATTGGTTGTCCTATATGAACTATATCATCAAGACAGATTATTAGGTGCTCCATATGTATATGTATTGCTCCAATCACATGTTTAAATATAATTTCTATAGTAGATTAACAATGCATTGGTTCTAGTTAATTGTCTATGAGCTTAAATATTTGGCATTTTAAGCAAATTATGTTGGTTTCTCAGTGACATGTTTCTCATGCTCTGCCTTTTGCCCTTTTCAATAGGTCCTGCAAAGTCAGCTCCAACTACTACAGAAGCCAGAGACTGAGGAAAGCACGCTTTTGGCACCCACAACATTGCCAGACAATAAAGACAAGACTGCTGGATCATCATCCTCTGTATCAGAGTCTGGTCGTCATGCAGAGATTGGAGAGACTGATGCTCTCCTGATGCATAATCCTCAAGTAACTACTGCATTATGATGTCGAGAATAAACAGTGTTGATACATATAGGGAAAAGAATTTGAGAGACGTATGGGCAGTGAGAAAAAGCAGGGAGTTAACACCCATCTCCCTCCCTCCCCATTTTTTTTTTCTTTCCATAGTACAAGTTAAAATCGAACAATTTTTCTTCTAGTTAGGCATTAGGCAGCGATTATTTGCTGGAAAGTAGTTTTCTTTTAGAAAATTGTTTTTTTAAAAAATAAATTCTTGAAAAGTGAATTAAGTGAATTATTTTTTGATATTTGATAGAATCATGGAAAATAAGTTGGAAAATACTATATCATGGAAAATGAGTTGAAAAATAAATTGTTAAATTTTTCTTTCAAGTTTATTAAAATAATAAAAAATAAGTCTTATAAATTAAAAAGTTGAATGAGAAAAAAATTCTAATTTAATAAATTATCTCAAATAAAATAAATAACAATCAAAATAATAGAGAATAAATCTAATAGATTAAAAAGCTAAAAGATAATAAAATTTAAAAAAATATATAATTTTAGAAATTATTTTAAATAAAATAAATAATAATTAAAAGAATGAGGATTAAATCTGATAGATAAAAAAATTTAATTAAAATAATAATAAAAAAAATAATTATAAAAATAAAGATCAAAATTAAAACAAACGAGATTTTAATATCATTTTGCCTTCATTTGCACCTCACCTTGATGTAAATGTGCATATTTAGTTGGTTTTATACCTCACTCTTTGGAAGTTAAAACATGCAATGAACTGTGTGATACTCGGGTCTTCGATGAGAAGCAACTTTGTTAGATTGTTTAATTTATGATACCGGATGATATGAATATTGAAATGAAATAGCTTATTAATAAGGGATAGTTTTTGCTTACCATTTTAAGGTTGAGATTGATTACTATTTTAGAATAAAAGAGATGGAGATACTAGAAATAGTGAAAATGACAAAAAAGATGAAGGTAAAATTTTATTTAGTAGTGGTGTATAAAAAAAAATGATTTATCTTTGTATGGTTGAGATTGATTACTGTTATGGTGGATAAAATAAGATAAAATATGAAAAATTCAATTTTATTTTTATTATATATTATTGTCTAACTTAAATATATATATTTTAAAAAAAATTAGATATAATAACTTAGTTATAAAATTTAGACTAGTCTAGTAGGTCAATTTGAGATTCGATTGATCAAAGGTTTTAAAAAAAGATTGACATGACTTGACCAAGTTAAAAACTAGGATTAACTCACGACCCAGTTGATCTAGGATAAAACATGAGTCAAGATGATGTGCTGTGAATGATTCAAAAATCGACAACAATGAATCTGACGAAAATGGATGAAGGATGGGTCTAGTTGTGTTGTCTTTCTTTTGGTGTTTAGGTTGGATTATAGTGATTTAAGGTAAATAAGATGGAGGATAGATTAGAATGATACTTTGATAAGTCGATCTGGACACCACAAAGATCAATCTAGGATTTCGATGCCACACTCTTTGTGATTGAAGAGTGATAAGTCAGGTAGGGTTCTTCGCAAAATCAATTTGGAAGAACAATTCTTAATTATCTGAATTCAGTTTCAAATCTTGGCCAAAAGTCATTTATTACATATTCTGATACTATATTTATAATTGGAACATCCCTCCACAGTTAGGAAAATTCAACATTACAGAAGTCAAGCTCAAAAATTAGACTTTGTCAAAGTAACTAGACAAATTTAACTAGCACACATTTTCTGACTTTAAATGAAACATAAACAGACCAAATTTAAAATGGCTATAACTTCTTGCACAAAAGTCCAATGTAATCATGGTTGGACAATCTAGAAAGATCACGTTCTGAACTTGAAATCCACCTAGATTAGTCTTGTTTT
>Ga0307517_10007543_pt1 | contig 15820 bp, 16 predicted proteins | sample 23_EM_MG_FD_194515 | JGI IMG/M metagenome (GOLD analysis project Ga0307517, IMG submission 194515) | Populus trichocarpa ectomycorrhiza microbial communities from riparian zone in the Pacific Northwest, United States - 23_EM | ecosystem: Host-associated > Plants > Roots > Unclassified | place...
ATAAAAAACAAATATAGTGAAAAAAATCATGAAAAAAGAAGAAAAAAGAAAAATTTTACCTTAATGTAGTTGCAAGTGAAGCTAAGGAGACAAAAAAAATTTCGTTAAGCATATTAATTAAAAAAAAAACTTAGAGGATAAAAGAAGAAAGAAGAAGAAAACATACCCAAGCATGGAGGAAAAGAGAAGGAGATGAGGAGAGAAAAGAAGAGAAAGAAATTTATATTGATGTTTTTTACATATAGTGAAGAAGAAGAAGAAGAAGTAGAAGAACAAGAAGAAGAAGAATAATAAGCAGAAGAAATGAGTCCGTTTCTTGTGAAAAAAAGGGATTCAGGCTTCTTATTGGGGCGCGTTACCGACGGATAATTGAATATTAATATTTTTTAATTATTCCGTCGGTAATATTTAATTTAAATTTTCAATTTCATAAAATTTTTTCAGAAACCGCCAACAATTACCGACGGTTTTTCAATCCGTCGGTGATTCCGTCTGTAATATTTAAATGAAAATTTTAAATTAATTGAATTTTTTCAGAAAACCGCCAAATAACACTCTCTGGAAAATACCGACGGAAAATTCCGTCGGTGATTCCCTTTGTAATTGTCATGATGAACAATGTTTATAGTTTACCGACGGAATGACCGAGGGAATTTACCGATGGAATTTTCCGTCGGTAAAAATGACACGTCATCTTTTTTTTTGCTTTGTTTTAAATTTTTTTCCCACGGTAATTCTGTCGTCATCTTTTTTTTTTTGCTTTGTTTTAAATTTTTTTCCCATGGTAATTCCGTCGGTATATACCGAGGGAATATTTCCGTCGGTAAAATCCCTCGGAAATTTACTGACGAAAATATTCCCTCGATATTTCCGTTTGTATTTATCAATTTTCTGGTAATGAAATAAATGACGGTTATGTAACTGTCATTTGTTAATTAATTAAAATGAAGAAGAAAAAAATCTATCAATTAATCGTGTGAATTGGTAACTGATATTTTATGGTGCTCGCTATAGGACGTCCACCACTATGGGGTAATTTCAATAAGTCCCAATAGTCAATTGAAAACTGTCATTTGGTAGTTGAGAGAAAAAAAAACATGACAACACATCTGGTTTGACAAATGTGTAACTACCATTTGATATTGAAAAAAAAAAAACACGAGGCAATTAATATTTAATTATTTGTTAATATAAATTGATTAATTGTTACGAATTCTACATCTCAATTCTCTATCTAAAAAATAGATGTCAATATGACTATCAATGGAATATAGGCTAGAATCTTTAGATTTCAATAATCTCGCTGATGAAATAATGTTTGAGAGGGAACGTCGGTATACTGAAAAAGATATATGACGCACTGGAAGAAGCGCAGGTCGTTTGGATACTGGTGCTAAATTCATTTCATGGTTTGAGTATAATGAACTTGGAGGAGATGACTTTGATGAAGTAGATGACGTAATTGGAGACCCTACTTATGTACATGCAATACAAAATAATTCTAAAATTTATTATTCTTAATTTTGTATTTTTTTTTAATTTCAGTATTTTTTTGTTAAGATAATTGATTATTTATTTTGAATTGCATATTTTATGTAATTTAAGTTTTAATTAAATTATATGAATGTATATGAAAACATCTATAATTGATCAGTAGGAGTTGTTAGTTGAAACTAATAACTCTAATTTTGCACTCTTTTAAATTTCCAATAATAATTAAACCATACAAATGAAAATTGATTAAGTGTTTAATATTTTTTTCATTTATATTGTATGTGTTAAATTATTATTTGTTTAATTTAGAATGTAGTTGTAATAAATGTCATTTAAATTGTACTAGATACTAATATTTGTAATTGGTGTCAATAACGCTCAATGTGGCTGCATTTAAGAGTATTATTGCTGATTTGAACCATGGAGATAAACTAAGTGAAAAGAATTACGATGTTTGGCATCATAAGATTGAGTATCTCCTGGAAGAGCAGGAAATGTTGGAACAATCACACAACCGATGGTTGAACCTGAGCAAGAAAATACTACTCAGTATAGGCTTGATATGGAAGCATATCAAACTTATAAGCGCAAGGATCGTGTAGCTCACATTCTGATGTTGAGCAGCATGAGGAATGATATAATGTTGCGTTTTGAAAGGCATCGTTCAACCCAATCAGTTTGAGACGCAATAAAGATTCAGTATGGGGGAACCTCCACTACTAGACTTCGTCAGTTAACCCTCAAATTTGATGGTTATAAGAAGTGCCAAAATCAGACGATAAGGCAACATCTTACAATCATGTCTAACATGATCAGTGAATTAAGGGGTGTTGGGCATGAGATGACTAATGAACAACAAGTTCAAGCTGTTATCCGCTCTTTGCCAAGCAATTGAGAACACATGTATGTTAACCTTACCCACAATGATAACATCAAGACATTTAATGATGTTGCTCGTCATGTCAAGCGTGAAGAAGATTGACTTCACAATAAGAAGCCCGTAAACAAGGCTTTCATATCTGAGACTAAGATGTGTGAAGTATATGGCTCTAAATATAAAAAGGATAAGGGTAAGGGTTCCAAATATAGCAAGAGAGGAATAAAAGCAAGTAGTAGTGGACATAAACACCAGTGTGGGAAACACAGCAGTAAAAAAGACAAGAATATGAATTGTTTCAATTGTGGTAAACATGGTCACTTTGCTCGTAATTGCACTAAACCAAAGGTAATGTTTAACCACAATCATCCCTCTAACTTATACGTTAGCAGTTGTTGAATGCTTGCTGAATCTATTTCTTTATGGACTGTAGACTCAGGAGCAATCAACCACATAACAATGGATCAAACAACCTTTGTGGAATATCATCAAATTCTAAAGGGAAGTAAATACATATACATGGGGAATAATGCATTTGCTGCTGTGCTAGGGATAGGTACCTGCAAACTAGATTTGCAGGGCGGTCACACACTTTATCTTCATGATGTACTCTACGTCGTAGAAGTTTGATGAAATCTTATATCTGTTCTTGCTTTACTACAATTGGACTTTAATATTGTGTATGTTGGTTGTTGTGTAAAAATGTATTTGGATAATGTTTTTTATGATTTTAGTTTTGTATTAAATGGTTTTATGGTGTTAGACACCATTAATATACCTATTAATGATGATGCTTCTATTTATGTTGTTCAAAATTTCAGCACTACTAATAATAGTGATATCATAACATGACATCCTAGATTATGACACATTGGGCAAGACCGATTACATAGATTGGCAAGAGCTGATCTTTTAGGATCACCTACTAAAGAGATATTACATGTTTGTGAGTATTGTCTTGTTGGAAAAGCAACTAGATTACCGTTTGGCAAAGCTAAAAGAGTTAGTAGTCCATTACAACTTATTTATTCAGACATTTATGGCCTAATAAATATGAGGGCAAGACATGGAGGAAATTATTTCATCACATTTATATATGATTTCACACAATTTGGTCATTTTTATTTGATCTCACATAAGTCTTAAGCATTAGATTGCTTCATTCAATACACCAATCTTGTAGAGAATAAACTAAGCACCAAGATCAAAGTTTTGAGAACTGATCGAGGACGTGAATACTTGTATCTGAACAATTTAAAAAAATTTATAAAGAAAAATGTATAGCTAGATAGCTAACTATTCCTTATACTCCATAACAAAATGGGGTAGTAGAAAGGAGGAATAAGACCCTATTTGACATGGTTATGTCAATAATGACACATGCTAACTTTCCAATTTCCTTTTAAGGAAATGAATTGTTAACTATTGCCTACATACTTAATCGAGTGCCCTCTAAATCTGTCTTATCTACCTCGTATAAACTATGGAACAACGACAAACCTAATCTAGGTTATTTGCATCCATAGAGGTATGCAACTTATACTCATAATAATTCTCATGAATATGGGAAACTTGGTCCTAGGAGGAAGATGTGTATCTTTATAAGATATTTTGAACATTCCAAATGATTTGTATTTATTGGTAAAAAAGCTGATGGAAGAGTGATGAAGATTGAATCGTGTAATGTTGCATTCTTAGAAAAGGATTTTCCAATGACATGTGAGGTTAATAAAGATTTTCAATTATATGAAATGAAAAATCTAGATTATGGCACAACAAGCCATTCAGTAGAGGACTTAGAAGAACCTCTAAATTCTTCTAGAAATAATGAGAGTGACATTTTGTCAATTCCTACTCTTATGGAGCAAAATCATGAGCAATCTTAACCTCGTAGAAGCATTCGTGAACCAATTCCTTGTCGTCGATTTGAGATTGAAGGGGAAATGTTCATGATTGCTCCACAAGATGATGAAAAGCCTAAAACATTTAGTCATGCTCTGTCTGGTCCTGAAGCAAGAGAATGGATTAAAGCTATGGAAGAATAAATGGAGTCGATGAAAACTAATCAAGTTTAGGACTTGGTTGATTTACCGTCAGGACGAAGATCCATTAAAAATAAATGGGTTCTTAAAATTAAACATAAGGCAGATAGGTTAATAGAATGTTATAAGACTCGACTAGTAGTGAAAGGTTACACTCAAGAAGAAGGAATTGATTATGAAGATATATTCTCACTAATTATGAGGATTACTTCAGTTCACCTCATTTTATCTATAGTTACATATATAGACCTAGAGTTATACCAAATGGATGTTAAAACTGTATTTCTCAATGAAAAACTAAATGAGGAGATCTATATGGATCAACCTTTAGGATTCGAGACTAAAGGACAAGAGTGCAAAGTTTGCAAGCTTAAAAGATCCATATATAGTCTTAAGCAAGCTTCTAGACAATGAAATGTCAAGTTTCATCAAACTATCCTTAAGGATGGTTTTACAATGATGAAAGAAGATCATTGCATGTATTTAAAATGTTCTAACAATAGTTTATAATATTATCCTTATATATTAACGACATCTTAATAGCTGGAAATAACAAAGAGATGATTGATATTAATAAAAGGTGGTTATCATCAAACTTTAAAATGAAAGACATGGGTGAGACCAGCTATGTTCTTGGTGTGAAAATCATAAAAGATTGCACTAAAAGGTTTTGGGTTTAACTCAAGAGACTTCAAAAAAATGTTATAGCATTATCACATGCAAGATAGCAAACTAATTGACACCCCTGTTCATAATAGCTTGAGCCTGAGCCGTAATATGTGTCCCAAGACTCTAGAAGAAAAGGAGAAAATGTCCATAGTACCTTATGACAATGTTGTCAATAGTTTGATGTATGCAATGATATGCACACATCCCGATATATGTTATGTTGTTAGATTGGTTAGCCGATATCAATCAAACCCTAGTAAAAAACATTGGATGACAACTAAAAGAATTCTCCGATTTCTGAAAGGAACTTCAAATTACAAACTATGTTGTTAGCAAGGAAAGAAAGACTTACGATTGATTGGTTACTCTAATGCTGATTGGGGAGGAGATGTCAACCAATCCAAATCAACTTTGGGATATGCTTGTTTGCTTAATGATAGTGCAATCTATAGAGGAGCAAAAAACAATCCTGCATAGTCTTATCTACTATAGAGGCCAAGAATGTAACTTGTTCCGTAGCAATACAAGATGTTATTTGGTTAAAACGTTTCTTATATTATTTGAAAATTGTCAAATCAACATCAAACTCAGTGACAATTTACTATGATAACACTGCTACAATAGCCATGGCCAAAAATCCAAAATACCAAGGAAAGACCAAACACATCAAGATGAGATATCACTACATTAGAGAAGCAATTACTAAACATGACGTGATCCTAAAACACATTTCTATAAATTCTATGGTTGCATATCCACTCACAAAATCAATAACATGGGATGTATTTGTTAGACATGTAAGATCCCTTGGCATATGTAAAATGTAATTAGTAATATAACTAGTTTTAAGTATCATACGAAGGCTTACAATGATTGAGTAATGAATAAATGCTATTAGAATATCATTTTATTTATTATTTGTTTTATGAAATATATTGAGTATTGTATAGTACAATTTGTTCAAGTATGTCGATAGATTTAAATTGGCTCACTCATATGACCAGTGTGCATCAGGTCGTATGATATGTTCGTCAAGTATGAAATTCTCGTGCAAGTTTGAAATATAATGTATTAGATAGATTTAGTTTTTCATGGGCGAGTGAGAGACAAATAATACTAGATGATATTATTATTATCATTATTATCATAACTCAATTTTGGATCCTTTAAAAATTGTTTTATAAAAAAATACATTTTCCTTTTTATTCAAAAATAAAAAAAATCAAAAATTTAAAATACAAAAATATTTTCAGGACACAAGGAGATGAGCCCTCGAGTTGCAACAAACCAAAATAACCAGATTGAGATATTTTGACACGATGGGCTGAAAAAAGACTTAACAGAAAGGGTGAACAAGTATGATGATTTGGTAAATAAACATGTGATGATGAAAAAAGAACTAGTTACTCTAAAAGGGGCTTTCAAGGGCAAAACAAGTGCTGACAAAGAACTGATTGCCTCTTTAAAAAAGAAATGAGATAATAGTAGAAAGAGGTTGGAAGTTGAGAAAGAGAAAAACAAGTTGGTCAATCTCAGCATTGAAGAAGAAATAAGATTAAGAGCTCAGTATATAGCTCAAGCCAATGATGAAAGAGAAGTTCGAAAAATAGTTGAATCATACATGAGGGATTACCAAGATTAAACAAATGCCTTAAGAGAATGAGTCACCATGGTTCAATTTGAGCTAGAAATCCAAGAGGAAGAATTAAAGAAGCTGAGAGGGCTATATCTAGAGGTTGAGGAATAGTTGAATGAACTAAAGCAAAAATTCAAATAATGACAAGATTACAATAGCAAATTTGATGTCCAGATGAACACAAAGATAATTGAACTTTACATTGAGCGAGAAGAACTTCAAAGGGCTAGGACCATATCCAACAGCTGGAAATGATAGTTCAAATACTAAGCAAAAACAAAGAGTCATTGGCCACAAGCAATAGTGCACTGCTACAAGACAACACTTTGTTGCATTACAAAATAGAACAAACAAACAAGTTAATTGATAGGGTGGCTCAAGAGATAAATGAATTGCATGTGAAGGCCTCTTTGATCAGCAGCAATGCTAGTAGATAACTAGAATACTTGAATGATGTTTCAGCCTTTATTAGAAATGTAGCCAATATAGGTATTGCTTTTTAGAATGAATATATATGTATAGGAATCTTATCTCTCCATATGTAAGAAAATCTTCTTCATATGTAAGAACTATTTGTTTTTATTGAATGAAAGAGGCTTAAACCCATCTTTTTGTATTGTACTCTCCAACATGTATGGGATTTAACTGAGATGAAAACTCAAGAAAAAATCTCTTCAGATTTATCAAACAATAGATTTTTCCTATATTCAACAATAGATTTCTCCAACATGTCATGGATTAGCTTTTTGAATCGGCTAATCCATATTTGATGTACGTGTACATATACTCTTATTTACATTCATACATGAGAATACATGTTATCGCACATGTGCGACGTTGTCACAATCATCCGTTCAGGATCTCTCTAGTAATAGGAGAAAGAACAAGGAATTCTTGTTTCTTATCAATAAAAAAAATGAATGGAGTCGCCACCTAATATTTTGGTCACTAGGAACCCTAATTGATCTAAGAGTCTGGATAAGGGGACTAGTTGTGTATGGGGAGGACGTATCACCCCTAGTACATCTTACTTAAGGTAGGCTGCATTATTTGTTTGTCTGATATAAACTAAGGTATTGTTATGTTTTCTAGTCGTTGGTCTATCTAAAATTTAAAAAAAGTTCTCAGTAAGAAGATTTTTATTTTATTTGATTAAAACCTAATTGTTCTAATGTCAAAACATATAAATAAAACAAAGTGTATTTTTTTGTTCAATATTAGGAATATATCTTACATATAAGTTCATAATCTCGTATATTAAAGGAAAACAAAATATATTTTTTTGGTATTTTTGAAATGTAGCCAAGTTTTCATGGCTTTAATAAACTAGTTACTAAATCTAAAAAACCATGTAAAAATAAAATGTGATTTTTTAGTATGCTAAATCATGCCTTATATTTTTTTTTATTGTTTATGTAAATATGATTTTTATTTTTATTTTTTGAGAGACTTGGGTATATACACATAAATAAAAACATATTTTTTGTATTTTTTTAAATAAGAAAATTTTGATTTTTTTATTTTATTTTTTGAATTTATTTAAAGAAAAACAGGCATATTTAATATCAGATTAATATCTTATAGTATAAGTCTACAATCTAGATATTAAATGAAATGGTTGGAAAACATGTAAGGGACCTAAAAATAATTTAAAAAAAGACACTTTTTCAGAAATTTTTGTAAATTATCCGGGGTCTGTTTGGCAAAAGCATAAAAAATTAGGAAAAACATTGCTGGAAAATCAATAAGGCGTGTTTGCCAAACACGCTCTTAACTAAAAAATTAAGACTTAAAAATGTCTTAAAGCCGTGTTTGACAAACACATCTTAAGGACAAAACAAATGTACTTTTCTTTTGATAAAAATAAGACATGTCGAACATGGTGTTATAGAGGAAACAAGCTCATCCCAACCACATAGGTTGGGCTTCTTGGCCTAAAGGCCTAAGCCCACCAACAAAGTCCAGAAACAGAAACAAAGATTTGAAGATCAAACAAGGTCTTATCTTGAATCTAATGAAGAACATGAATGATATAAGAATAATCCTAGAAAAAGTAGATTCAATTTAAGATCAGATTTTGTTCAACAAACAACATAAAAAGGTGTAACTTGCGAAACTAAAACATAATCATGTATCAAACAACAAAAATGAGCTCTGATATGAACAAATCAAACCTAACAGCAACAAAACCCTAAACCCACATTCAAAAGCTTTAGGGATCGATTAATCCAAATAAGCTTTAAGAGGATCAAATAAAGGTGAAAAACGATCATGTAAGTGTTATTGCTTTGATTGGAGCTCAAATGGAGCTTTAAACATCAATACTTGAGAAGACCTTAATTTGGGTTCGAGAACATTCAAAAATAAAAACTTAGAAATTCAACCTTAAACCTAGAGAAGGCTCTGCACACTTTAATCTAAAAAAGCATAAAAACCCAACAATGAGGCCTAAATATATTAACCCTTACTCAAGCACACTCATGTACACTTCAACAAACATAAAACAAAATTAAAAAAAAAAGCAGAAAAATAATGCAATAGTATTTAGATCAAGCTTTATAACAAACATATCTGGAAATCTAACAATCTAAGAACATTAATTTTCCATGTCTTTCAAGTTTTGAAAACATGAACTTATGCTTGTTGTGACTAAAAAATACACCAGAATAACAAAAATGCATATCTGAAACCTAAATGATTCAACAAAAAAAGAAAGTAATCAAACTAGTTAAGAAACTTGATAAAACATCTCTTAAGTTAAAACATATCATTGTATTAACATTCATAACACATTAAATTATACACCTAAAACTCTGCTCTTTCTTTCCCAATGCCCCTTTCCTTAAAGAGCAACTGCTCTTTTATAACAAAAAACCCTCTGAAAGTTGTTGCTTAAACAAGAATGGTTTTGCATAAAAAGGGGTGGTTTTGTGTATGAACAAGTTTTAATCCATTTAGTATAGTAATCAATTACTACTAAAATGAATTTGTGTTCATTGCTGGCTTTTAGATTAATGGGTCCAATAACATCTATCCTCCATATTGAGAATGGCCAAGGTGACACCATGTTGAATAAAAGAACTGGTGGCATATTGATCTTATCTCCATGTACCTGGCACTTGTGAAACTTCCTTACATAATCTACGCAATCCCTCTTTTTTTGTCATTATATGTCCATTTACATATGTAGCATAGATCCCTCATGTATTTTATGCAGTGCTTTCCTTGTTTCTTCTTCATTCAAACTCCTTAGAAGAGTCTTATCAAATGACCTCTTGTATAAAACTTCTGCATCTAGGTAGTAATCTATGGCTATTCTTCACAATGTCTTTTGGTCTGACTTGGATGTTCCCTTGGGGTATTCTTAATACAGGATAAATTTCTTTACATCATAGTACCAAGGCTTCTCGTCTGTTTCATCACCTATTGAGCAGCAGTAACCAGAGGAATTTTTTATTCTTATGTGTACTGGTTGTACTCGATCCCCATAATCAATCTGATATATGGAGGAAAAAGTTGCTAGAGTATCACTAAATTGGTTTTTATCTCTTCCCAAATGTGTAAAATCTATATCATCAAAGTCCTCTACTAGTTTAGAAATGTACTATTAATATGGCCTCAACTTTTTGTCTTTGGTTTGCTATTCTCCTTTTACTTGGTGGATTATCAACATTAAGTCTCCATATACATTGAACTTCTTTGTCTATATTTTTGCAACTGCTTCTAGGTCATAAGTGCATGCTTTATACTCAGCTATATTGTCAGTGCAACTAAATTGCAATTTTATTGAGATGGCGTATTGTTTATCATTTGGAGAAATTATGACAACTCCAGCTCCATTACCCCATACATTCACAACTCCATCAAAGTACATCATGCACCAATCGTTCCATTTTTCCTTTTCAATTATCAAGACATCTTCATTTGAGAAGTTAAAGCTCAAAGGTTCATATTCCTCAATGGTGTTCTCAGTCAAATGATTAGCAATGATGCTTTTTTTACAGCTTTTTTAGTCATATAAACTATATCATTCTTAGACAACAAAACTTGTCATCTTGCAATCCGACTTGAAAAATATGGTTTCTCAAATATGTACTTCAGGGGATCTATTTTGAAGATGAGCCATGTGGTGTAATATAACATATAATGGTGTAATATATTATCGCTTCATGCTAATCCATAACATAACTTCTTAATCATATTGTAATGTGTTTCACAATCTGTGAACTTCTTACTGATGTAATAAATGACTTGCTCTTTTCTTCCCATATCATCGTGTTGTCCTAACACACTGCCCATAGTTGTTTCATTGACTGTTAAGTATAGTATGAGGGGATTCTCAGGAATTGATGGTACTAGTAGAGGTGGGTTCACAATGTATTGCTTAATCTTCTCAAAAGCCTATTTACAATCTTCATTCCAAACCCCAGGGTTATTCTTCCTCAGCAAGCTGAAGATTGGTTTGCATGTAGTTGTCGACTGGGAGACAAAATGAGTTATGTAGTTTAACCTCTCTAAAAACCCCTTCTTTCTTAATCTTGGGTGCTGACATTTCTTGGATGACTTTAACTTTGTCTTGGTATACCTTGATTCCTCTATTACTCACCGCAAATCTCAATAACTTCCTAGATTTAACCTCAAATGTGCATTTTGATGGATTCAACTTTAATTGATACTTCTTTAATCTCTCAAAGAGCTTCCTTAAAGTTTGCACATGATTTTGTTCTGTGTGGGTTTTGGTAAGCACATCATTAATGTATAACTCAATATTGTTATGCATCATATCATGAGAAAGTGTTACCATCGCTCACTGATATGTGGCTCCAGCATTTTTCAAACCAAATAGCATTACCTTGTAATAGAAAGCTCCCTATGGGGTAACAAAAGTTTTCCTTTTCTTCATTGGCCATTTTGATCTAGTTATAACTTGAGAACCCATCTATAAAGGAGTGTGTAGATTTCTTTTCACCATTGTCTATAAGCATGTCAATGTGAGGGAGTGGAAAGTCGTCTTTCAGGCTAGCTCTATTCAAGTCTCTAAAATCCACACATAATAGGATTTTATTACCTTTTTTGGGAACTACCACTATGTTTGATACCCATTAAGGGTATTTGACTACTTCTATAAAACGTGCATCCCATTGCTTCTTCACCTCTTCTTTCACTTTAGTTAAGATGTCTAGCCTCATTCTTCTTAGTTTCTGCTTCACAGGTTTACACCCATCTATCAGAAACAGCATATATACCACAATATTGGTATCCAGTCCAAGCATATCGGTGTACTTCAAAGCAAATACATCAAAGAATTCTTTCAATAAGGATACTAAACCATCCCTTTTTCCCATGCTCAGTGCCTAAATCCACCATTTATAATATTTCTTCAACGAGTTTTATGGCTTTCTCAAACTGCTTAATTATCTCAATGAATTATGTTATGTCTTCTTCTTCACACTCTTCCTCATCCATAACAAATGTGTTTTAATCAAGATTTGGCCAATTATTCTCAATACGAGGGGTTTTTTTGTTTATTGAAGTTCCAGTATTAGATTTCTTAAAAGCAGAAAGTGTTTTTTTATGAATAAGCAAAGGAAAGAGATGAAAGAAAAATGCACGATCTTATTAAAATTTAAAGAGTGGCTCAAACACATAAAAAACCTTAAATTGATATCTTGAGCCGTGATTATTAGTTGAGTGAACATGTAGAAAAACACCAATAAGAAAGAAAAGTCTTATTAAAAGCATGTAAAACTAAGCATATCAGGCATAAACATTTTTGGATGGAATTACTTTTTTAGGACAACTAGGATATCTTGAGTCTCCTAATTATTTAGTTCTTCTCCTTTAGCAAGCTTCCTTACAAAACATCCTGTAAGGGTGTCTTCATATGTATTGATCATTAACTAGGGTATGAATAGCTCAAGAGGGCTTTCTTCAAATTCCTTAGCTTCTTCCAAACAACTGATTGTAGCATTAGCAAAACTTTCCTCCAACCCCTCTAGCCTTTTTCCTACCCTTATCATGTATTCTGGTCATGGGAAATTTTTTAGATATGTGGGATCTTTATTTTTTTCTCATCAGGCTCCCTTCTGAAATCCAAGCTATTTTTCTTTCCCTTTGAATTCTTTCTACCCTTGCGTAGTCTTTCTTTGAGGGTATGAACCCCAATCCAAATATTTGACCAGCTGCTCTTAATTTTTTTATGTTTATCCTCTCAGGCATACTAATGATTGGGTTGTACTAAAAAGGTAACTCATGCTTCAGAAAGCATTTTGCAGCCATGATTGTGGCGACATTGGCTTGGTATGACTTTGAGTCGGAGTTTGAGAACCAATTCTACTCCATCACAAGGTGAAAAAACAAGAGTTCCTAGCATTGAAACAATGAGAGATATTGGTATTAGAATATGAAAGATGGTTTCATGATCTTTCATTGTTTGCCCCACACTACGTCCTGACAGGGGAACATATGATAAAGAAGTTGAAGGATGGGTTCTATTAGGAATTGAGGTAAGGATTAATTGTCTTATAGTTTAAAACAATGAGGGAACTAATTGAGGCAGCACAGACACTAGAAGTTTGCATCGGAGAGGGCCATCAGGGACAACACAGAGTGGGTAAAAAAAGAGACATTGACTATTCTGCCAACATACCGCTACTTTCAAAAAAGGGGAAGAGTGGAATGTTTAACTAGTTTTAGAGGAAGGGGATGACGATTATAGCTTTTAATCAACAAACAAGTGGAAGAGTGATAGAGGGACAAACATATTCAAGGGTTAACCCCTCAGGGGGATCTAGCGACTAGAAGAATGTCACCTACCCTTATTGCATGAGATGTGAACAAAGACACCCCAGTGACTACTCAGTTTCCCTAGGGTGATGTTTCGCATGTTGGGGAGAAGGTCATAGGAGGAGGAACTATCAGTATCTGTGGCGAGGATGTCATTACTGTGGTGAAAGAGGACATTACAAAAAGGATTGTCCCAACAAGAACATTGAGCACATGTATATTTTGAGACAGCCAAGTCAGAGTCATCAACAGTCAGTCATAGTGAACAGTCAGTTAGGTCTACACAGTTAGAGGCAAATTCCAACCGAGAAAGGCCAAGGACACAAAAGGATCGAACCTCGGAGAGGGTCTTCCACATGACACAGGAAGAGGTTAGAGTAGCATTCAATGTAGTGGTAAGTACACTACAAATGAATAATTTAAAAATACATGTGTTGTTTGATCCCGGTGCCACTTATTCATTTATTGTTAGAAGAATTGTAACCAAATTAGGAAAATAAGTAAAAAGGGTAGAAAAGTGGTTTATAATTGGGTCACTGTTGGGATATAGGGTGGAAATTGATAATATGTATGTAGGAGTGAGAGTTAGCCTAGCTGGATATGAAATAGAGGTAGTCCCGATACCTTTAGAATTAAACGATTTTGATGTAATCCTAGGCATTGATTGGTTAAATAAACACAAGGCCCAAGTGGATTGTTATACCAAGACCATTACTTTCCAAAGACTTGAGGGTAGAAAGGTGGTCTTCAAAAGAGAAAGGATTTATATCCCAATCAACCTAGTTTCGATTGTAATTGCTGGGAAGTTGCGAAAAAAAGGATGTGTGGGATATCTTGTGTACATCTTAAATTCTGACGGGGGAGAACCAAGGCTAAGTGATATCCTAGTTGTAAGAGAATTCTTGAACGTGTTCCCCGAGGAACTACGCGGACTACCCCCAGATCGAAAGGTTGAAGTATCCATCAATACCTTTCTAGAGGTGCCTCCAATAGCACAACTACCATACAGTTAAAAACCTAGCTGCAGGAATTACTGGATAAGGGATTTATACGACCCATCAATTTTCCACAAGGAGCACTGGTTTTATTTGTGAAAAAAAGGACGATACTTACAGACTTTGCATAAACTACCGCCAGCTGAATAAGATAACAATGAAAAAAAAGTATCCGCTATTGTGGATAGATGACTTGTTCGATCAACTAAAAGGGGTTAGGGTATTCTTTAAGATAGATTTGAGGTCTAGATATCACCAAATGAAGATTAAAGAATTGGATGCATCGAAAAATGCATTTAGGACCCAATACGAACACTATAAATTTTTGGTGTTACCATTTGGGTTGACAAATGCCCCGGCCCGTTCTATGGACCTAATGAACCGGGTTTTCCAACCGTACCTTGACAAATTCATGGTAGTGTTTATTGACGACATTTTGGTCTACTCAAGCTACTTTGAAGAACATGAATGGCAGTTAAAACAAGTGATACAAATTTTAAGAAATCACCAATTATATGTTAAGCTGAATAAATGTGAATTCTAGTTGGAAAGGGTAACATTTCTAGGATACGTCATCTTTGCGAAAGGTGTCCTTGTAGACCCCCAAAAGGTTAAAGTATTTTTGAAGTGGGAAAGGCCAACTACAGTAACTGAAATATGTAGTTTCCTGGGACTCGTGGGATATTATAGAAGGTTCATTGAGGGGTTTTCTTTGAAAGCAACTCACTTGACACAATTGACTAGAAAGGATAAAAAATGGGTATGGTCGAAAAAGTGTAAATAAAGCTTTTAAGAACTGAAAAAGAGGCTCACAACCGCTCGTATGTTGACACTCCCTTTAGAAACTGAAGGTTTTGTAGTGTATAGTGATGCCTCGAGAAAAGGGCTTAGCTGTGTTTTAATGCAACATGGGAAAGTAATTGCCTTGCGTCAAGGCAGTATAAGACTTATAAAGAGAATTATCCAGTACACGACCTAGAGTTGGCCACTATGGTATTTACTTTGAGAATATGAAGGTATTACCTCTACGGTTCCTGAGTTCAAATCTTCACCGACCACAAATGTCTGAAATTTTTTATGTTGCAAAAATAGTTAAATATGCATGACACGATCAAAGAGTTGATGTCTTATCCCAAGTGCAGGAGTGTCGAAGTAATAAATAATCCGGCAAGACTGGAGTCGAACCACAGGGAGGTGAACTATATAGAATTATAAATAAAAGAAAAGATTTGAAGAGAGCTTTGAGATGTGATAATGATGTAAGGATTTAAACAAAGATAAAACAATTGTCAAGGTTAGAGGATCCACTAATGGTATTTCG
>Ga0307517_10007544_pt1 | contig 15820 bp, 24 predicted proteins | sample 23_EM_MG_FD_194515 | JGI IMG/M metagenome (GOLD analysis project Ga0307517, IMG submission 194515) | Populus trichocarpa ectomycorrhiza microbial communities from riparian zone in the Pacific Northwest, United States - 23_EM | ecosystem: Host-associated > Plants > Roots > Unclassified | place...
CTCTTACACCCGGTTCTGATTCCGTTATGTCAGCTTGTGCTTCATACTGGGCATTCGGCCCCGCGGTAACATACGGGACATCCGCAGCCGCTATGCTCATGTTGTCAATGACCATGTCCGGATCATTAGTTGCATAACATGATGGCTTAGATCCCATATTTCTATCAGATTCATTTGCGTCGAATGAGGCTCCAATTATTATCCCGAAGGTAAGTATGTATGTGTGAATAAAATGGTATGCACTGTAGCATTGAATCGGTTATATTACGCTGTATACCAGTCCTGAAGTCCATCGTCTACAGCAGTTTCCTCTGAGCTACTCCGTGAATGACTCGGAGATGGTGTCTGGGGCTCGTCAACATTATCCCAATCGAATCCGTTGTCCGAGCTTTGCATTAGTCCTGATTCTATGTTGTTACGATCCTTATCAGAATGAGGGGATGATCTGCTCCTAGTAGACGCCATTCGCCTAGGACGATCCGCGTGCTGGAGTTCAATTTCGGGGGAGTGCGTCGCGAAGACAGCAGGTAAGAAGAATAAGACACCGCGGTTTGCTTGACGAGATTGATTGTGTGAAATGGGACTGCTTGGGGGCGAGAATCTTTCTCCTACCATCCTAATGCGGTTTCGTACTTGACGGAAGGTTCCCATGATATAACTGGATGGTAGGCCGGTGTGATCCAAAGGAATGTGCAGGACAGGTATGTCCTCTGTTGGAGAACCAGTTTCAATGTTGTCGGGCGGTTGTTGTGAGAACGAAAATACGAATGAATATCGACCGAGACGGAAATGCCGGCCCCGTCCTGATTGTGACAACCTGGGCAGAAGAATGTCGTATCCGGCGATTCGGGTAATGCTCCTCCTTGGTTTGGAAAATAATCGGAATAAACCGATGATGAAAATGATTAAGCCCAACCACATCAATGATTTGCCCCAAGAGCTCAAGAAGGCAATGAAAGGGGCGTCGTCGTCGTGCCAGCTGCTGGCGTAGAAATGCGAGAAGAAGGAATGGGGTGCTTCAGATGGGTTGATATTTTTTCCGTAAAGGGATTTGGGCAATACCCGGATTTGAGAGACGGCCACGTCGATATGTTCTCTGACGTAGAGACCATACTGTATCGACAAGAACATGGGACCTGTGGAAAACATGACGGTTGGATAGTTGATGAGCCAAGAATGGTCGAAGGAGCTGAGGTTGTCGATGGTCTGCTTGAAAAAAGGGTGGCCCTTTTCGGCGAACATGAGGTCGTTGGAAATTCCGACAGGGATAGTCTTTGGAAGGATGACGGGGTATACAAGAAGAGGGTCAACGGAACGCCGACAGCCGATGTCGAGATCCATGTAAATGCCGCCATAATGATAGAGGACGAAGTAGCGGATAGCGTCAGCACGTTGGATGGGATATCGGTAGTTGTCGAACGTGTCCAGGAACCATGGATAATGGGCTGCAATGAATTCGCGAGAGCCGGCATCCGTCCAGAGCATGTACTCGCTGGGCTGTTCGTCAGGGGAGGAAGAAGACACGAAGAGAGTGAACGGACTAGTCGGACATCATGGCCCTGCATGCCTGGGATACGCCTTGCCAGCGAAAAGGAAGAGAATCTGTTTTCCATGTCTGGTGGATGATGCGTGGAATGCGTTCGTGTGTGGAATTAAAAGCAATGGAGGAGCTGTGTTCCGGAACGTCTTGGTCGAGAATGTAGGCAGCGGGGTCAATGGCGAGGAAATATGAGATGGAGGAGAGAAGGACGAGAGTAGTGACGAGCACGCAGGCGAGCACGGTGAGGAAGGTGAGGAGAGCACGGCGGTGGTTCATCGTTCGAGACAATCCTGCCGTGATTACATAATAATAATAATAAGATTTACATTTCGTTGATCATTGATGCCGCAGATGGCTAATTACGCAAAGGCACCTTCAATATGCGGTTGCAGATAGTACAGGGATTCAGGTATGGAGACATCCCCCCAGGCCACCGCAGTCTCCTTCAGATTGCAGAGTGCTATCTCCCAGTCCCGTCGCGACCACTCCCATCCCCGTCGTGCGTACGGCACGCTTTTCTTCACATCCACTTTCAGGAGGAATCGCTCTGCACGGGGGTTTTTGGGCCTGATGTTCTTGCCTTGGTTCAGATATCCAATGCATTCAGCTACGCTCCATCGGATGTAGTGTCTCCTTCGTGGCGCATGCTGCGACAGATCCGCGTCGTCCTCCACCGATGTCTCCTCTCGCACTCCCTCTCCTCCTACCCGACCCACTAATTCCACCAGCAGTCGACTGAAGTGGTCGATCACCGCTTCGTGTAGCAGATTCAACGGGTGTTGAGGCGTCCACCCAGAATCGTCCTGTTCGTCATCAATAATCATCATGTCAAACTCGCCTTCATCCATCGCGTCCCGATAGTACTCCTTGTAAATCCCAAACTGTTCAATTCCAGCTACATCCCCAAATAAACTCCTTGCTAGTTCCCGACTGCACCAGTGGTACCGAGGAACTAATGTACGAATACCTGGACCATCTTGAACTTTTCCCGGAACTAAATTAAAAATCACATCTCATCTTACCTGCACCCTCGCTCTCGACACACAAATTATTATCCGCACTGCACAGAACAGTGTTCCCAATCCGGCTGAAATGCATACAGCAGTCCAGGATAAGGCCATCATTGTCCCGTTCCGTCATGAGCTATAATACATCAGTTCCGCACCTCCCCCTCCCATGCCAACTCACCTGTCCATACTCCCTTTTTTTCCAGCTACTGGTCGACTTACAAGTCTCGTGGTCTGCCTGGCATTTAACAGACCTCCTTTGGCTGACTTTTTCTAAAAGCCAAGAAGAGCCCCTGCGTGCAAAGAACCCTAAACCAGCCTCTTTCTTCTGGCTGTATGAAACCTGAATGACGCCCATAGTTTTATCAAACAATCAGAACTCTTACCGGTCGAGCTCGTGGATAACAATCCCAGGGACCACAATGATCGTAGGAACTGACAACTTCTCAATATCTTCAACAAATTGCTGCAGAACCTCAAGACTATGCAACAGAATATTGGTGTCGATGACTACAAAGTTTGCGTAGTCCGACAAAGGTGTCTGAAAACCTGCTTGAATAAGGTCCATATACTACCATGTTTCAATACTCACCTTCATTTCCACATCTTCGTTTGCCAAATAATCTATTTGCTGGAGTGTAGCGTGTAAATAGACGTCCTGAAGTTTCGGATTCAAACGATTAGCATGAAGAGACATGGTCGCGAATCGCTTTCAGGTAATGAACGAATGGAGAAGAACCGAAGACAGTAGAATTCACACGGGGTTTATCACCATCTAAAATTATGTTGTATTCCATCTATACATTGTTGTATGTTATGCCTGATACAAATGCATCTTATAATAGTGTGATAAAGAAGAATAAATGCCATATCCACGAGCAGTTGAACGACAGTCTCGTCATTCATGCACTCGATATTAGCACGGCTGGCAACGCCATCCTTTTATGTGGCGGTGTGCCGTTCGCCTCTTGCGTTACATTAGAATCCGTATGTTCAACCTTACGTTTAATGCCAGCAACCTTAGGCTCTGGTGAATCCGGTGGAGACATTGATCTAACATTCCTCAGTTGTGAAGGTGGTGGTGTTGACCGTAAACCCTTTTCGGTGGTTGTCATAGATTGGACCTCAGGAGTGGCGGAGCGACTGCCATGAGCTTTCTCAGTTCGCAACCTCGCTACAATGCTACTGGTAGAAGCGAGAGCCTCGGCGTGGCACGTCGCGTGATATATCTGCAACAAACATTAGGAAAGATAAGAAATATTTGTGGTGAGTCTTACCTTGTCATCCTTCTTCATCGCGTTCCTCCAAACCCACTCTTCGTCTTCTTCGAGAAATTCGGACTTAAGGGACTCCTTGCAAATCGGACATGAGATAACCTGGGCTTCTGCGCCAGCTGGTACAACGACAAACTGCGCTCTCAACTGCGCTTCATGTTTGGCACGCTCAGCTTTCGAGTTGGTAGGGCCAACCCCATCGGCACAACGTTTGCCTTTATCATCGGCAGACACGTCATGAAGCCAATCCTAGTTAAGGTTTAGTAACGAACAGCTATCTTAACACACAAGGAACTTACTTCAAGACTAATGTACCAGGAGCGGCTCTGACCCCGACCCTGTTCAAGTTTTGAATTTTGTCTAAAGTGCATATCGAGATGATCATCCATTTGTTTTCTGCCTAACGTCGTGTCCGCAAACCGTACTCCGCACTGTTTACATTGAGACGCTTGTCGATCATACAAGTAGTTTACAACCCGGGGTTTAGTCCTGACAACAGTGTTCAGAGAGTCAGTCAAGGTATGGCACATGCATACGTACTTTGCAAGATCAGATGTTGTGAGCTTGATAGACTCGGACAAAATGGCATTTCGGTATTCGCGTATCGCCGTTTCCCTGAGATTTTGATCTTCAGGTATCGGTGTCGATTCCTTGGATGCAGCAGCTGGTGCAGTAGGATCGGGTCCTGAAGCGGTAGTAGATGAAATAAAACCGGCATTCACTAATGAAGCGAACAAATTTTGCAAATTGGCTGAAATTGCTGGGGGATCTGCGGCAGGTGTTTGCGCCAAGGGTGCGGGAACCGATACCGGTTTTGAAACGGCTGGTTGTTGTGAATAAGTTGGAGTTGTTTGTGGAGGATATGAAGAATGAGATGCGAAATACTGCGGAGCGGCTTGCCGTTGTGGAGGGCGAACAATTGGGGGAGGTAGTGTGCTTCGGGCTAGGGTTCGTAATTGATCGAGGATCTGACGTAGCTCGGTTTGAGAGACGCCGCGTTCTACAAGCCGCTGAAGCTGGGACGCGAGTTAGTGAAAATTTGAACATGACGTAAATAGACCTCACCTGGTTGAGAACTTGAATATGTGTTTGTACTGTTCGGTCATGCGGATTCGCTTGCAGAGCTCGTTCCATCTGACCAAGAGTAAATTGCAATTCCGCGAGGACTTGGTCTTTCGATGCGAATGACTAAAGAATGTTTCAGTACTAATCAGAGGAACAAAAGCATTAATAAATACCTGATCACCCCAGACGGCGGTTTGAAGTTGAAGCTGGCTATCCGGCCCAAAAAGCTCGGTATAATCTGGACCAGCTGTTCTCCAGGTCAAGAGCATCTCCTCCATCTTAACTCGAGTGTTGGAGTCGACTTGAAAATAAGTATCCACGAACAACGAAACGACGATTCGAGAAAATACGGATGCATAAACGTCAAATACATTCTTCGCGATGGCGTCGAGGAGATAAAAACAGGGCAGCTTCATCCAAGCGGGAACCTAAGAATAACGGGAAATTGTATATGATTAGTCAGCAATCCGCGGGATGTGGGAAAAAGAATGAAAGGCGGTGGGGCACAGAGTGCATTCGAAATGTATGGCCTCAGAGGTGTCTTTCGGTCATAACACTACACTACTAATTGAATACAGTAATGTAACCAGCTATGTACTTCAACGTCTCTCCGTTTTTCCCCTTGGCCAAGCAAATCAATGCAGAAACTCACCTGTCGAATGTGATGATCGATACATTGGGCGACAGTGCTTGCATGCTGTGGGTAATCTTGTGCCATCAGCGACAGATCTTGAATATGAATCCTTGAATTGAAGGTTAGATTGGAAAGGCGGCTTGTAAAATCTCTGCGGAAAGAGGCAGGATCAACGTGATAAGCGGGAGGCGGTGGTGGTCCAAGCGGCTGGGGTTGTGGTGACTGGTAATAATGTTGCTGATACAGGGTCTGTGGTCTCGAGGGCGGATATCCATGTACCGCACCGTATGGTGGCTGACCATAACTCTGAGGATAAACAGACATGGACACTACTTTCGATATGCCTCAACCCAGAAATGAGCTAAATTGACAGTGAACTGCTACCAAGGAAGACAAGAACGGCGTGTGTCGGGACTGCTGAATATACTCTCAAACGTCTCACTCAAGGTGTGGCACGACAATGAATGTGACGAGTCTCGACGATGATGGTGGTTGCAAACAAGGAGCGGAACGTCAGGAGTTGGAATTGAAAGTCAGCAATGATATTCACACGATCCCGAAAGCAGAGTTCCAAGTCGAAAACGAAATAAAGGCGTCTAAAATTTTAACAGAGTTGTAGAAGCGCAAAGTCTTCAATTTATGTCATTTTATTTATTCCTTTGTATTCTTCAGATAAGTAGCAGTTGAGAACTGAAGACTTCCTTTCTGAGCGTTGATTTGTCAGCCAAACAACAATCCCCATAATTGTGCATCCACCACAACACCGTCTCAAAACCACTCCCCAAGGTCTGTGCTCGTCATCATCCCTTCGCGATAGCTCCTATATGACCCCAGACCGGCTCGACCGTGTCTGGCGGGTTTTGTGATTAAATCAATTGCCAGAGCGAATGGATGCATCATATTCATTTTGGATGTAGCTCACTATTTTCCCAGATGCGAGACGTTCGCCAAACCGAAGAGCTTGAAATACCCTCCGGCGTCGAGGTGTCGATAAAATCTCGGGTTATCACCGTCTCTGGGCCTCGTGGAACCCTGACAAAAAATGTTCGACATGTTGAGATGGATATTCAAGTGATCAAGGGAAAGACCACAAAGGTCACTTTGACAGTATGGCAGGGTGGCCGGAAGCATGTCGCCTGTCTGCGAACTATTCGCAGTATGATCAACAATATGGTTATCGGGGTTACCAAGGTGTGCCTTTTTCATGGGATCATCCACTTAGTTTTAACTTGCATAGGGCTTCCGATACAAAATGCGTGCCGTCTTTGCTCATTTCCCCATCAACTGTATCATTCAGGAGAATGGCAGTACCGTCGAGATCCGAAACTTTTTGGGTGAAAAGGTAAGTTCTCTTGCCTGTGCTCAGGTCATCGCTGATAGAACCTCGAACTCAGACTGTTCGTCACGTCAATATGTTGGAGGGCGTCGAAATCTCAGAGTCAAAAACTCAAAAGGATGAACTTATCCTTGAGGGAAACGACATTGACAATGTATCACAATCAGGTGTGTTGAATCTTTGTATCTAGATGGATCTGCCTAAAGAATTTTGTCAAGCTGCCTCAATTCAAGGGATTTGCCGTGTGCGAAAGAAGGACATCCGGAAATTCTTGGATGGTATTTACGTTTCGGATCGGGCTACAATTTTAGCGGACGATTAGTTGTATGCACATCGCGGCTGTCTTTTGTCTCATGAATGCGATCAAGCTTTGGCAAACGTGAAGGAAATGACAAATTATATCCTTCGTCTATATAAAGGGGATCTTTGTCCCAACATGTTGGCGGTATCGCACATATTCTTCCCCGAAAAACTTAATCAGTGCTTTCTCCTCCGCTGCAACGAGGTCGTTACCATACATGAAAGGTTTGCATGAGAGGTACTTACCTCGGATACGATAGAAAAAGAATCTCCACAATGCAACATAAAATAAGAGGAAACTGAGGGGGTTCTGCAAGACAAGTTGGGTACCAAGTGCCCAATAGAAAAACCCGGTGTAAGAAGGATGACGAAACCAGCTGACAGATCGTTAGCAGGATTGCAAAATAATCTTCGGAAAAGCAATCACCCATAAACACCATTGGTGACAAGTTTGTGGTCGGCTCGCTTGTGAAACGCAACAGAATGCGAGAAATTAGTTGAAGCATGAATCATTGCTGCAGACCGCAACATCTGTCCCAGAACGACCATGATTATCCCCACCTGCGAAATGTATGGGATGGACTTGAGGGATGGCATAAAATATCGCGATATTAGATACTCCAGCATTGCCATGGTATGTGCAATGTGGTACAAAGTGCCGTTTTCAAGGAGGTATGCTGCAGGGACGTGAGTACCAGCAAATGAATATAAATCATATTACACTTACAGTCAACACTGCATTTCTCGAGATTCCACAGGGCGGTTACGGTGAATTCCGCCCAGTGAAAGAATGCCCAAGCGGTAATATAGAGCCCCAGCCGGTATGGGACTTGTATGAGGCCAGAAGATACACCGATGGTAGCAGTGTATAAGCCAAAGCTAAAAACTCCACCAAGGCAAAATGCTATAATGGCGGAGGCTGCAGGAGAATTCGGGATAAGTCCTCGAGGCTGATTTATGTCAGGTATGGTTTCAAGGGGATTGCGTGAGGATTTCATTCGCTGCCTAATCCTATTTTCCAAGTCGGTGCTGACTGTGGGCGTATTCTCCATGATAATAGTTGCACAAGAAGCTCATTGTTTATGAACACAATACCAAGATATTTGCCATTGTTATATTGACCATTATGAATCTATATTTAGGTCAATGCGCCATTTTTCCTGGAAGCCAGGCGTTGCAGTCCTTTATAAAGGTAGCCGTCGTTCATACGGAACGAAAACTCATGACGCATCCAAGTTACGCAACATGGCACTGGTTGCCCACATTGGTGTGCTTATAAGAAATCACGGTTTTTCAGAGGCTGACGGTTTTTCAGATTCTGGGAAGACCACGTTAACGGAATCCATCCTTCTAAAGACATCTTATTTGTCTACTCCTGGGACAGTTGACACAGGCAGCACTACGACTGACTTTCTTCCCGTTGAACGGGAGCGGGGTATCACGATCCAATCAGCTAGCATACCAGTGAAATGGAAAGGTTGGGCTTTCAACCTCATCGATACGCCGGGACACGCAGATTTCGGCATGGAAGTTGAATGTGCTAGCAGGGTAGTGGATGGTGCAGTAGTCTTGCTGGACTCTGTTGAAGGGGTTGAACCTCAAACTCTGGGAGTTTGGCGACAATTAGACCGGTGTGTATAGAATCCCCCTTCTTCAGTGTAGAACTAAATATCATAATAGATACGGTGTAAAATCGCGGATTATTTTTCTCAATAAATTAGACAGACCGGGCGCGTCATTCCGATCATCTTTGCAATCTTTGCTGAAGAATCGTCTGCATCCAAATCCCGTCACACTCACACTACCCATTGCATCTTTCGATCCCAAAGATTACGCCAACGGCGAACCTGGAATACAGGGTTTAGTTGACCTCATCAGGTGGAACGTGTGGAAATGGGACGATGATGGGGTTGTCTCTTGTCATCCCCTCCCCCGGAATGAGAAAGAGCTAGAGAAAATGGATATCTTCCCAAGTTCTCATCCTATCCTTCCCCATCTTGTTCCAGCCCGTGCTCAACTACTTGAAAATTTATCCATGGCTTCAGAAGAGTTTATGGAATATCTATTGGGAATGGAAGGCTCTTCCTCGTATCTCCAAGTGGATGACGAATTTGTCATGCGGCATTTACGTTCTGTGGCCCTCAGCAATCTTGTCTTGCCGGTCGTCGGTGGTTCCGCTATGAAGCACATTGGCACGGAATTGTTGATGGATTTCGTTGGGAATCTATTCCCATCTCCCCTGGATATGGAACAAGACGCACAACGACAGAATTCTCCTCTCAGGCTTCTCGTATGGAAAGTGAATTGGGACGAACGGAAAGGATGGATGACTTTTGTCCGCGTTTACTCCGGTAATTATTTCGCTTTTACTTGGGTTAGCTATATTTCCGATTACTATCCCAGGAAAGCTCACCCGACAAACATCACTATTGAATGCCAATCGCAATCAGAAGGAACGGGTGTCAAAATTACTGTTGTTGTACGCTTCAGAGTCCGAAGAGGTTGATGAACTTCCATTCGGATCCGTTGGTGTCATTTTGGGACTCAAACACACACGAACTGGGGACACTTTAGTTTCCTCCGGGGTTTCCGATGCATTCAGATCAACCCTGCGCGATATCAGGCCGCCCCCTGCAGTTGTCTCGGCATCAGTCATCCCTCAGTCACATTCAGAAATTCAGGCCGTTCAAAATGCCCTTGATGCTTTGACTCGCACCGATCCTTCTGTTAGAGTTGAGACCCAGGAAGGGCAGATGCTGGTTCATGGTCTCGGTTCACTTCATCTAGAGATTGTTGAAGGTCGACTCAGAGACGAATGGAATGTCGACTTCGAGTTCGGCCGCAGACGAGTCAGCTATCGAGAGGGGCTTGGATATGAAGTGCCCACTCCTGATTGGAATGTCTGGAAGACGGAAATTTTCGGAAAACCCATTACGGTCACCGTACCTCTCACCATCCGAAGACTGGGCCAACAAGAAATGGGGGATCCTGTCTGGGATGGCAATGTCGTTCTTGACGAAAAATGTCGACCCATTCCATTACCAGATGGAATGCCTACAGGTTTGCTTACGGATGTTGCCATTGGTATCCATAATGGCTTGTCGAACTCTCCCCATTCCTCATTACCCATGTCGAAGATCCATGTGCAAATCCGTAACCTACGGAATATCGAATCGAAGGTCCCTTCAATTGTCACCGGGGCCAGCGCAGCAGTACTACGGAAAAGGATTCGCGATGCAGGGCCTGGCCCTATTATGGAACCATTTATCCAACTGAGGATATCAGCTGGGGAAAACCAAGTGGGTAAGATTGTCAAGGATCTAACGGAACGTGGAGGCGAACTGTTGGACATGGGAAATGACTATTCGACGGGATACGGCACAGAACAGCTGGTTGTGTCCTCGGAAGACTCTGTGTACCTTCCCCCAGATTGGGTTTCTCCATCTGGAACCTCCCCAATTCACAAAAGTCGCTCTGGGCTTCATCTCAAACGTACTGTGCGAGCGCTTGCGCCACTAAGCCAGTTCCTAGATTTTTCTAGCCGACTCAGGGCCATGACAGAAGGGCACGGTGTTTTTGAGATGTCTGCCGCCGGATTCAGAGAGGTCAGCGAGCAGCGCCGATTAGAGATACTGAGAGAGATTGGACGTGCTTAATGTGCTTAAAATGAAACAGTTTAACTGAATTCCACTACATCTGATACTGCCAGCTCACGTATTCATAATTATCTCTGTTCATCGGCGTCTCCGAACAAGACAGACCCATCCATATCGTCATCATCATTCATGGCACCGGCTCGAGAATCGCCAATATTTTGAAGCACTTGGCTGAACTCCAACATCCCTCCGCTGTCCTCTTCTTCATCTTCTACTTCAAGTTCAATATCGCTCAAGACTTGCTGCAGATACGACTTGTTGATGAACTGGCCAGTATTAGCAATATCTTCAGTATCTGCTTCGTCAGATAAAAATAAGGGCTCTGGAGCATGGCTGTTTTTGAGCAGACCCGTAGTACTTTTGAAGATAGGAGCCAAATCACTCGTCACCGTCCTAACCACAGGCCATGGTTCGACAACGATGCACAGACAGTGTCCATATATATTGAAGCCTCGATATCTCAGAGACAGCACAGGCTTGGGCTTTTCTTCTTCTGCTTCGACTTCGAGATGTAAGGTGTCCCCCATTGAAACATCACCGCCCGTTGGATCGGACAAAATATCCTGAGACCCAATCATGTCCACATCTTCGCCAACCTCTTCAACCGTGTTCTCGTCTTCATTAATTCTTGCTCTCTTGCCTCTGCTTTTCTGACCCGGACTGCGGATAGGATTCTCTTTCCGTTTACCCTTTTTAACGCTGGTTGCTCTCGGAGGATGCTCTTCGCTCTTTGGTGATCGAACAGCGCGAAAACTTCTGGACTACTCGTTCCATCAGTTGAGGACCGACACACCTTTTCAGTGTCTTACTTTCACGATAACAGAATGAGGATCAGTTTTGCGAAGGAAATAACAGAATTGATATGTTTCTGAAGAATAATTCGTGAGAAGAGTGACATTTGTCATGATCAAGAAAACGGGATCACCTCCTCTATGGGTGTCCACAGTGGACTTCTTAGAAGCGCTTCCACTTAATACGATATCTGCCTCAGCCTTTAGCTTAGAAAGAAGGCTATTTCTTCTCAGTATTGCGATATACGCAGATAATCGTGAACTGACTGAGGACGCAAGTCTGATAGGACAAATTGAAGGATGGTGTCTGACATCCATTGAACATGCCTGTCGTCCAAGTAGATCTGACAATGCTTGACTGAATAAGACGACTGGTGGTCCAAAACGCCGCTTACATATGTGGGCAACACTGTTGAATTGGAAATACGCAGGTAAAAGGCATTTCGTGTGGTGAACAACATAAGAAGAAAGAACGTCCAAAAATAGCACTTGAACTCAAGACTAATAATCCTACATTTTCAACATTTTTTTGTCAACAATAAGATTGACCATCAATCCTCGACACCTGGACCATTAATGATTGCCTTAATGACAGCCTTTCCATCTTCACTCCGGCCAGCACGAGTTGTATTGAGAGCAGTGATAGCATCAGAGAACTTGTATCTGGTAATGTTATGCCTTGATCCTGACTGGCACATGAGGGGCACATGAGAGGCATACCTGTGGGTTACCAAGGATTTCAAATCCACCTTTCCCTGAGCAACTAAAGTAATGGCAATGGGATAGTCTCCAGGCTGGAAAATAACGATCGACGTCACGTTTTACAATTCTCGACTGGATACTCACCCCATAGCGGAAGGAACCTCGATATTTCAACTCCTTCTGTACAAGGAGACCAACGTTGACCGCCACATTAGGATTGCCCATTCCCACCTATCCAGTAATCAAGTTATCACAAATGTGGCTCAGGAGCATCTCACCTGCACAAATGATCCTCCGGACTTCGCGATGTAGAATGCAGTTTGTATAGATAGCTCTGCACCGCTTGCATCTATAACTAAATCAATAGAATGTGGGCCAGTGTCCTCGATGCAGAGCTCTGCCTTCATGCGAGCTGCATTCCTTCGGCTGTATTCAAGGTTGTCCTCACCTTGCTCAACGTTGGGTGGAAGATATACGTCAGTTGCAGCATATGTTTTTGCGAAGTCCAACCGAGCCGAGTTGACGTCAATACCAATGATACGGGAAGCGCCTGATGCTTTAGCTACAGCCATGCAGAGCAGTCCAACAGGACCACATCCAAAAACCGCGATGGATTGACTGGTGCGGAAGTTGCCAACCTGGTAGACTGCATGGACGCCAACAGAAAGAGGTTCCATCTAAAGAGCGATCTAAGAAATCTAAGCGTGGAAACAATATTAACCAACCATAGCGCCTTCCTCGAGAGATACGTTAGCAGGCAAAACGTAGGCAAGGTCGGCAGGAAGACAGTAATAGCGAGCGAGCGTTCCATCATAGGGAGGTGTGGCAGCAAATACAATATCGGAACATAACTATCACAAGATGTAAGTATATGCCTCAATAGCCGCTCAAGAAATGATGCTGAACCCTGACCTCGTAGCTGCCAGACTTGCAGGCATCGCAAGTGCCTTCACAGACCACAATAAATATGAGAATGAGCAGGCGTGGCAACACGCACGGCAAGTGGCTCCAGGTTCCAAAGCAACACGATCACCCACTTTCACCGTCTTTACTTTTGATCCAACTGACTTTCGATGGTTGGTGAAATTTTGGAATGAAACAGGTCAATCTGTCCGTACTTTTGCTTACGACGCCCGAAGATTCATGCCCAAGAACCTAAACACATAGCGACTGTGAGTGTAACCGGAAAAATAGTTACGAGGATGTTACCATCGGCTTTTTTACAATGAAGTCCGCAATTCGACCATGTACTACGTAGTGGACCTGGAGGCCAGTAAACCACTACCACTGGAACTCGACGTCAAATCGTACATCAGACCCACAGATTCCTGGAAACCACATCGGATGAGAAGGTGAAGTGACCGTGTGGGATGGCACTTGCCTGTTTTTTGGACAGCTACTAGAACTTCATTGTCACCCACTGAAATAAGTAGATTCATGAATTTGAAACTACTTAGATATGATGTTTGCGAATCGTCACTCACCCTCTGGAATAGGTCTGTGTTCATAGGACAAATCTTCTACCCCACGAAGAACAAGGGAGGGGTTGTCCGTCATCGCAAGCTGATACTATGTACTATCACTGATAGATAATGAACGCGTTGTGACAAGTCACAAAGTATGTCACGGCGTTCGGTATCAATGTCATCGTGACGTTGAAACCAATTCTGTTGCAGACTGGTCGTCCAACATGAAATGGGCTACAAAATGTCTTGCCCTTCCTTTCATTTCTGTTCCACCTTTTTCACTAACAAACTACTGCCGGCAGTCCAACACTCAGCCTTTCTTAAACACATCCGCTGATATCTTTCTTTATTAAACATGCGACGAACGGATCTTATGCCCGATTTCACTGGCAGCTTCCTCGATCGTGGACGGTATCGACTTTTGAAGGGTATTGGGTGTGGAGCCTACGGAAAAGTCTATCACGCCGTGGACTTGTCTCACCGTTCGAAGAACCAAGTTTTGGCTATCAAATGCCTCGATAAGCCAAGTCGAGATACTCGTCATTATTTCATTCAACAACGAGAGCTCGAGAACCACAAACTTGTGTCTGGACACCCCAACATCATCACCTTCCATCGTTTCTTCTCCGACGGGCTATTTGTTTACGTCGTCCTAGATCTCTGTGTCGGGGGCGACCTGTTTTCTGCTATCACGGAGAAGCACTTGTTTCAGGGCAACGAGTGCTTGACCAAGTCGGCTTTCGTCCAAGTTATCGATGCGATCGCGTATTGCCACAGGCGTGGTGTCTTTCATCGAGATATCAAGCCAGAGAACATCCTGTGTTCGGATGACGGCAGTGTCATCCGCTTGACGGACTTTGGTCTGTCGATCACGAGTCCTTACTCAATCGACTTTGGTTGTGGTACTCCTCAATACATGAGTCCGGGTAAGTCCCCTTCTTCTGTATACGGAGACTTTACCTATCAGAACAATTATAGAATGTATTGGCCAACAGGTTCGCTGTCCAGAATACGCAACGAGTCACAATGATATCTGGGCTTTGGGCGTCATCCTCACGAACATGATAACCGATCGAACTCCTTGGAAATATGCAAATGTGGACGATGACTGCTTTGTTGCGTATTTGGAAGACAACGATTTTTTGATGCACACTCTTCCTATCTCTGAAGGGGTCAACGATATCTTGAAAGGTATTTTCATTGTGAACCCAACGCGGCGTCTCACTCTGGCCAAGATGCGTAGCAGAATTTTAGCGCTTGACGCAATCTGGACTTTCTGCGATGATCCTTCTGACGCCAACGAGCCGCCTCCCGACCTCTCCACGTTCAAAGCAGAAAGTCCTAAACTGTCCAATATCATCACCGAAGCTGATGACGTCCCAGTCAACGTCCATGGTCAATCAGATCCTCCTTCGGTGTTTACCGATGCTCTCAGATCTGCTGGTCCTCTGACCGTTCCGTTCTGCGATTCTTCCCTTTCTTCCGGACCAGATAGTAAAGGACCTATCACGCCCACCACACACGCCGTCGATGTCGATCCCCCAGTTGATATCCCAGACATATCCGATGCGATTCTTGGTGATTCGGTCGGTTCGCAGAAGTCCTCAGTTGTTTATAAACCCCAAGACGTCGTGGCTAAAGTGAAGGCTAGGCGGCCTGCTGGCATCTTTCGAGCGGCCGTTCGGCTTTTCAAAATGTTTTCCAAGACCGATTCAGTTCCATAATTTTGTACAATCGCTATGCCCTGAACGGAACAATTTGGAGTTCCTTGAATCACCTACTAGTACTAGAGTACTTTGTATGTAAATATCGTGGAATCCATATGCTGCGTGCCCGAAGGTGTTCGATTCTAACATCGTGAATTTCTGTCATTATCGAGCCATCCGCATTGATGATTATCGTCAACACGTGAACCATCGATCCATCAACAAAGTGGCGAGATAAATCTTTTCAATTCCACCATCATCAACATATTCAAAATGGTGTCATCTAGTATCCTTGGTTTTCCTCGTATTGGTGAGCTATAGCCTCTCCATGGGAGTCGATTGA
>Ga0307517_10007545_pt1 | contig 15819 bp, 7 predicted proteins | sample 23_EM_MG_FD_194515 | JGI IMG/M metagenome (GOLD analysis project Ga0307517, IMG submission 194515) | Populus trichocarpa ectomycorrhiza microbial communities from riparian zone in the Pacific Northwest, United States - 23_EM | ecosystem: Host-associated > Plants > Roots > Unclassified | place...
ACCAGAAAACATAACATGAAGAATGTACTTTTTCTGAAAAGAAGGATGGCCTTTATCATCTTTGTGTTCTGAAGCCAGATAAAGAAACACCAAGTATCGAGCGATTTTCTTAGAAAGAGAAATCAACTATTCACAATTAAAATAGAGATTTGATTCTGAAAAGTCAAAATAAATTTGAGTGTGGCATAATGAAACCTGTTTCATCGTACCAATATTATTGGAATAAAATAAAATACACCATAAAACTAGTGAATATTTGATAAGTCAGATTTAGTTCGTATACCACAAAACTAGTGAATATTTAATAAGTCAGATTTAGTTCGTTCAAAAAGAACGCAAGAATTATTCTTGCACGTTAAAACTAAAAAATTCAGAAGTAATATTTTTCAATGGCTGCTGAAATTTTGGTTATATGTCTTAAAAAATGAACTCTAATGGACCTCTTATGTGGACTTATATGAGGTCCACTCAAAACTGACCCAAAAACCGTAAATTGAAAAGCATGTAACCTGATCCAACTAGTTAATCTTTGATAAGTCAAATTTAGTTCGTTCAAGAACTGAAGAATGCAAGAATCACTCTTGCATGTTAAAATTAAAAAATTTAGAAGTAATATTCTTCAATGGCTGCTGAAATTTTGGTTACATGTCTTAAAAAATTAACTCTAATGGACCTCTTATGTGGACTTATATGAGGTTCACTCAAAACTGACCCAAAAACCGTAAACTGAAAAGCCTGTAACCTGATCCAAACAAACCTTGGATCCTAACTCAAAACAAAGTTTTAATTAAGTCCAAACATGAAAGAAAATAATAAAAATAATTAATCTGTCATTAAATAACACTAGTTGTTCTTTTGAATAAAAAATCCTTATAAAAAAAGGATTCTGAAAAATTAATGAATCGTTGCCACTCTTGAAAATTATGTTTCAGCTCATTAAAGATTCTTCTGAAACTAGAAAATTTCCAAAACAAGCTAACATATCATTTTAGAAAAACGATCCTTGCTAAATAGGAAGTCCACAGGTCAAAAGGAAGTAAATAACAAAATTCGTACAGACTATTCTGACCTATATCGCAAGTTCTCTCTGAACTCTGATTCACCTGAAAATTTACCCCAACATAGACAAATACATCTTGAATCTTCTGGTAAAGTTTCAGCTCGCTCAAACGGTTGGATTTGAAGTTATGCTCAATAGCGTAAAACTGGACGGTAGAAAATTTTACGCCAAAATCCAAATCTGACCTTGCTTGGGTCGTATCACAAGGATGAACCATATCAAAAGAGGATTTGTTTCTTTATATTGTTGTTCAAGTGCCAATTTGTCCATACTAAGTGTATGATTCTCCTTTTTATTGATGGCCAGTCAACATTAAGCTAAAGATCAAGCGTAATGAATTTCTAGTTTCAATGGCTCAAGTAGTTTAAATTATATGACATCCCATTTCTTCTTGATGCTGAAGTTTCTCGAGCGGTAATGAATTCTAACCTTTTGGCTCAAACACCCCTGCTGCTGCATATCCACCCCTGCTACTAAATGACTTGTTTCTGAATATGTTGCTTATATACTTCATAGAACATCTGCTACTATTTTTTTTTTATCATTGTTATGCTATTTAAACTTCATTTTTTTTTACTTTGTTTCATTATTCTGTTATTTCAATTTCGTCATTTTTCTTTATTTAGCTTCTTTTTATACCCGCCTATTGTTTTGAGGAACTGATTTTCTCTTCGACTTGATCTCTGTGCCTATAGTTAATTTATGAGGTGCTTGTGATCACTAGGGCTTCTTTATTGATGTAATATTCTCAAAAACCTTGTTGCCTGTTTGTTAGATCTTTCCACCTAGCTGTAATACATGTGTATCATTTGTCAGCTAAGTGTTTATTAAGAAAAAATAATCAAACTAGCATTCTTGATGAACATTCTTTCAAGTCACTAATGTTATCATTGCAAATCTAAGTCAATCATTGGTGCATTGAGTTTTTTCTTTATTCTTTTTAAAATAGATTTATTTTGAAATGATTTGTGGTGGTAGCAAGGAAGCTGTTTTGGCAGCTCCAGTAGGGGCACTGCTGCTACTGGACGACAAGTTTACACTAGTATTAGGTTAGCGACCAGTATGTAAAGAAGTACATGAAGGTACAGTATGTGAACAAGTACATAAAGGTACATGAAGGTACAATCTGTGTTTATATTGTTGTTAATTAACGCTTCTGTTTTCAATCGTGGATACAACTATTTATTTTGTTCTAAACTATATTTCAGTCATGTATCAAACAGAATAAATACTGATAAATGTGAGGGTAGCGGGGCTTTCATTTGAATTAGAATAAGTGTTTATTTTATTGAATAGTGTTTCAGTTGGTCAACTCTAGAAGTGCAATTGAAGCAATGTTGGTAAGTTTTTGAGACATTATGTGCACAATGATCAATTATTCGGGGGAAATTGCTATTATTGCTTGCTTACTGGTTTGATGACTTTCTTGCCATGATAGTCACTGTTTCATGTTTGATTGATAATATTATGGGTTCTGAATCATGTGTGCTCTTGCAAAACTGCAATGTGCATTAATCTTAACACACAAGTTGCAATGTTCTGAGATACTAAGAACAAAAAAGCCAGTCAAGAGTAAAAGTGAATGGGAAGTATAGAGAGTGGATTTGCTAGACCTTTTTCAAGCATAATCTTACCTCTTCTGACATTTACTCATATATCCCTTATCCAGAAATATCTCATTACTGAAAGACTAATCTCTATGTCCATTTACGAGCAATAAATCCTTCACTGGATATCTAATTTCTTTACCCCATTACCGGGCACTAGTCCTATCATCGGGAAACTTACTGGCCTAGTCATCTGCTCCAGGTTGGGATTTAAGTTCAAATGACTTGAATATGTCCTTACTTAATATCACAGATTTAATATATACAACTTTAACATTACATGTGGTCTGATATTTGACATGGTTATCAGGATGAAGAATAACTGATGAATGTTGACGACCCTATGGTACCCATTTTGGCTACAAGAACGGGTTGGAGGCAGGAGAGGGATTTTGGGTTCAAATCCTATTGTTGATAGCTAAGCACAACAAATCAGATGATAATATTGTAAGTTGATGTATTGTAAATTTGGTGCTTTTGGTTCAGTGTTGGGATACCATTTTGATAGGTCAGGAGCTAGTCAGGCTTCTAGGATTTCTAGTTTCATTATAAATGATACTAGAAATAGCCAAGTGGAAGTTGATTCATGTACAATAAGACTTTTTATCACAAGTTTTTTTTGGAATCATTGTGTTCACCCTCACCTTGTTACTTATTTTGATTTATGAATTGCTTTTGATAGCATATCTATGGGAAATCCATGACATTGATTATATATGTACATGGACGGAGCTCGAGATTGAATGTATTCAAGCTCAAGTTATTGAATTTTATTTAGCTTTGTTAATGGACTTTAATTTATATTTTTTTATTGGACTTTTATTAGTCAATGAGTTTTAAGCTCAAATTTTATTTTGATTAGGATTTTACTATTTATTTGTAATTTTAACATTACAAGGAGTTTATGATAAATTAAATAAAACCTGTAAGTTGCAAATTTTTCAACCTCCATTCTTTATCTTCTCCGGCTCAAGTTATTATCTTTTTGGCTTTTTAGTTTTTTCTTTGAGAATTAGCAAGCATTACCAAAGTTGAGTTAGAAGGTACCAATTGAGCTTTTTACAGGATTTAAAACTAAGAAGATCAAAGAAAAATTTAATGGGCTAAATTAAGATGCTAGGGTTAAAAAGTTGCAAATCTGCTAATCTAGATTTTCATGTTTTTTTTTAAACATATATAAAGCTACAAATGAGATTTTAATATGATTTTAGTTGGGTTGGAAACTACATATCTCAAACTTTGTATTCATATATGGTAGGTCTAATAACTTATCCAAACAAAAAAGAACAATGTGATTGAAGTCATGTTTGAAACCTGCTAGTAAATAAGAAAAGTAAAGTCAGAAAATAATTGTTTTCCATGTGATTTGTGAATTCTTAAAAGGTAAGGATTTAATAATATATGAGATCCTTATTTTACAAGGATTCCTTACTTTTTTTAAAAAAATCAATTAAGCAACAATCCTTATTTTGCAAATTCTTTATGCAACAACAATCCTTATTATTCAAGAACATTAAAGGTAGTTTTGGGCTTTATTTTTTTAATATATAGTTTTATACCAGCAAACGTAACTTTCAATTCGATTGTTGGATCAGACTGAAATTTTACCAAAAGATTCAAGAGGTCTTGTTTTCTATAGGGTTAAATTTTCATAGCAATCGTAGTTCGAGAAGGCCTTATGATAAAGTCTAGAAGTTGTTGTGCGAGAGTTGCATTATTGTCTTAATAGATTTAGAATTATTTTTTCTATTTTATTTAGAATTATTTTTTGTTACTTTTCCAGTATTGTTTTGGATGTTTTACTTACTATAAATAGGATTATTTAACTAATATTTAGGGTTTTTTATAAATAAAAAAAACTTGGATTATTTCATAATAATATTTTGCGAAGCAATGTCACTTATACTCTTGGTTCTTCATCAAACTCTTCAGAACTTATCAAAGATTAACTATTTTTGTGGTGTTCATCTTTATACTTTCAATTATTGATTCGTTATGATCAAAGGAATAAAGGCTTTCATCCAATAACTTTGATTTCTTGATTCAGGTAATCATTGAGTGAAGATTTTTTTCAATCTAATTTTAACTTTCTAGAGTTATTTCTATCTTGTGTTGTGGATTTTAGGGTTTTTATCCTTTGGATTTGCATCACTTTAACTTTAAATTTTTCTTTGTCCCGCATTAGCTTTGGTCTCAAAGCACGATTCTTTTAATTTTTCTCATAATGAAATGATTTATAGGCTTGATTAAATTTCATACATTTAATCCATTTTGTAAGCCTTAAATTTATAAGAGCTCTCATCAAATCAATATATGATAAAAAAAAAAGTTTATTTTGTGTTTCTTTCTGTTTACAATCAAAAGAAAAAAAAAATACAAGGTCAAGTGACCTGAAAAAACCTAGCTAAACACACATTTAAATAATTTTTTCCTAAAAAACCCCTAGCCTGGTCTTTTTCTTCGCCTCCACTTCCATCCCCAACCACTATTGTCTCCACAAACACCATATTCGTTGCAACCATTAGCTTCAATAGTTATCCACAACACTCTTAAATTTACCCATGGTAGCCATCACATCATCCCAAATCAGACTACCACACATATCCAACACATCAACAATAGTTATCGGCCACCCATCCATCACAAACAAAAGCTACCAACCACTCGACTCATTAGAATCAACACCCAATTAACAAATCTCAAAACCACTACAATACTCATTCATAATTTCTCAAAAACATATCACTAACCATTCACCCACCACATCAAGTCGCATCCCCCATTACCAGATCAAACCCATTAGTCATTTTCGAACCCACCCGCCATCACAGTGACTTCACAACAAAAAAAAAACCCATTGTGTCTCTCATGATGACAGATCATCACCAAAAAATTAGTTCAATAAATCACACCACTACTCAACAACTTATTCCTGACAGTCATCACTACCCACATGCTGGAGGATTTCACGAGGCATAACTAGCAACAGAATCTCAGGTTATATTTGGTTCAATGTTCATATAAGAAGCAAGGAATTGAGCATTGAGTGACTGTAATAAAAGCCAAGAAAAAAAGTCTAAAGTAAAAAATATGACATTTACAGGTCAACTGATACACTACATCAATAACAACGATTTCAGTGGTATATCATCATTATCAAGCAATTTGGTGACATTTATAGGTCACTTGGTACACTACATTAGCAATATTACATCATCAACGACGATCCAGGTGGTTTATCATCATCGTTAAGCAATCTGATCAATAAATTACTCTACCTTTCAATACATTGAATTTTATTGTTTTGGTATTGCACTTGTTATTCAAAGTTGTCGTTGATAATACCTTTTATGCCTAGAGAAAAAATATCTCATTTGGCATTTTATCTGTTAATTTTTTGCTTATCAACATTTTTCATCATTGATATCTAACATCTAGTCCTCTTATTAATTGTGAGTTCATTCTTGTGACCTTTTGTTTGATTAATCTCTTATATTTAAAGGTCTAGCAAAACATATTTAAAATCTTCTTAGTGTATCTTTTTCTTGATTAATCTCTGCGTTAAAAGGAAAAAAATAGCATTAACCTTATATTTGTATTGTGATTTCACTTGCAAGAATAGTTTGTGATCTCGATTTTATCTCTAAGATATCATTGCATGCAATGACATCATAGTCATCTAATATATAAAAAGAGGAACTTAATACAATAAGTCCAAATAAGTCTGAAAAGGAGACTAATGAAGAATATAGTGAGCCTACTTTAGTGGTAGAGGAAGTAGTTTTAGGAAACTCTTCAGTGGAATTGTCTGAAGAGGTAAGTATGGTTTTAGAAGAGTGTCATGATATAAGTCCTTTTAAACTACTTGATTCCTCAACCCCATACTTGATATCTAATATGTCATTAGTTTAGAGCAACATGTTGAGCTCTCTGATCCATTGCCCCTGACATGTGATGAGAAAGATGAAGATAATCTTAATTTATTAGGTTGTGTCCAAACTAAATTTACTCAGGCTTTAAATAATGTTTGTTCCACTTCGCACCCTCTATCATATAGTGTTCATAGTTACAAACTTAAAAAGCTTGTAAATCTTTTTTCTATGTCTCCTCATATTAAAATATCTAATTTAACTGAGTCTTTTGAATGTAAAGTTCATAATTTGCGTGTTGAGATCATTGAACAACTTCAAGCAAGTAATGGATAATACAAATTTCAAATTGGTTTACATAAATATCATGATATACTTAATATTAAAGATTATTTCATGATATAGATTAGACTTGAACAATATCCTTTGGAATCCAATAAAAAACTATAAGTGAGTAGTACTAGAACATTCAAAGTGTTATATCATTAAATTTCCATCAAACTTTGATATTAACTCTACTTTTGACATGAAAGACCTCATTATATATAAAACACAACAACATATCCATGATGATTCTTTTGAAACCACTACCCCATTTTCCTTATCATTAGCATAAAAGGAACATATTAATGCTATTTTGAATGCACAAGTTGTTTTTATCAAGGATGATGAGATTCAACGAATCTCATTTCATAAGCTAGATGATCATATTCAGATTATACTTAGATTCTCCGAGAGATATCATAATAGCTTGATCATTATCTTTGAGAGCATTATTGGAGTCACCTTGAACTATACTCGATGATGTCGAGTTTCTCCAACCTTAGGAGAGTTGGTGAGGACACCATATTCATGGAATATGTTATGCATGTATATGGACAAAGATGATGAAGGATAACCCAACTCATTGTTACTGAGTTTTATTTAGCTTTCTTATTGAACTTTAATTCATGTTTTTCTATTAGACTTTTATTAGTTAGTAAGTTTTAAGCCCAAGTTTGATTATGATTAGAGTTTTACTTATTTGTAATTTTTTACATTATAAAGAGTTTATGATTAATTGAATTAAATTTATAGAGTTTCAAACTTTTCCAACCCTTATTCTTTCTCTTCTCCAAATCCTTTCTTCTTTTCTTCAGCTCATGTTATTCTTTTTATGGCTTATTAGTTTTTATTTCTTTTTTAGCTTCAAATCTTTCTTTGTCCCGCATCAATATATGTTGTTGGATTTAATAAAACCGGTAACCACCTTGCTACTAGAGATCATGGAGGGAAGGTGGTTTTAATTTAATGAACTGACACAAGATGTGCAATTATGGATGCATATGTTTGCTTGCATACTTCCAAAATCAATTTTCTTTGTTCTAAAATCATTATGCTACTATAATATATCTCTAATAAATAAACTTGCAATGTTTAGTGGTGTGAAAATCATAGATTAGAAAAGATAGGCTACCATTGATAGAATCATAATTCATAAGTTCTGCTACAAAACAGAGTTTTAGAGCTATGAACCTGAGGAACTTGATTTTCCTTTCCAACTATTTTTTTACGTATTTATTTGGTATTTCTTTTATTATCAATTTTTGCTAGATTGTAATGATTAGTTCTAACCCTCTCCATTTTTCTAGACATTTGTGTTACAAGTGAAATCATTTTTAGTGTATCATTTTATGAGTGGAGTTTTTTTAGACTTTAGCATAGTTAAAAAAAAAAGAAGAAATAATACATTTCTAAAAATATTTAGAGTAATAACACAATTTGGCGAGTTACATTTCACATCTATGACTTTAAGTATAGTTGAGGATTGCGACTCCCCTAAAAAATGCTTCTAAGCCAATTTTTCCTGCCTTTCTAACTCCTTACCAAAAAACAAACCAGCTTCACAATTGAAAACCCAACTTCACAATTCAGAAACTCAATTTACAATTCAACTCCCCAACATAATTATAAGATTAACACATTTTACAATTCATCGAAACTAACAATTCATAATTAAACACAATGACTCAAACAACATTTTATTAAATTTAAACTAAAATCATAATTATTATAACATTAAGTCATATAATATAACTACATCTAAAACTTAACCTAGCTTATGGATGGTCCTAAAACGCTCATAGCCAGGTCTGAATCACCACCCCAACTTGTCTAAGTTGAGGACGAGCCTATAGTTCCCATATAAGGGTCAGCACCAAAACCTGTCTAGTTCATAAATGTGTTTAGGATGTTTGTGGATGAACAAACATTCCCAACTATATATCCCATTTCACAATAAGCGATCTTATCTTTTCCTAATACCTTTTCAAGACATTTAGCCTTCCCAACCTCCTAAAGCCACCATGACACAAATCAAACGTAGTGTTGGCCACGACTCGTCCCATTGTACCAAACCACCTTTAAATTTTATCGATACATTAGTAAAACTAGCATTACATTAAATTTAATGGATTTGGCTCTAGGTTTATGTCTACGCTCTTGGACATGAAGTGCTGAGATGGTAATAATAGAACAACTACAAATATTATAGGTTTTTCATGGTCTAAGCTAAGACCTGCAGGGGTAAGCAATCATGCTATTTGTTCATTGTTTTGATCAATAAAGTGCCTAATGGGCTTCTTGATTTTCAATGATAAGCAGGCAAAAAATATCTGATAAATTTGTTGATACAATGTATACTTGAAATTGGTCAGTTGCTCATGTATAATCACATGAAATTTTTCATTAATGTTATTAATTCATTCAAGCTTGGTGAATCAATAAGGTTATTTGTAGACATGGTTTCAATACCATGTCTAGATTCAATGTAAACATAGCGAGAATTAATCCAGTATGACATAGTCGACCTGACGAGCACATCTACGACTTAGTCAACTTGGCAAAAACTCGATTTGACTTCTTAAAAAGAAAAAGAAAAATGTTGTCAATTTAATATTTTTTTAATAAAAAATATTAAAATAATGATGTTTTGGATCGATCTAGGTTAAATCAGTTAACTTGTCCAACTCATGATCTAGGTTATGACCCTAGCCGGGTTTAATAACCTTGCTTTCTAGAATTTTTTTTTATTTCATTAAGCGATTATAAAAATAGATAGTTGTAGGAAAGACTACAAATAAAACTATCGAGGAGAAATGTATGTTTTCATCGAAGTTTACCTTTTTTATTCATGTAATGTATTTTGTTCAGATTATAAAAATTGTTTTTTTATTAGTAGAATAGTTCATTGAATAAAAAGCACTAACAATCAGAAATTTGTTTTTAAAGAAAATATAACTATTTGAAATATAAAAGAAAAGATGAATATTTTTAATAAAAAAAACTAAATTTTCTTATTCACTTATTTTTTAATTCCTAATGAAAACATGGTTTTTTAAGGAGCATTATTTTTTAAGCAAGAATTCATTTTAATTGTGAAAGTAAGTTTTAATTAAAAAAGATCATGAATCAATTATTTCACTACAACTAGCTTAAAAGAATGAGAACAATAACATTCAAGAAATTAATAAATTTTTTTATTATAGAAAATTACTTTAAAAACTCTATATACCAAGCTAATACATAATTATTTATAATATAATTGATAATATCCCCATAAAAATTCATAATCTTTTAAAAATAATATTATAATTTTTTATGAGTAACACTCTAACAACCCAAACTTTTAAATGTAATTTTTACATTTTCAATTGTTGTGTACATTAAAAATAAGGTAAATTACACACACACGCAGGCTCATGCTCACCATTTTCTCAATTTCATTGACATAAAATAATGATACTTAATTTTTAAATATAGAAAAATACGACACCTTCTGTAATACATATATACTCACATTCCTATAATTAAGATATTCATCCTTTCTTTTCATTATTTTACAACTTATATGTCATTTTCAGCATACTTACATATAATAATTCATTCTATAACATTAACTAATTTTACAAGATCTTTCCTAGAATAAAACAATTAAAAAAGATTTGAAACATGATCTTGAGATACCTTAGATGGATGGAAAACCCTTGTAGAACATATAAGAATATATAATAAGATTTAAGTATACGAATACTCCTTTTTAACTAATCACTTTACCAAACTCTAAGAATAACATAGAATTAGGGGTGAGCAAAAAAATCGAAAAACTGATTAAACCGAGAAAACCAGGAAAAAATAACTGAAAAAACCAAACCGTGAAAAAAACCGATTAAACCGATTAAAATTTTGAAAAAAACGACCGATTCGGTTCAGTTTTGATTTTATAAGCCTGAAACCGAAAAAACCGAACCGAATCGAACCTAAACCGAAAAAAAACCGAGCCAAACCAGAAAAAACCGAGCCAAAACGGTTTGAACCGGTTTTTGTCCAAAAAAACCGAATCAAAACCGGTCGGTTTGAACCGGTTTCGGTTCGGTTTTGGTTTTTTAAAAAAATAATTTCGGTTTGGTTACTTTTTTTTATAAAAACCGAACCGAACCGAAAATGATCACCCCTACATAGAATGCTATATATTCATTAAGTAGCACTAAGTATCATTTCAATAAATCAAACTCTAAGAATAAAATAAAATGTTATATATTCATTAAGTAGCTTTTAGTATCCTTTCATTAAATTTTCTGTCTATGCCATGAATCCCATTTATTTCATTCACTTTATGGATTAATGAGCCTCCCTTCATTAAATGACACTTGTGCTGCCATTTTTTAATCTATATCATATTTCTTTTCACTTGTATATTTCAATTTACGATGTATATATTCCATATCATTTTTCTTTTCCATATTCCTAAATCGTACTTAAGTTTTGGATTCATTGATCTTATATCTTACCTTCAATCCATAATTTCATTAAGTTTTGGATTCATCAATCCATTTAATTTCTATTAGTGTTCATAGATAAAACTTTGGTTCACCAACTATGTTCATTCATTGCAAACACTTATTTCATCTTTTTTGTCTAACTAATCACTGTAGTTCACCTCAACCCCTATTCTACCATTTAGATCAACTAATTTCTAGTTAAATCATCTCAAGCATTCTTTATATCTCATTTGGGCTATCAACCCATTATTTGATTTATTTACATATTCATCACATTCCCTTTTTTGCCACTACTTATCCATTTTTTCAAACATTTATTTTGTTATTTTGACTAATCATGTGTCCATTTACTTCAGCATTTATTTCGTCTAAGCAAAATTTATACCTTTTAAGCTTCTCTTGAATTTATTTTATATACTAGCTCAAGACATTTATAATTTATTCCAACCTAGCACATTCTATTCCATTTTTTACTTTCCAAGTATACATTTATTTCATTTTGGTCAAATGCTATTTCCATTGCTTATTTATGTATTTTCATTTTTAAAATGTTTTGTGCCCATTTATGACTCCTTCAAATATTTCTCATTTTCAAATATCCTTTATACCTAATTTTGGCGCATTAATATATTTTTCAATATCAAATACTCTTTATGCCTTATTCATAGGTCATTCATGCATTTTTGAATCTTAAATATCTGTTATGTCTAGTTGTTTTCCATTTACTACAATTTTCATACCGCCTTTAGCCCACGCATATTACCTATTAGTTCAAAATAAATACTAGCTTAATTCTTTTAAAATTCACACCCCTTCTCATACGGATGACTAAATACTTTTCATGTCATAGACTCTTTCCAAATAATCGACTATTCCATATATATGTATCCATAGTCTCCATCCAAATGGCCAAATAACTGATTACCAAGTCAATAATATTAGTCTCTACCCAAATAACTGATTAATCCATATGTCTGTATTCATAAGCTATGTTTAAACAATCAACGATAAGACCAAGTCCATCACATTAATCTCTGTTTAAATACTAATCCACATATTTGTATCCATAGTCTCCGCTTAAACAACCGACTATGTTACCAATTCCATCATTGTAGTCTATGTCCAAACAACCAACTAATATCTATAATCTTTGTCTAAATATTCAACTATAATACCAAATCCATCACATTATCAAATTCATCGTTGTGGTCTATTTAAGATTCACACATTGTTTTATGACATTGCAATTAATTATAATTTGCAGTTGGATGTTTGTTGTTGTGGTCAATTTTGAATTTACACTTTGATTTTTTTTGTCATTACGGTTGAATTTGAATTCACACTTTGATTTCCACTTTGGTGATCAATTGTGAATCACATATAAATTATTGTGATTGCAGTCGGTTACAAATCACATATCTACCACCACTATTACAATCGATCACATTCAGGTATTGGTAACCATCGTTGCAATCGAGTATCAACCACATATAATTTTCTGCCTCGTAGGCATTATATCTTATAATAAGAAATTATACACTACATAATACAATAATTTTTCATGAAAATCAAACAATTACAATAACATCATAAATAATTAAAAATGCAAGGGGACAACCCTTACCTTGAGCTCCTGCTACACAAGCTTTTGAGAAGTCAAGTCCCACTATGAAATGCTTCTCCTACAACTCCCAACAATAAAAATTAATGTTCATTTAACCTGATACACTCTTAATTACTTGTTTAACACTATTTAAGTCTAACACAAAATTTCACAATCACCATATGTATCGACAAACTCCTTGCTTATTACATTCAACATGAAATTTCAACATCTCAACCATCAACTAGTACTAAAGTCTATAAGTTAGTCTTCATGCCAACAATTTAAATTCTCACTTAGAACCTTTACACTTTAGATTTCTAATTTCATGTTTAAACAACTTAATAATTAATATTTACTTTATCAACTAAGGGTTTTTAACATAAAAATTTCCACATTTCTATAATTTCAACCCAACACTTTACTACTCATAATTTTATTCAACAATGGAAGTTTCTCTCACTTATATAATTAAATTTTCATTTTTCATAATAAAACACAAAAATAATTAACCCTACCGCACTCACACTAAAAACCAAACATACAACACATTGCAACAAAATGATTTAAACAAAACCAAGATCAATTTTTTTTGGAATTCTCTAAAATAACATTTTGGCCATATCTAACTAAAACCTTTTAGTTGACAAAATCTCTTCATTTGTTTCTTAATTTATCAATTTCCAAACATCAGTTAACCAAGTCCCTAGTCAATACACATCTCAACCACAACAGAATTAGGATTTCACATTCCTATATTTTTCAAAACTTGTCCACTAATATCTAATCATGGTATAACTCAAGTTTCATCACTCTTATAATAATTTACTTTCACATATCATCAATTAATATATATGTATATAAAAAAACATAATTAAATCAAATTTCTAAATTTTCCATCTTTATAATTATTTAATTTCGACCATACTTAGAAAAACTCAAGACAACCATTTAAAATGTTTCAATCAAATTTAAACATCTTTAACATTATTTAAAACAAAAATTTCATAAATTTTCTTTAATTTCCATACTTTTCTTCTTACTCAATTAGCCAAAAAAAAAAAAAAAACACATTACCAAAATAACCTATTCTACATAAATCTCAATTGAGCTCAAACACAATTCAATCATATTATAAAAGCATACAAATCTCAACACAATTTATCCACAATGATTACTATCCATTTAATTATATTTCTATTACCATTCAAATCAATTCCAACATAATAATATCACCTAGACACTAAACTTACATAATTTCTACTATAATATGCATTTATCATTAAATTTCTTATTATTCCATAAGGTACAACACATTTATGTTTCCCTTGTACTAAGATTTTATAACAATCAAAATCTAATTTAAATAACTAGATCAACTTGTTGAATATTTTTCAAAAATTCATAAATCAATTACTCAACCAATTTAAACAAGAAATTTTAACATAACATTCACAATTCACATTTGAAGTATTTTCCCCTCAATTTCAAACATACACAACCATATTTAACAAGTTAACACACAATAAAATTAGAGAAAGGAGTTCTTTGGAGAGATTAACAAAGATGGTTGTTCAATTTAGGAACAATATAACAAGCTAAGATAGTCATTAACAAGAGGGGGTTATAAGTTTAGGGTTTGTCATACCTCGGTGGCCGTTGCAATGGCTCCATTGATTATTGGATTTGGTTGGAAAATGTGGAGGAAATAAGAGAATTAGAGTCATCATCTAGTAATTTGAGGGAACTAGAAATCCCAAAATTGATACTAGTTCTAGAGATTCAGACATTAGATTAGGTATGCTTAAATAAAAGTAGACATCACCCTTAACGCATCGTTTCATATGAAAGGTTACCATTACAAACTTCATATCATTACAGTCTTTTGAATCTAGAGATGCATGTTGGCATGTTATTGAGGATGATGCTTCGGTTTCTGTATAATTGAGCTAGGATTATTCACCTAAACCTAAATGCAACTGCAAAGTCTAAACATAAACATATAAAGAACAAATTAAATAATAACTAGTAATTAAGCAATTTTACACCTGAGACCATGATATTGCCATTGGTCCTCTTATTAAAAGAATTAAACATGTCTTCACAATGAAATGCTCCATCAGATGTAGGTAATGTACTTTGATCAAATAATTTTCTTTTCTTGAAAGGAAAAGTCTTTTGAGATCTTTGACAGCTATAGCTGGTTTTTTCATTGTGAAAAAGGTGGTTTTGTTTTCTAGTTTGGTACATGGAGGCATGTCACTTGGAAAATGTGGTTTTGTTTTCCAGTTTAGGTATAGAGGCATTTCCACATTGTATTTCACAATATTGATTTTTTATGTGAAATGGTTCTCAATTAAAATTTTTAAAGCAAATTGTCTATTTTAGCAGATCAATTAGGTAAACCATTTCCCTTATCAAGAATTTATCCCGATTATGTCATAGTTGAGTCTTTTTATCCTATTTTTTTAAGGTGTTGCGGATCTTGAGGAAGAGTTGGACTTTGGAGGGGAGACCTATATTTCTAGAATGTACAAATGAATGTAAAATATAAAATTGAATATGCATACTTGTTATTTATTTGTGTCCTAAAAGGGTTTGTACTATTAGATAGGGTTTTAGCTCATAAAGGTTTAGGCCTAACCTATTTATTCTTATAGATTTCTCAAATTCCGGGATTGCTTGAATTATTAGTGGGATAACCAGTCTTGTAACCTTATACAACCTGAGCATGGGAGAAACTCCATGATACTTGATGCATAGGGTGAGTTTCAATTTAAGTAGAAGTCTAAATGAGCATCAATAGACATAAGTCACACTCGCCACCTGAATCTTCCTTTTTTATCTTACAAGGGATGGG
>Ga0307517_10007546_pt1 | contig 15818 bp, 10 predicted proteins | sample 23_EM_MG_FD_194515 | JGI IMG/M metagenome (GOLD analysis project Ga0307517, IMG submission 194515) | Populus trichocarpa ectomycorrhiza microbial communities from riparian zone in the Pacific Northwest, United States - 23_EM | ecosystem: Host-associated > Plants > Roots > Unclassified | place...
TTTTAAATAAAAATTATTTTAAAAAATAATAATTATCACAATACTAATAATATTCTCCATAATTTTTAACTAAACTTGCAATATTCTTTCGTAATTTAACGATCTCAAATTTCATTTATAGAGCAAGTGTTTTTCTAGGAAACTACAAATATATTGCGAATGGGTGGCTTTAGTTGGGCCAAAGCAAGAACAGCTTCGGGAAGAGTCCACAGCTCTTCTCCACAAGATTAAGGCCGAGGCGACAGCAGGAACCTTCAACTCAGCTTTCTTGGTGTTTCGTTTATGCCATACGAAAACAATCAAACTTCCAATACCCATATCTACTGCAGCTAACGATGGGAGGGGTGATATTGCTTAATATTGATTATTTTTGTATAGATAATGAAACGGGCTAGTATGCCTCTAAGTACGTCTTAATAAAACTTGAAATGAGAATTAAATTAAAATAAAATCTAAAATTATGGTTTAAAAAGTAATATTATTTTATAAGTGGACAAACAACTAATGCTTCTTTTTTAGTAATTTTATTACCTTAAATCTTTCATTTGATACTCATTTTTTTCGCCAAGTCCAAATTCTATCCAATCTAACTATCCTTTGCATTTTATGTGAAAATTAAAATCTTACTTGTAAGCATATACTAGCAAATGTACCAACATGTTGCCCCGAAGTCATTGAGTGAAATAGCTTTTTATTGGAACCGTGGTGTCATGTTTTTGCTCCTCCACGTAAAAATAAAACCTTAATACTAGCTTCCAAGAATATTTTAGTATTTTTGTAGTTTACTACAATCTGCAGAACCACAGAAACCACTTAAAGATCATATCTTTTAACATCTGGTTCACTCTCCTTGTTCTTTCTTAAAGCTTGTCATGTTTTCTTAATCTACCCTGAAGCATATCATCGTCATGCTGGTTACGTGCTTTGATTCAGTCTTTCCTTGCCCTTTCTTAACAATTCTAAAACCGAATTCTTACCTCCCCTGTGACTAAAGCAGATTGACCGGTGTGCTGGAAGAGCCGTGCTAGTCCTATACTGCAATCTAGTGTCTCCAGAGGCTTCGTTGCACCAGCCTTGCGTATTCAAATTATTAGCAGGCATCACACGTTTGAGGCGTAATAAGATGCGCTCACTTTTGAGTACTCATGATACCTAAAGGGGTTATTGTAATTTACCCGAGAAAAAAAAAAGAATTGTTCATGTACTGCAGAGATAGCAGGACTGAAAACAATGCGGTTTCTATTTTCAAATCCAAGCAGCAATAATCACAGGGTTCTTACCAGTCAAGCTGTTTTTTGGTAGAACGTAGCCTGGGTCATTCGTGCTCCCGTCGAGGTCCAAATTTTAGCAGGATAAATCGTAAGAGAGAGGCCTCTATTCAGCTTAGCAATTACCCAAACATTGAACTTTTGCCATTGTCACTTGTGAACAATTCACAGAGGGTTTAGGGAACTAAATCTTCCGTCCGTTTGCCATTTATTTACGCTGTAAGACGCTCTTTTAACCAGTCCGGCTGCCATCATTTTAGCTGGTAATTTTTGGGTGTCAAAAAAATGATACTTGCGCCCCCAGATGCAGAAAGAGTTGTTCTACTTGAGCACAAATAGTAACGACAGATTTAAAGAGCCAGCAACCTTCCCAGATGCGGAAAGAGTTGTTCTACTTGAGCACAGATGATAACGACAAATTTAAAGCGCCGGCAACAAGGTTTCTCCTCCACTTTTTATGAATGCAAACATAAAAAATGCAAAGTAGTGTCTACCGCTTCGACCACAAAGGCATGTCAGTTGGGGACAATGTCATCCAGCCCGTGTTTTGTTCATTATTGGAACGATTTGTCATTTAAGTCGCAAAACAAATTTTGTCCCTCTGCTTTCCTAATTCAAAACATCAACATGGGAGTATCTCTATCTTGTGATCTCATATCTAAGGCCGAAATATGTTTCCAAAGTAGTGTGCTGTGAAGGAACAGGAACCATGGCATTGCTATCAAAAGAGCATCTATTTAACCAAGTCACATTAACCATGAAGCTGTTGTTCTATTGTTTCCTCTGCTCATCATCGTCATCCCAACCTCCATTTGAGTGCGCTCGATTTTCTGGGTGGTTTCTTGGGACTCCTCTCTGCCGAAGCTCATTTCTTGATTGCTTGTCTGCGGTTGGCAGATTCATGTGTTCTCCTTCTCTCTCCTAACATGGAAAGTGAGAAACTCAACTATAATCTCACAGATCATTAGAAGAATGAAACGAAAATTAAAAAAGGACTTCCATTGATTGATACCTCCTCCAATGGTTCCTGATGCTCCCTCAAAATGATATCCTTCTTTTTCCCCGGAAATGGAAGAAACTTGGCTGCTTTGCTAAATAATTGAAATCCCTGAACATCTCCATTTTTTATGCTTGCTTCTAGCTGCAAAAAATTAGTGGCACAAATATGAACACTTTATATCTTGGATGACGGTAACCAAAATCATTAAGTTGGAGTTCTTGCTCTTATTTAGTTCTGCTAATACTTCAAACATTATGTTTCTGTCAGAGTCTATCTTCCATAGTTTCTTCTACTGGTCTATCATAACGATGTGAATAAGTAGAGAAACACCAAACCAGAAGGTAACCAAAATGGTTTTATAGATGTTATACCTGAACATGAACAATTCCAAAAATAATGCTAGCAATAGGCAGCCAGCTATCCTCGGGAGACAGAGACATATTTGATCTATTGAGCCAGATAAGAAAAATTACATAATCAAATCCATGCATCCAATCCATAATCAACTAACATGTTCAAATTAACTGTAATTAAGCAGGCACTGTAGATTATCCTTGATAGCATCAGACAGTGTAATATATTAAGCCCGGAAATTGTTTGGCCACACACTTAACTCTTTAATAAAGAACAAACTGATTCACATTATAAGTCCATCATCAATATATCAATCGAACTAAAATATATAGCTTCTAATCAACATTAACAAATTAGTGAAAATCTTGAATGAATACCCTGTAAACTCCAACTCAAAGTTCACATTTTGCATTCAACAGTCATAACCAAACTAGCAAGACACAACATATGTGGACAACAAGTCCCAAATGTTCACACTCCATAATCACTTCCTAACCAAGAAAGACAACCTACACTACAAATCAGCATCTCTTATAAAACTTAGCAAAGCATAAAAAAAAAAAAAAAAACAACTGGATGCCATATTAAAAAATCAGAATAAAGAGAGATAATGTAAGCATGGTACTATAAAACAAAAGGGGAAAAAAAAACCTCAAATAAGGGGCCAAGTAAACAAGAGAATAAATAGCATATCTCCTTTTCCCAGTATCAAGCCAAGCAAAAACCCAACTCTGCCAACAAAACAACAAAAGATCAGAACTTTATCGAGACCCAGATTCCAAAAACACAACAAATACAAAAATTTTAAAAATCAAACACAGACCAACACACTTACCAACCAATTAAAGTAAGGAATGAAACTGATGATACCCATAACAGCAATTCTCGTATCAGTAGTAGTAATCCCCGAATCACTCTCCTCCTCCTCATCCTTAGTAGCTGTGTTTGGTAAAAGTAAAGAGCTCAGCATACACACACTGATAGCAACAGCAAACGGGGTGTCGTCTGACAACGCTGCCCTGCATATTCCCCTGTTAAACTTCTTCCTCTGTATTAACAACAACAAAAAAAATTCAAAGGGGAGTAAAAAAAGAAGAGAATTTTCAGTGTTTTGTTTTGTTTTACCTTGATGAGGGTTTTACAGTGGTGGTGGAAAAAGGAGGGTTCTAGTTTGATGAGTGGCGAAGTTAAGTTAGGAGGTTTTAGGGAAGGAGAAAGTGAAGCGGTGGTGGCCAGTGTGATCATTGAAGGGAGGAGATGGAGATTGGGTTTTAAGGAGAGAGTGTGATCAAAGGTAGGAAGGAAGGAATTAAGGCAGAATCTTGAGTTTCGTACTTCTTGAGAAGAGTGTGTGTGGGTACATCATGGTCATACATGCTGACAGCTTCTCTCTCTCTCTCTCTCTCTCTCTCTATATATATATATATATATATAAAATCGCTATAAAAAAATATATTTCGTACCATTATTATAATAATCATTTTTACTCAAATCTTTATTGTTTTTATTACTATCATCCTTAATAAAATTACTTTTTAATTATTATTTTTATATTTTAAAAGCAAAGTATTAAAAATTTTAAATTTAATTTCAACTCTTCATTGTTATTTCAAATATAATATTTAAATTAAAATGTCTTTCTAATTCCTTAATTTTCATGCCAATTAGCATACCATTGACCTCAAGGGATTTGTTTATATTGTAAAAACCAAAAAAGCCTCCAACTTAAAGAGAAAACCTCAATTAAATCCCTAATATATTTTTCATCACGAATTGAGTCTCCAATCTAATATAATGTTCAAGTAGAAGTTAACATCAAGGCTTTTGAAAGTCATGGAAGGCTTAGATCAAGATGCTGGCAAAAGGGACTCTTTTGCTCTGTTGTATTACGCATGCACTGAAATTAACTTCCATCTTTCCATGCCGGTTACAAAGCTGCTGCTAAATTGGACTCTTAATTCATGATGCCCTGACTTCACATGAAATAGAGATGTACGTGCACCCTTGACAATGAGGCCGATAGCAGGTACAACAAGCATCAAACAAAAAATCCATAAAGAGGGAAGGGGAAATTTATGGCTCTCCATTCTCTAATAGTTGTGAAATCCCCAAGTGCGTAGTAGTAGTAGCAGCAGTACAGGTGAAAGTTCTACCAACATGTACAAGATCGAATATGTATGAACAAAATAATACATTTGAATAACCTGATTAAGTATTAAGACGTATATATAAACAAACACTCGAATCTTTCTACTCTCTCATGGCAACTGATTTAAACAAACGGTTAAAAAGGAAATTTCTGTCAACTTGCAGATACACCTCGCCTGGCACAAGAAAAGATTGTTTCCGCTTGAACTTGATATGGTACGATCTTCAAAGAACTGTTTGTAACGGATTTGCAGAAGATACATGCAAACCGTACTTGTCCTTTGCAACCTTCCTCCGTAGCCATACTCGAAGATGGTTCCAATCCGGCCCATAAAAAGAATCGCAAGCACTTATCTGCATGATGTACAGCTCTTGGCTGAATTTACAAGGTTTCACTTTACGGTGATAAGAATTAAGCTTTCAGGAGTCAACATCACTCCTTTCACCGTTCTCTTCCCCACCAGTTATGGCTTTCAGCTGCTGTTGCAACTGTAAAAATGACAACATTCTCAACTTAATTCACCTCAGAACTGGGTATAAATGTTCTACATATTCAACTCTTGTGTCTGGCTCATCATGAAAGAAGGGGTGAGGCTCCTATTAGAAATCATCCTACTTCCCTAAGCGCATGATAATAAAGCAGGGCAAAGACAGCAAAATCAATCCTCACTAGCAACTTACTTGCTCATATTTTAGCTTTTCAGAATTTAGTTCATTGGTTAAATTCATCATCCTGCAACAGGTGAGTGAAAATTAAACTTACATATGTATAAAGACCAAAAAGGAAAGGTATAAAGACAAGTAAGGAAAGGACAAATGATCAACCTATTTTGAAGCTCGGTGATCTTTATCAATAATGACCTCTCCCTCTCAGAGGATGCTGATTCAACCTGTGAGAATGAGTAGATCAGAGTTTGGGAATATTCCACAATGATACAGCAATCCCAATGGTCACTATGAAGTAGACTCGGTAATTTGAGGAAATGCAAAAGAAATAATCAAAAAGCAATTTTCACAAATAAGTGTCCTCTTGCAAAATGTGGAATCAACACAAGTTCAGTTATATGACCCTGCGTGCCAAGTCCCAATAAAACATCATCACCAGAGAAATACTTAGATCTTAACAATGGATATGCTTGTATACAAGAATTGAAACCCAAGAGCTGCATTATAGATAGAAAATCTGCTCACACTTCCATTATTCTCTGAACCACGAGGCAGTGGTGGCAACTTTCCATTTTGAGCAGCTGAAATAAAACACCCACAACTTGTTCAATTGCTTCACCCCTAAAATCATACCAAATAGCATGCGGTAACAGATTTGTTACTCACCTTCTACAGCCTCGGCTGGCTGCAAGCTATTCAATAAATTCATAATAATATCCTGGAATTAAAAAAAAATAATCTGATTACAAGAACGACTGGCTTTAGATTTTACAGAATTCAAGGCAAACAAACCTTGAAAGGAAAAACAACTCAACTGTAAGCCTTTACCTGTTGAATTGAGGTCTGCTGAAAAAGATTCTGAAGATGAGGCAAGAGTAATGCAGGTACACTATTGTTGTTAACCTCTTTTGGAGGCTGATTATTCACAGGCTGAGAAAAAAAAACACGAGAATATTCAGAGTCTGAGAGAAAAAGTATGAGTTATATATATATATATATATATATATATATAAACTAAAATGCATCAGCTTTTTACTGTGGATCAATGCAATCCACAGTAAAAGGCTGATGCCTTTTAGTTATAGGTTTTTTTTTTTTAATTTTTTTTGTTTAATTTAGTTCATTAATATTAAATTTTTTTCTATTCAGTTATTACACTCTCATGACACGGATCTCAAGTTTGATAGGTTAACCTGGTTTGGCGGGTTAACCCAGTTGACTCAGATTTTTTTTCCTTTTCTTAATTAGTTTTTTTCTTCCAATTTCATCTTTTAATATCGATTTGATTGAGAATTAAACTTCATGATTTGTTTTGTTTACTTTTCATTAGATTATCGTGATCTCATGTGGGGATTTTACTATACCTCTCATCGCAAAGCACTATTCATTGGAATAGTTCTTTGCTTTGTTGTTTTTTTCTTTGTTTTTTCCTTTTCAATTAATCTTTTTTTTTTGTTTAATTTCATTCTGTAATATTAATTTTTTTTCTATTTAGTTATCACACTTTCATGACATGACCTTGCAGCCAGACACACATCTAAGGCTCTTGGGCTTGATGTTGTAGGCAGACTCACTTAAACTTGGGTCATGCAAGTTTAATATTATTATTAATATTAAAAATATTATTATTTGTATTATAAATATTACTCTTGAGTCAGGCATTGCAGCCAGACCCAAGGCTCTTGAGTCTAGCTTTGTAGATAGACCTAACACTCTTGGATCTTAGCTTTTTTTGATATTTTTTATGCCAAAAAAAATTAATCCGCGGCGCAGCGCAGGCCACCTAACTAGTGTATATATAAAAGTAAGACTTGATAACAAATCAAGTCATGCTTTATCTTGAAATTAAGAGCAAAACTACGCCCAACTTGGTTTCTAAAGCTATTGACTCAGTGGACACTTTAATTCCACCATCTTTCAAAAAGAATCTCATAAACTTGGGGATAAATTTGTTTGATCAATATCAAGAGCTACATACATCAACAAAAGGTCAAAGCACATACCATTTGCTTGGGTTCAAACATCCATTCACCAACACTAGCAGACTTTTTCAGTGGAGACTGAAAATCACAAGAACAAAACATCAAATGAGAAGGAGACAACAATAGTAGTTACTAAAAACTACTGGGTAAAGATGAGCCACTTACTTGGGAAGACCGGCGTGGAACTGTACTTAATGGAATATCCTAGGGCACATTCTTTAGTTAGTGAGAGTCAGATAATAAGATAGCATGCCATAAGAATTGAGTGTTACCTTTACAAGATCTAAATTTTCTGATGTAACTGAGAACCTCCCCTTTATTTGGACTAGATTTGTCTTCGGCTTTTCATCCAAAGAATCTCTAAATCCTATTATTGGAAACAAGTAATGATAACAAATTCATAAGCTATGTTATAGGAATGGCGGCACCATTTGATAGCTTTAAGTTCTCACTCTTTTTGGTGATTATGATGGTAATAACAAAAAAGGGGAAACTAAGTAACAATAGTGATAGCTGTGGTAATCTTTAATACAAAATGCATTTTTGTACCTCCTGAAGATTTTATGGGAGCTGAAAAACTGTTTGCTGAAGCTCGATTTGGAAGAATTAGAGGACCGCTAAAGCTTGGAGCTTTTCGAATTTCACGGGTGGCTCTTTCAGCTGTTGGCTGTCTTTCATTCTCAAACCTATTAACCAACAGACAAGAGCCTGATAATTTCAATTTGGAGCATAAAGAAATATAGAGACAGCAAAGCATACACTAGTTTCATAAATTTGGGCAATAACATTCAAGTTCAAGTAAATCAGTGTTTACACAAACTAGTTTTCCTCAACAAAGACATACAGAAGGGATTGGACATTCTATCCTCGTTTCTATACTAAACATCAAAATTCAACTCCCAGAAAGCCACTATACCACATCTTTCTCTGCTAACTTTTAACTAAGGTTCTTTGGCTGCAAAATGTGAAAGAGAATGTAACACACGAGCATTATTTCTGCTAGCTTTTTAACGAAGGTTCTCTGGCTACAAAATGTGAAAGTGTGTATCGAAGAAGCATTAAGTAATTGAAGGCTAATCAAATGTAGAATTCATGTAAAACATTGTTTTCTTTAATTGATATCTTCTTTCAATATCCTATTGTAAGAAGAATGTTGTGTCAAAAGTATAAAATGACAAATTGAACTTTCATAAAATAGTAATGAAGCTCTTACTCAGGACCTGGCATTCTTCAGTTCAAGAAGGATTGTTACAATTTATTACAATCAACTCATGCTCAACAAAGCACCAGCCAATTTATAGTATCATATCTTGAAGTAATTCCAAATGCTCAATAAACTACCCATTCAACCTAATGAACTACCTTCCTTTTGCAAGTTTGGGAAGCAGGCTAGAGTTATGTCAAGTACAGGGAGCAAGGCCTTTAAGTACCATCATTAACACAAGTTACACAAACAAAACCACCACCCATGAAACATTATATTTCAAACAGCTCTAATTGGCGCATAGTTAATGCTGAAAGACAAACTAAAAAAGAAAAAAACAGACCTTTCAGAAGTGCGCCCCCTTTCTGACAATGAATGAGAAAGTACCGTACCAGGCATGAGTGGCCCGCTAAGGGTTTGGCGACTTTTCACTGTTTTGGCCTTGGCTTGCATCACATCATTTTCTGAGGTTGACGCCTTTGCTTCGGTGCTTGATCCATTTCTCTTCCACCCAACTTTTTCCTGGCTACTGGTTTCCAGCAAGTCACTTTCTGGTAACCTGCCCTTTCTGTTTAAGTTATCCACCCGAGGCAATTTACCACCACTTAATTGTCTGCTGTACTCAGCCTGCTGCATTTCACTCTTCGAATTTACATTCAATGAACTAGATTGGGAACCAGTAGTGACCTGCAAACAACAAACAAGCTCATTTGCTTGAGAACCAAAAAATTCCTAAAGCAACAGAGGTATCTCAAGAAGCAAAAGTAAATATATAAGGCCTGGTGACAACTTCAGATTAATAAAAGAAGTCTTCAGTGACAAATAACTCATCTATACCTTATCACCACCAAATTTCACACTTTCATCTTCTTCCCTCGTCTCTAGTATATCATCATCATCATCTTGCACCTAGAAGAAAAGGCACAATTATCTCCTAATTGTATAACCAACGAGAAAAATACTACCAAAATGAAGAAAAAATGCAGCCTCATTAAACAAAGCATTTAGATGGTTAGCTTACTAGAGATGCTTGGGCTTTCAAATCATCAAGGTCAAAATTCCAGGCACTAACTCCTCGATGGTACTCGCTCTGATGAGGGTAAGACAAGTCATTACATAAGAGGTCAGAAAGAAAGAAATAATAAAGTAGGTCGTGGGTACAAATACATTTGACCTATAAATGTTGCTTGTCCTCAATTATACTTTCAGTTCTTAATACACCATACTAAATACCCTGGCACAGTAGATACCGTCACCCAAGAATTTAAATGATAGCATTTTCTAAATCAGAAGAGATTATAACTGTTATTATTGGCACAAAATTAAGATAAACAGGTTTTATTGGAAAAAGAATATGTGCTTATATTTGTCTGTACTGTTGGCTTGGTTCTACAGTGGGATTGAGTAGCGAGAGCAAGTCAAGGAGCACATTTTGGTGAAGAAAGTAAAAGAAGTAAAAGAGCTATAACCTTGTTACATAATACTAATCTTATGGCATGGATTGCCAGAAAGAAAGTGCAAGCCAACATCTCTTTCCATTTAGCTGGTCAAGGAAATACCCAGTGTTTTTTGTTTCAATTGAACCATTTCTTTTATTTAAACAGGGTCTATAGTTAAAAGCTAAATGATCATATTTTATTTTATGAACAAATAGCTTCTTATGGATTATGATCTCTGGTTTAAAAAATTCTAAGGGAAAGCATAAGAAACATTTTATTGGTCAACTCATTCAACAGTAAGAAAGAAAAGGGATATTCAATTATGGGACCAAATGACACTGGTTACTGTTTGTCACCTGTTAGTGTCTTGATAAGCAATAGACATCTGTAGAACCCCAAAGCGGGGATATACTTAAATGACTAAAAAATATAACCAAAAATCAGTGTCTAAGAACAGCTGAGGGTGCTAAAACGAACATTAAACTTATGTAATCCAACCAAGCAAGAAAAGGAATAGGAAGAAATTAATGAAGAAGTATTTGCTAGGAAAGCAATGTACGATGAGCTTCTGCAAGTGCATCAATTAAACAGGTGAAAAGCATCATCTTATGACGTTGAGAAGTGTGCTAACCTGTGACAATGCCTCTTGTTCAGCTGAAGGCATTTTCTTTAGAGCCAGCTGTGCAGCATCTTTAAGCTGCAATATCTCAGCAAGTTCATAAAACAGCACAACCAGAAAAACATGAGGCACAAATCAAGCATTGTACCAATATGATCGCTAACCTGAATAGCTTTCACACGATTCCAAAGTGGGGGCAAGTCCGCAAACAACTTCTTCACAGAAAGTTCTGGAGGCTTCACATGCTTGAAAAAGGAATGTTTCAATAACTTCTCAGCAGTTGGCCTCTTTGTTTGATCTTTCACAAGGCACATTGCAACCATTTCTTTAAAAGACTGATCACAACTGGAAATCCTCAAATTAGAACCTTAATATACATTGGAAAAAGAAATCAGTGATGACAGCTATACTAGAAGCCTTCCGACATTCTTACCAGCCCAGCAAAGAAAATGGTGCAATTTTTCTTATATGTGAATGCATTTTCAGAGTAAATCAATTGTTGTGAAAATCTAGCGAGAAAGAGTTTCAATACCTTAGAGAACTTTTTATCACGATCATAATCAAGACCAGGAGGAGCATTCTGTATGGTCATGAGAAGAACCTAACAGAATGAAAGATAACAGGAAAAATAAAAGGTATCTCAGTAAGCCACTTAAATTAAAGCTTCCCTGAGCTCAAGCTGTATCTCAGTGAACATTCTTGTTGAATACTAATAAATGGAAATACCTTCATTGGAGGATATTTTGAGAAAGGTGCGTGGCCATGCGCCAACTCAAGTGCCGTTATACCAAATGACCAAATATCAGCCCTGAACAGGAAGAAAGAAGCAATCAAGCAACAAGCTTATAGGAGTTTTCTTTTCTTTCTCAATTTTAATTCACAGTCAGTTTCTTCAATAGATAAAGGTACAAGTTCTGCCTAACCATCAATTAAAAAAAAATGATATCAGAAGAAAAAAAAGAGCAGAGAGTGTGAGAGAGTTCCTCCAAGGAAAGAAGTGAAAGTATCATGAGAACTTCTGTCATCCAAAAACAAGACTAAAAAGTGTAGCCAAACTTATTTACAAGGCTTGCACACACAAGAATGCATATATACACTCAAACCCAAATTTGGAACATGACAAGTACTGCCAAGGGTTTTAGGGAACACAGGAAGTGGATGTAAACATAGCTTAATAAGTTGCAATCAGGGAAATCTAACTTGACAAATTACATTAAAAAAAAACTCACTTGGAATTATATCCACTTCCTGGCTGCAAAACCTCAGGTGCCATCCTGCAATTTGAAAGTTAAAGAGCGCGGAGGAAAACACTTTCTAGTATAAATACATCTCAAAACTCAAATTACATATAAATCATTACTGATAATATTTACCAGCATGGAGTCCCCACAAAAGTATTTCTGGAGCGTTGTCGATCACCTGCATCAAACATGCAAGCTGAAACACCAAAATCAGCAAGCTTTACATCTCCATTTGTATCCAGTAGTATGTTTCCAGCCTGCAAAAACAATTGAAAATAAAAGTTAACATGAGACATGGTGTTGAAAAATAAAAAAGAGAAACTTGGACCATCTGGTGAAATAACTGTGCCATCTTAATGCTTTGCTGACCTTAACATCCCGATGAATATGCCCTTGTTGATGCAGGTACTCCAAAGCCTTGAGGGTTTCTTTTAGAATAGAACCGATAGCAGGCTCCTCAAATCCATCAGAATATGCTATCTTCATGAGGTGCAAACAAGAACCCTCAGCCATGAATGGCATGACCACCCATAGATTATGGTCAACAACAAACGAACAATATGCTCTAATAAGATTTGGATGATCTATCAAACTCATGGTTTGAGCTTCCCTCCTTATGTCATCCTATATTAAAAAAATGCATCAAATAGCCACTTAAATAAACAATGGACATTAATGAACAGCTTACACAGACAAAATCAGTAAGAAGAGCAGAGTTTAACTAATAGAACAACTGAAAATATCTACTATCAGGACAAATGCACAAACCCAGAGCAATAGTCTTTCAAATATTCAATAAAAGCTTCCAAGCACATTCCTTTTCTGGGTTTTATATCACTACGATCAGAAAGCTAGCAGTATCTGAAATCCATTCACCAACATATGACTGAATTTTGCAAAATCTTATATCCAGCTCCAAAAGGTTAGTCCAAGAGATACCAGCCCTTTTTGTAACTTCATTTCACTAACTAGTGCTGTGACTTGTAATCGGTGCTTTATTAATTATTCCATTCCATAATTATAAGTATGCAAAAAATATGATAAAAGCCAAATCACCATAATCCGAAATGTTTTCTTTAACAGCAAGCGCTGCACCAATCAGTATGAGTTAGTGAGCATTAAACTTCAAAATGCTGAAATTGATTTTTATCAAAAATGTTATTTTCACCTACTGAATTAAGAAGGCAAACGTGTAAGCATACATAATTATATATGAAAAGCATACTGCAATTACCAATTTCAAGTCTGCCAAATTTTTCCACTTTGATCCGATTTAACTAAAATTCACATATGAGTCTCGAATTCATTAAAAATAATTTTACAAATGCATTAAAACTTAAAAACTCTGAAATAAAAACTTATCGAATTTGACCTGTATCTATAATTCAAAGTGAAAAGTTCATTGTAGATGAGCAATCCTATACTATATCGAATCAAGACCGCTAAATTAACAAAAAAATCATAAATCAAATTCAAAAACAATCACAGTCACAAGAATGAACCCAATTATCACTTAAAATCTCAATCAATCCGCTTCTCTGCTGACTATAACGACTCAATAAAAGTTCATTCAAAGCTAAAAAAACCAAACAATTCACAATTCGATCAAATCAAACACGATCTGACCTAAAATCACAGTAAAAATCACTTCAAATTACAAGAAAAATCAAGTAAAAAATGAGTCAAGACAGTAAGAAAAAAAGTACACGAACCAGATTAATGTTGCAACGATCGAGATCCAAACACTTGATAGCGACGACTTCATTGAACGGAATATAGATCGCTCTATAAACAACGGCACTCGCTCCATATCCTACTTCTTCTAGTAACTTGTAATCAATTGGATTCACTGTGTATGTCTTTCCCATCCTGCCCATCCACCGTCGAGATAGCGAATCTTCCACCACCACCACTTCCGGTAGTAATCGACGGTTCTGTAACTCTCTCTTTTCTTGGTGAGATTAAAATGTTGCCGTTTTAAGGGATATAGGGGCGTTTTATTTTGATTGATTCGTTGACCGCCGATAATACAAAGAATCTGGAGAGAGTGGAGACTAGAGAGAGGGAGGCGATGACGTGGAGAGAGTGATGTGTTAGGATTTTGACACGTGGAAAGAGTTTATATTGGATGGCTGGGACCTACTTCGTGCTTTGCTTTTTTTTATATATATAGTTAAAGGGTGTGTTTAGTTTTTTTGTTGCTGAAATTGTGGCTTGTGCATGGCTCATGAGTTTTGTATATAACTGAGTTATATTTAATTTCAATATTAATCTTAATTATAAAAATAAACACATTTAAATTTAGATTCACGCCTCGAGCTGGATTAAAAAAAAAAATTCGAGTAAAAAGAAGTTAACGGTAGTATTTTAAAAAAAAATAAGAGAAATAGAAATGGGTTAAAACTTAATTAATTTGATGACATAGATAAAAAAAAAAAAATAGGTAACAACAACAATAAATAAAAAAAACAATATTGATCTAAGTCAAGTTGAGTTAACGCGTGAAATTTATGACCTAGCATATATGATCGGGATAACTCTATAGAATGATGAAATTAAAAAAAATTAATTAAAAAAAAAACCTAGAAAATCTAAGTCAACTTGGTCCAATCTTTTAAACTCGTGACCAACAAGGTTAGCAAAATTTCAATCAATAAAATATTAAAGGACAAAATCAAAAAAGAAAGTTCAAATAAAAAAAAGATTAAAAAACAAAACAAATAGCAATCAAAAAAATAAAGATCAAACCTGACATAAAATAAATAAACTAAAATATTGAGGGGTGCAATTGAAAAAATAATTCAATTAAGAGAATGATATAAAACATTGGGGATGTAATTATAAATATAATTTAATTAAAAAAATCATAATTAAAAGAATGTTGACCAAGTCTAAAAGGTAAATAAATAAAAAGATGATTAAATTGAAAGAAAATTCCAATGATATGGATTATTTAAAATAAAAAAATATTGGGATCAAATCCGAAAAAAATTAAAGGGCTGCTTTGAAAATGTGCAGGGGAAGGCTCTAAAACCGAGGAAGAGAGAGAAAAAAGAAAAAAATAGTCATCAGTGCAAAACCTGATATTTTTTTACCACACATGACAACCTAGGAATGAAGGCAACGTTGTGAGCATTAAAACATCATCATGAAAGCTGGAGTTTGACAGTCAAACGACACTACACACGTAGTTTGAATATCACAGGAGGACTCATGTGTGATTGTCACGTGAAACCAAGTTTTTCAAATAAAATAATATTTTATATATGTCAAAATACTAAATTACCCCTGGTTAGATTCAATAATTACAAAAACAACAAAGCTAAAAAGAAAAAGAAAAAGCCTTAACCCAGGGAAAAGATAATTTTAATTCAATGGCATTGTAGTTATTTAACTGTGTATCTAAAATGAAAAAAAAAAAAAAAAAAAAACGTCCCACCATCAAATTAATTTTTGTCTCAAATGTCATATAAGTCATTTCACCACGTAAAAATAAATAAAAGACTGATCACAAGGCCAATTATGTTATGTTTATAAATGTAAAATCATCATTTTACCATTCAAATACATAATGTCAATGACTTTGTGGCTATAATGAACAATGCTACAGGATAAGTAGGAGCCCTTTTGGTTTCTTTTAATTTGTGAATTTGATGATTTTCAGCCAATATTTGCAAGTATGGCAACATAAAAATAAAATTCTTTTTAATGCATTAGTTAGATTGTATAGATGATACTAGACATGGGCTCGTGTTACATTAAGGATCTGTGATTTTTTTTTTTTGTAAAATATTCAGGTACAACAAATATATATATATTTTTTTAAAAAAAAGTCTAATAACTCATGTTATAGTCTTGACCAACCAAATAAACTGATTTTTTATTAAATAGAAAAAA